>Ga0116226_10005637_pt1 | contig 11182 bp, 11 predicted proteins | sample S1TSphfallax_FD_89692 | JGI IMG/M metagenome (GOLD analysis project Ga0116226, IMG submission 89692) | Host-associated microbial communities from peat moss isolated from Minnesota, USA - S1T2_Fa - Sphagnum fallax MG | ecosystem: Host-associated > Plants > Peat moss > Unclassified | place: USA... | reverse complement strand
GGTCGTTACCATCAATGCGTCCGCCACGCCCCGCCGCATCCCAAGGCGCCGCCGGTTCTTTTCGCTGTCGATGGGATCAATGTTGATGTCGGCGATCAGGACGCCGGGTGATAAACGCCGCGCCGCCGTGAGGGCGGCGTTGCTGATCCGATCCGCGAAGTGAAGAAAGATCAGATCTGGCCGCAATTCATCCACGGCTTGTAAGAAACGCCGGTCAGCCCAACCGCCGCCGAGGCCGCGAAGGCCAAGCGGGGCAGCGTGCTTCGCAACCGCCCGGTCTGAAAACTCTACGACAAGATGATTGGCGCGCGTGGCGGCCAGCGTGAACTTGCGGCAAATGTCGAACAGCGACAGGTTGATGGTGTCGCGCTCTGAGCCGGACATCCAGTTGAAGTCGGCGACGTTTAGAATGCGCATGGTCGATGGTTTGGAGATGAGCATCCGTGGGCGTCAAGCTTTTCCCGCCTCTAGGCGTAGAGCAGCGTGACGATCGATGCCGTTGGGCCAATCCGGCCGACGCCCTCTATGTCGCGTACCATGATACGGAATGGGGTGTCCCGGAATACGATTCACGCGCACTCTGGGAGAAGCTTGTCCTCGATGGCTTCCAAGCCGGGTTGTCGTGGATAACCATCCTGCGCAAACGGGACGCTTTCCGCGCAGCGTTTGCCGGGTTCGATCCGGAAATCGTCGCCAACTTCGGAGAGGCGGACAGGGAACGCCTCATGGCCAACGCCGGCATTGTCCGCTCCTACGCCAAGATAGACGCCGCCATCCAGGGCGCGCGTCGGTATCTTGAGATGCGCGATAGAGGTGAGGATTTCGCGCCTTTTTTATGGGGCCTCGTGGGGGGCTCCCCGGTCCAGAATGTGTGGCTCAGTGCGGCCGATGTTCCCGCATCCACGCCCGTTTCCGAGGACATGGCCCGAGCGCTCAAGGCTAAGGGCTTCAAATTCTGTGGCCCGGTCATCGTCTACGCATTCATGCAGGCGGTGGGGATGGTCAACGACCACGTGCTCGGCTGTTTTCGCCACGCCCAGTTGGCTCGAGGCGCCAGCACGTGATCCGCTATCGTCCAGATCGGCTCCTGGAGGATGCATGTCCAGAGCCCGTCTGCGGGATCGATGAGGCTGGACGCGGCCCTTGGGCAGGTCCGGTCTGCGCAGGCGCTGTCATCCTTCGACCCGGAGAGGTCATCGAGGGTCTCGACGACTCAAAGCGCCTTACGCCCAAGCGGCGGGAGACGCTGGAGCTTGAAATCAAGACGCGCGCTCTCGCTTGGGGGCTCGGCTTTGCCTCCGTGGCCGAGATCGCCCGTCTAAACATCCTGCATGCCACGGGGCTGGCGATGCGACGTGCGGTCCAATCTCTCAATCCCGCGCCGATGTTCGCATTGGTCGACGGCAACTATCGCTTCCCTCTTCCGTGTCCGGTGAAGACGGTTGTTGGCGGCGACGGGCTCTGTGCCTCGATTGCCGCCGCTTCCATTCTCGCCAAGACCGCGCGCGACCGCTTGATGCGTGAAATGGATGGCGTTTATCCTGGTTATGGTTTCGCCGATCACCAAGGCTATGGCGCGCCAGCCCACGCGCATGCTTTGGCGAGCCTGGGGCCGTGCGAGACTCACCGGCTGACTTGGGCGCCGGTCCGCTTGGCCATTGAGGTTCGCGCCGGGCGCCTCCGCGACCCCGACGGCGGAACAGAGCCTCGGTTTGGATCGCTCATCGTCGGCGCGCCCACGTGATCCATTTAGAGCGTATCGTTCAAAGTCTGAGGTGGCAGTCGAAGGCTTGCGCGGATTTCGGGTCATCGTTCTCTGCGGGACTTCTGGCCCGCGCCGCGGAAGATGCAGCCGGCGGAGGACCCACCCTTTCCTTGATGGCGCCTTGGGCGGGCGCGGCAGTGCGGTCTTTGATTGTTGACGCCGTCCCCCTGCGCCTGCTGGGCGCCCTTCACGAGCTGGTTCTGAGCGGTGAGGAGCCAGCGCTCGCGGATGTCTATCCTACCGTTTCACGCGCGGCCTCCGCCGCACAGGCCTGGCCGCTCGTCCGGGAGGCGATGGCGGCGAGGCACGATCGACTTGCCGCCTTCATGACCCATGCACCCCAGACCAATGAGGTGGGCCGCGCGGCTTGTCTCTTTCCTGGGTTCCTTATGGTGTCTTTAGAGACAGGTCTGGACTTACGTTGCTTTGAAATCGGCGCCAGCGCAGGCCTAAATCAGGTGTGGGATCGCTTTGGTTACCGCCTCGGCGATGGACGGCTGGCGGGCGACCCCGCTTCGCCTGTGGTGCTTGCGCCCGCGTGGCAAGGTTCGCCGCCGCCAAACGGCCGGTTCCCGAACGTTATCGGACGCGCAGCCTGCGATCGAAGACCGGTGGATCTCGAACAACCAGAGGCGCGTCAGCGGCTGAAATCGTATGTTTGGCCCGATCAATTCGATCGCCTGGCCCGGCTGGAGGCCGCCATCGCCCTTGCCCGTGAAGCCAAAATCGTCGTTGATGATGAGGACGCCGTAACCTGGACGGAGCGGCGCGTCGGGATACTCGCTGGCGCGGCCACGGTCCTGTTCCACTCGGTCATGTGGGATTATCTGCCTGCCGAAAGTCAGGCGGCCCTTAAGGTTCGTATTGAGGGTTTAGGCGCACTGGCCCGCCCCAACGCTCCTTTTGCCTGGCTACGCATGGAGAGTGACGACGTTATGTATACTCTGCGCCTTACCCTTTGGCCGGGCGGCGAGAGTCGCCTGCTGGCCGTCGTCCATCCCCATGGCGCGTGGGTGGATTGGAATTGATCAGCCGTGACCGCGGCGATCGAAGCCGCTAGAAACCGGATCATGACCACCAAGACCGTCCCAGTCGATTCCGATAGGCTGGCCTCCCTGAAGATCGGGGTCGCCGTGATCGCCGTCATCATGGTGGCATTCGCTCTGTGGGCTCTTCGGGCGATCCTTACGCCCTTCGTGCTAGCCCTTTTTCTACTCCTGGTGATCGGCGGCCTGGAAGCCGTGCTGACGAGCCGACTGCGCTTTCCGCCCAAAGCGGCTCTGCCAGCCGCTATTGTCGCTGTGGTTGCATTTTTCGCGACTTCGATCTGGATAATCGCGGACAACACCAAGAAAATCGCTGGGGAGTCCGCGCTATTCGCGAATCGGGCTGATAGCCTGTTGAAGATGGGCGCAACAAAATTTGGTATTGCCGATGCACCTACAATCGATCAGCTCTTTCGCCATATAAATCCAGCGAACTATATTCGGATCATTGCGGGTGGAGCGGGTCATGTCGTAGAGGCTTCCGTATTTGTACTGATATATCTGGGTTTCATGTTGGCGTCCCGGCGGGGTTTCTCCGCCAAACTCGCTGAACTGTTCCAAGCAGGCGGCAAATCGGAAGCCGCTGTGGTATTCAAGAGAATTCAGCATGGAGTCGAAAGCTACGTTTGGGTCCAGACGGTTGTGGGTTTAATCATCGCCGGGGCCTCCGCCCTGCTCATGTGGCCCTCTGGCGTTTCTCATGTGCTGTTCTGGTCGTTCCTGATTTTTCTCGCGAACTACATCCCCGCGATCGGCGCGGCCATCGGCGTTTTGCTGCCGCCGTTGTTCGGCTTGATGGAAATGGACAGTATATGGAAACCCGCGCTGCTGTTGCTCGGACTGGAGGCGGTTCATTTCACTGTCAGCCATGTGGTTCAGCCGCGGCTACAGGGTCAAAGTCTCAACATCGATCCTATTGTCGTGCTTCTATCGCTCGCCTTCTGGGGTGTGATTTTCGGTTTAGCCGGCGCATTCCTGTCCACGCCGCTGACAGTGATCGCCATGGCTGTCTGCGCCGAATTCACCTCTACGCGCGGGATTGCCGTCCTGCTCTCCGAGGATGGGAAGCCTTACGCCCGTTAGGCCAAGGCCATCGCGTACTTGCGCCAGACGACGGTCCTGTTACGACCCAGCCCTTGATCGATAGGACGGCGTGTTCCGATGGATGACTCCTACACTTTTCCTAAGGGCGATCTTATGCGGGGAAGGCGCGGGATCGTCATGGGCGTCGCGAACCGGAATTCCATTGCTTGGGGAATTGCCGCCCAGATCGCCGCTCAAGGCGGCGAGGTCGCCCTCGCCTATATGGAAGCCAACGAAAAGCGCGTCCGTCCGCTTGGCGAGAGCATCGGCGCGACCGTCTACACACCTTTCGACGCATCGAGCGATTCCTCCATGGAGGCGGCGTTCAACGTCGTGGAGCAGGCGTGGGGCGCGATCGATTTCTTGGTGCATGCGATCGCGTATGCTGATCGCGGTCAGATCAAGGGCAGTTTTGTGGAGAACGCCACACGCGAAGGCTTCGCCCAAGCCCTGGATATTTCAGCCTACAGTTTTGTCGACGCCGCGCGTCGCGCTTCGCGCTTGATGCAGAATGGCGGTTCCATGGTCACTTTAACCTACCTCGGCTCTGAACGCGCGATCCCCAATTACAACACCATGGGCGTTGCAAAGGCGGCCCTAGAGGCGGCTACCCGATACATCGCACGCGATCTTGGACCGGCAGGCATACGCGTAAACGCCATATCCGCGGGCGCCATGCGCACCCTCTCATTGGCGGGCATTTCAGGCGGGCGGGGGATGCTGGCTCAGGGCCGCCGATTGAGCGCGTTGAAAGAGGACACGTCCATGGAGGGCGTTGCCGGCGCCGCCCTGTGGTTGTTGTCTGATCTGGGCCGCTCGACGACCGGCGAGATTGTGCATGTGGATGCTGGCTTCCACATGATGGGCCTTCCGAGCGAAGAAGAGGCCTGAACGAGCCGTGGCGAAACGCCTCGCTGAGCGCGACCCGGATGTCATTATCGCTGGCGCGGGCATGGCGGGCGCCACCCTCGCTTTAGCCCTGTCTTCCGGCGGTCTTTCTGTGACCCTGATCGACCCGCAGACCTTCGAGCGTCAGCTGGCGCCTCGTTTCGATGGCCGCGCCAGCGCGATATCTTACGCCGCCTTTCGCCAATGGCGAACCCTGGGTGTGGCGCCCCTTTTGGAATCCCACGCTCAGCCCATTGAGCAAATTCTGGTGACGGATGGGCGGTCTCCTGGCGCATCCTCCTCGGCGCCCTATCCGGCGTGGCTCCGTTTCGATCCGCGTGAGTCGGCCGAAACCTCGGGGGGGGAGCCGTTGGGCTATATGCTGGAGAACCGGCATATCCGAGCAGGCCTCGCGCAGGCTCTTTCGGCGTCTCCCGTCACCATTCTGTCGCCCGGAGAGGTCGCGGAAGTCCATTCGGGTCCCACGGGAGTTCGTGTGCATCTTCTAGACGGGCGGGTGCTAAACGCGCCTCTTCTGGTGGGGGCGGACGGCAAGAGGTCACGTGTTAGAGAGCTGTCCGGCGTGGGGGTGCAGGGCTGGACTTATAACCAGGTTGCGATTGTCGCGACGGTCGCCCTGGCCCAGGATCATGGCGGGGTCGCCTATGAACATTTTCTCCCCACGGGACCCTTCGCCATTCTGCCCCTCACGGCTGGCCGGGCTAGCTTGGTGTGGACGGAACGCGCACGCTACGGCGCAGCCTTGATGTCCGCCCCTGACGTGCTCTTCGCCGCCCATCTGACTCGCCGTTTTGGGGAGTTCGTCGGACGGGTTGATGTGATCGGACCGCGATTCTCCTATCCTCTGTCTATTCAAATTGCTGATCAGTTGACCGCGCCGCGCGTGGCTCTGATGGGTGAGGCGGCCCATGTGGTCCACCCTATCGCGGGACAGGGGCTTAATATGGGGCTGAAAGACGCGGCGGCTTTAGCGCAGGTCGTGACAGAAGCGGCGCGACTGGGTGAGGACTTTGGTAGTCCGAACGTTCTCGAACGCTATGCTCGTTGGCGCAGCCTCGACAACATCGGTGTCGCGGCGGCGACCGATGTGTTTACGCGGCTTTTTTCAACCGATCACAGCCTCGTGCGGCTGGCGCGAGATGTGGGCCTGTCGGTGGTTAATGGGATTGAACCAGCGCGTCGCTGGCTTATGGCTGAGGCGGGCGGCGCAGTCGGTGATCTGCCAAAATTGCTGCTCGGCGAGCCTATCTAGGCCGCTCCACGAGGATCAAGTTTTTCAGCAGGCGCAAGTCGCATGACTTCGGCTTGGTAACGGGCATCCTCGCCAATGGCGAGCAGCGGCAAGGCCGAAACGCAGGCCTCCACCATGGCCTGAACCGTGGGCAATTCTGACTTCTGGAAATCAGACAGCACATGGCTGAGAACGCGATCCTTGTGCCCAGGATGCCCCGTTCCCATCCGCGCCCGACGAAAATCAGGCCCTATGTGGGCTATCGTCGATCGTATCCCGTTATTGCCCGCCGCCCCTCCCCCGATCTTCATGCGGAACCGGCCAAGCGCGAGGTCGATCTCATCATAGAAAACCACGATGTCCCCAGGGTTGGACTTATAGAAGTCCATGGCGCTGCGGATCGATCGACCGCTTTCGTTGTAAAAGGTTTCGGGCATGAGAACGAGGGTGCGCACCGGGCCTTGCAGGGTGTCTACTTCGCCTTCCCTCGCCCGACCAGAGAAACGACTTCGCTCGGCGGAAAACCGCCATTGACGTGCGATCGCGTCCACCGTCATCGCGCCGAGATTATGCCGGTTCCCAGCATACGAAGCGCCGGGATTACCAAGTCCGGCGAGGATCAGCATGGCGGAAGCGCCATTTCACGACGCTGAACCGCGATCAGGCCTCTGGCTCAGCGCCTGTGGTTTCCTCGTCCTCGTCCGAACGACCCATAGCTGATGACACGGCGATGGAGGCGATCGTCGCATCGCGATGATGAGCGGTGACCTGGACGCGATCTGGCAAGATCAAGTCCGCCGCGCGGATGGTGGCTCCGATATCCAAGCCGGCCAGATCAACCACGATCTCTTCAGGGATTGCATCCGCCGGCGCCATCAGTTCCAGTTCATGAAGGTTAATATTCAGCGCGCCGCCGGCTTTCAGGCCGGGTGATAATTCGTGATTTTGGAACTGGACCGGAACGGAGATGCGAATCGGCTGGTGAGCGTCGACGCGAAACAGGTCGAAGTGCAAGGGCGTATCATTGACCGGATGGAATTGAACATCCTTCGCGATCACCGGTTGAATCTCGTCACCATATTTAAGCGTGACCAGGTGGCCGAGCAGCTTGCCGGTATGGAGGGCTTTGTTGAACTCCCCGGTTTTGACCGCAATGGCGACAGGCGTTTTGTCGCCGCCATAAAGGATGCCCGGGATGAGGCCGGCGCCGCGCACCTGACGGGCACCCCCGGTCCCAGAACGCTCGCGGACTTGAACATTTAAAACGATGTCGGCCATAGCACTTGCCTCAAAAGCAGAAGCCGCGCGTTGGGCAAAACGCGCGGCGAGCGGTTGGAAAGGGCCGTTCTGTGGAGGCCCTTTAAAAGATGAGGCTCAATACACGCCAGCGGCGCCAGATGCAACGCTTGGTCCCGCTCTTCAATGCCCGGGTGTCAACCGCGGCGATGGTGGGGAGGAGGAACAGCCGGGGCGGCTGCGGGCGAAGGGCTTGGATCAACGGGCAGATCAAGACCGGTGTTCCTGGCGATGCAACTCCCCGTGTCAATCATGGCATGCTGGCCCATACAGAAAACATCTTCGTAATGCGGTTTAGCCACGGCAAGGCATTGGTAGAGGTTAAGTTTAGCCATGTGCAGACAGGAGTCGGTGTTGCTTTCCTGGGTGAGGGCAAGCAGCCGCTCGTAGGTGCTGTCATTGGCTTCGCCGATCGCGGCAATGGCCGCCAGCTGCAGCGCCTGGGCGACAAGCGGCGTGTAGGGCGGCTTGGAGGGTAGAGCCGTCAGGGCCAGCGGCTGTGCTTCGCTGGCCGCGCGTGCGATGGCGCCCACGCGGTCGGGGGCGGCGGGTAGGCCGTTGGTCTCTGCCGCTTCGACCGCGGCAAGCCGCCCGCTCCGGTCTGAGATTTCGCCGCGCGACCAATTCTGATGCTGTATTGAATAAGCCGACTGCTTGATCGCCTTGCCGGCCGCGAGCAGGCGGAGGGCCGCCGAGCCAAGCGCCTCCTTGGCCAAGCCAGCCGCTGTATCCGAACCCTTGAATTTGAAGACGTAGGTGGGATCAGACAATATGTAGTCCACCAACAGACGGCGGTTCGCGTATGACGCGCCGACTGACCTTAGCGTAGCGACGAAGTCCGAACTGCCCAAAGCGGCCACGGCCCCGAAGGCCACAGCACCGCGTATCAGCGCATGGGGCTGGTACGAGGCGCTCGCAAGCAGCGCATCCGCAACCGAGGATCCGGTGGTAAATGCGGGCGAGGTGGCGGTGACGCGCGTAATATACCCATCATAGGCCGCCGCGTCTGCAATCATCCGGCCAGGTAAACCGACAGGCCCCGCCGCAGGGCTATCCGCGGGCGCTTGGTAAACGGGCGCGGGCGCTTTTTGCCGAGCCAAAGATCCTGGCGCCGGAGCAATCACGGCGAGAGCAAAGCAAATCAGAAACACTGATCGTTTTTCGAAATACGGCGATCTCATGGACATACTCTTTGGAACCCAAAATACTGTCGCGGTCCGCAAACCGGCATAACGCTGTTCGGCTCCTTACACCGATTTCGACACCCCACCGTCTCAATCAAACAGCTTTGAAACCGATTCTTCATTCGCGATGCGGCGGATAGCTTCGCCGATCAGGCGCGCGCAGCTCACAACCCTGATCTTGCCCACGCCCGTCAGTCGTCCATTGGTCTCGATGGAATCCGTCACGACCAACTCTTTCAGAACGGAGTCGTTCACCCGATCTATCGCTCCACCCGATAGCACGCCGTGGGTGATGCACGCGGATACCTCAGCTGCGCCGGCCTCAATAAGGGATTTCGCCGCGCTGCAAAGGGTGGTGGCGGAATCGACGATATCGTCGAAGATAATCAATCTCCGGCCTTTTACGTCACCGATAATATTGGCGACTTCCGACTGCCCAGGGCCTTGGCGTCGTTTATCGACGATCGCCAGTCCAGCCGTCAGCCGGCTGGCTAAAGCCAGAGCGCGAACCACGCCGCCCACGTCAGGCGATACGATCAGCAGATCATCGCTCTTGCTATAATGGCTCTGAATGTCCGTCGCCATCAGAGGCGCGGCCTGGAGATTGTCCGTCGGTATATCGAAAAATCCCTGAATCTGGCCCGAATGCAGGTCCATCGTAAGCACCCGATCCGCGCCCGCTCGGGTGATCATGTTGGCGACAAGTTTGGCGGAGATCGGCGTTCGGCCGCCCGTTTTCCGATCCTGACGCGCGTACCCAAAATAGGGGGTGACGGCGGTAATCCGCTTGGCCGACGCCCGCTTGAGAGCATCGATACAGATCAGCAATTCCATCAGATTGTCATTGGCAGGGAAGCTGGTCGATTGAAGCACGAAGACATCCTCGCCCCGGACGTTTTCCTCGATGACGACCCAGGCCTCGTTATCCGGGTAGCGCTTCACCTGGGCCCGGGTCAGCGGGACGTCGAGCGATTGGGCGATCGCTTCGGCCAAAGGACGATTGGAGTTGCCGGCCAGCAGCTTCATGGCGCTCCCTTCTGCAGCCCTAAGCGCGATCCGTGCGAGGCTTTATCAGCGCTGGGCGCCTTGGCAAGGCCCGCCCATAGGCCTGCGCGCATCAGCCCTCAACCATGATGCCAGACAACAGGCGGCCATAGTCCGCCTCGTTTCTAAGGCATGCCCGGCGATTGGAGAAGAAGGCCTCTTCGTCGGCGCAGGTGTCGCGCCCTATCCACTCCGCCGCCTCAACCCCGGCTGCAGCCAAACGGCCCAGGACGAATCCCGCCAGATCGAACTGGAATTTATCGTTCGCTACGCCGCTTTCGAAGAATCGGGCCGACCGAGGATCTGCGGAGATAAATCGCAGCCGGAACTCCGCCCCCACTTCGTAGGAAGCCTGTCCGATACAAGGACCCACCGCAGCGATGATCCGTTCGGGGCGAGCGCCCAGTCTGCACATCGTCTCCACAGTCCGCCCGACAACTCCGTTAAGGGCGCCACGCCAGCCCGCGTGCGCCGCGGCCACCACGCGCGCGCGGGAGTCGGCCAAAAGCACGGGCGCGCAATCAGCCGTGAGGGCGCCGCAAATCGCGCCAGGCGTTATTGAAACGATGGCGTCCGCTCGTGGAAGCTCAGCACCGAAATCTCCAGGCGCAATCACCACCTCCGCCGAGTGAATTTGATGACACACGAATAGTGAGGTCGACGCGGCCCCAAAGGCCATGGCGGCTCGGCGCCGATTTTCTGAGACGTGGTCGTTTAAATCCGCTGAACCGTACCCGGTGTTCAGACTCGCATAGAGGCCCGACGAAACGCCCCCTTGGCGAGTGAAGAAGGCGTGTTGAACACGATCCGCCCCGTCCAGAAGCCGAGATCTGAGGGTAGGCGTCAGGACCACGGCGTCGATTCGAACCCTGGGGGGATAAGCCCGGAGGAGTGCAGGCACGCGGCCTTGAACAAGGCGCCCATTTGATCGGGCCCGATAAGCCGCTCCAGCTGGTGGTCGACGACGTCGCTGCAATCGGGATTTGCCCTTTTAAGCATCGTCGCACGATGCTCGATGCCGAGCGCACTTAGAAAATGTCCCTGTTCCCGCACGCTGGTCGCTTCGGCTCCACCCTGTCGTCCGGCTTCGAGAAATGCCGGGAAATCAACGTGGGCGGTAAGATCCGCCAAGCCTGGATTGGCTAAAGGGCTTTCGCGGCTATGACGACGCACAGCCTGAAGAGTGTCGCCGAAGCCGGGCTCTGCCCGCCCATAATCAATGAACAACGCCGCGCCCCCGGCTCGGGCGACAGCCGCCCCGAGCTGCCGGCCACAATCTTCCACGGCGGGGGACCATTCCTTTACGTCATGTCCGTTCGTGGGTCGCCCATCCCGAAACACAAAGGCAAGGGCGCCCTTCGCGTCTGCGCCAATGCACCGCTCACGCCAGCGGCCGTCATCGTAGATCGCCTGGTGGATGGGTAGGCAATCCAAAAATTCATTGGCGAGAACGATAAGGGGTTTATCGACGGGGACTTGGCTCCAATGATCCACCCAACGGATCGGCGTGGTTGAGCCAGCAAGCCATTCCTCCTGTACCGCCCGCAGCGGGCCGCTGGTTTCGACGAGCGTGATCTCGCAAGCTTCCAGAAACCGTGGCGCGACCCTGGCTGCTCGCAGCGCG
>Ga0116226_10005636_pt1 | contig 11183 bp, 10 predicted proteins | sample S1TSphfallax_FD_89692 | JGI IMG/M metagenome (GOLD analysis project Ga0116226, IMG submission 89692) | Host-associated microbial communities from peat moss isolated from Minnesota, USA - S1T2_Fa - Sphagnum fallax MG | ecosystem: Host-associated > Plants > Peat moss > Unclassified | place: USA... | reverse complement strand
CTCGCCGCCTACACTGCCGCAGCCTCCCGGAATCGCGCCATCGCCCAGCAATCTCCCACCAATCCTGCCCGCCGCGACTCCACCACCAATGCGCAATTGCCACTCCGCCGCTTTGACATTGTCCCCGGCCCGCTCGATTCCGCCCTTGTCCGCTTCAGCGAAATCTGTGGCATCTCGATCAATCTACAAATCCCTCCTGAGACCCTCCCCGGCTTCCGCACCGCCGGTGTCACCGGCCTCTACACTGCCGACCAAGCGCTGCGCCTGCTGCTCACCGGCACCGGGCTCACTGCCTCATTCCCCTCTGCAACCAAGGCCAACATCGCCATTCGCAATTCTGAAACTGTGCAGGTCACCGGCAATCTGCCCGAAGCGCTCTCGCTGCACCAATTCTCTACCACCGCCCTCGATACAGCTCAAACCATCAATATTGTTCCCAAATCCGTCATGGAGTCTCAGGGCATCTCCACTCTCCGTGACACTCTCCGCAACGTGCCCGGCATCAGCCTTGCCGCTGGCGAAGGCAGCTCGCAGGGCGACAATCTCACCATCCGCGGATTCACCGCCCGGAATGACATTTTCCTCGATGGCATCCGCGACTTCGGCAGCTACTACCGCGACGACTTTAATTACGATGCCGTCGAAGTCCTCGAAGGCCCCGCCGGGGTCCAGTTCGGTCGTGGCTCAACCGGCGGTGTTGTCAATCAGGTCAGCAAGCAGCCCGGCCTCAAAGCCGTCACCGCCGTCACCTCACAATTTGGCTCCGACCTCACCCGCCGCATAACGGTCGATGTCGACCGCCCCCTGCCCGAACTGGGCAATGGTGCCGCATACCGCGTCACTGCCATAGGACATGAAGCCAACGTCGCCGGTCGTGACTACGCTGAAAATCGCCGCTTCGGCTTCGCGCCCAGCATCACCGTCGGCCTCAACTCTCCCACTCACGCCACCCTCAGCTACTTCCACATCACAGAGAGTGACACGCCTGACTACGGCATTCCCTGGCTGCTCAGCGGTCCCTCACCCTCTGCCCGTAGCAGCTATTTTGGCTTCCCAGACAACAACTATCTCCGCACCAATGACGATGTTGTCACCGCCAAAGCAGACCACTACTTCGCCAACTCCGCCACGCTCAGCGGTATCGCCCGCTTCGCCAACTACCCCCGCAACGTGGACATAACCGAACCGCAAATCTGCACCAACTCCACTACCGCCGCCAGCATTCCCACTCAGGCCGGAGTCGCCCCCAGCGTCGCTTGTCCCTACACACTCGCCAGCCCTGCCGCTAGCATCCAGGTCAGTCGCAACCAGATCGCCCGCCGCAGCGTGGAGGGCGATCTCTGGGGCCAGACCTGGGCCAGCCTCCAATTCAATACCGCGGGCATCCGTCATCAGCTCAACACAGGCCTGGAAGGCGGCAAAGAAGTTTCCGACCCGAAGACCTTCAGCTACAACAATGCCGCTGGTGGCAATACAGTCCCCTTCACCAACCTTGCCAATCCCAACCCTCAACAGCCTTTTGCCGGGACAAGTTACATCAGCTCCGTGGTCCACGTCACATCAAAAAGCGTCGGCCTCTACGCGCTCGATACTGCCAAACTCGGTCAGCGCTGGGAGCTTTCCGGCGGTATCCGTTGGGACTACTTCAACACCGTCGAGACCTCCTACACCGGCACGGCCGCCGGCCCCATCGCTCCCAATGCGGGCCAGCCATTCTCCCGCATTGATGACCAGCCCACCTACCGCGCTGCCATTGTCTTCAAGCCCAAACCGCAAGGCTCCGTATATTTTGATACCGGCACGTCCTTCAACCCATCGGCTGAAACGCTCTCTCTCAGCGTAGCCACATCGCTGCTGCCCCCAGAGGAGAACACCACCTACGAGGCCGGTGCCAAGTGGGACTTTATGCAGGGCAAACTCAACGCCGCAGGTTCCTGGTTCCACACCGTGCAGGACAATGCCCGCGAGACTGATCCCACCAACTCCAATAACATCGTCCTTGCTGGCAATCAGCGTGTGCAGGGAATGCAGGCCGGCCTCACCGGCAAACTGCCCGACCGCACTGAAATTGTAGCCGGATACGCCTATCTCGACAGCGCTGTCCTCTATTCCCAATTCTTCCCCCTGTCTATCGGCTATCCGCTCGCCAACGTTCCCAAACAGACTTTCAACCTCTGGCTCGAACGCCACTTCCCGTGGAAACTAGAGGTGGGCGTTGGCACCAACTACGTCGCCAGCCGCAACGCCAGCTCCACCATCCCCTTCGTTCCTGTTGCCTGGAATGGCAGCACTGTTACCCAAACTGCCATCAAGCAGGTCGGCGGCTACTGGGTCTTCAACGCCATGGTCAAAAAGAAGCTCAGCCCGCATTCCAGTCTCCAGGCCAACGTCAACAACATCTTCAACCGCTTCTACATTGATGAGCCGCACCCCGGGCACCTCATCCCCGGCGCTGCTGTCAACGCCCTCGTCGGCCTCAATTTCAGCTTTTGATGGAAGAATTTGCAATCAAACGCCTGAATTCAGCGCCGAAGGAGCGTTCTATACCAGCCTGGGGCAACGCCCCAGGTATCTGGACCACTGATAACCGAGGGCTGTAAGCCCGATCTACAAAGCCAGCCGCATTTATAAATAAAGGACACAAAATGCTCATCTCCATCCCCAACGTACTCACCACCGAACAAGTCGCCACCGCCCGCAAACTCCTCGACGAAGCCGAATGGGTCGACGGCAAAGTCACCGCAGGACATCAGTCTGCCCGCGCCAAAGAAAATTCCCAGGTCCCCGAAGGCCATCCCATTGCCCAGCACCTTGGCGAGCAGATCGCCAGCGCCCTCAGCCAAAATCCTCTCTTCGTCTCCGCCGCCCTGCCCCTGCGCATCTTCCCACCGCTCTTCAACCGCTACGCCGGAGGCCAAAACTTCGGCACTCACGTCGATAACTCCATCCGCCAAATTACCGGCACACCCCATCGCATCCGTACTGACCTTTCCGCCACCCTCTTCCTCAGCAGTCCCGACGAGTACGACGGCGGCGAACTCTGCATTGAGGACACCTATGGCGTGCAAAGCGTAAAACTACCCGCCGGCGACCTTGTCCTCTATCCCTCCACCAGCCTCCATCACGTCACCCCGGTCACCCGTGGCGCGCGCGTCTCCAGTTTTTTTTGGATACAAAGCATGGTCCGTCAGGACAGTCAGCGCAGCCTGCTCTTCGATCTCGACATCGCCATCCAGCGCCTCGCTGGCGACAATGCAGAAAATGCCGAGTCACGCTCCGCCGTTGAACGCTCAACCGTCCAGCTCACTGGCGTGTACCATAACCTTCTCCGCCAATGGGCTGAAATGTAATCCTTCCCATTGTGCCCTATTGACCATTCTTACCAGTCATTTCCCTGTTATTTTTGGGTCTGTACTCGGAGGAAAACCTTGCCAGTAGAAATCGAACATTCACCCGCACACAGCACAAAAATCACACGCGCCGAATTGATTGACCTGCTCAATCACGACCTCGCGCGCGAGTATCAGGCCATCATCGCTTATGTTGTCTATTCGCAGGTGCTGAAAGGGCCGGAGTTTATGAATATTGCCTCCGAGCTTGAGGTACATGCTGGCGAAGAACTCCAACATGCGCTCATCATCGCCAAGCAGATTGACTATCTTGGCGGTATGCCAGTGGTCGAGGCCAAAACGGTGCGCACCTCGACCGTCGCCTCAGAAATGTTGCAGTTCGATCTCGATAATGAGACCGTCACCATTCGCAACTATCGTGAGCGCGTCCGCCAGTGCGAAGCGTTGGATGAGTTTGCCCTCGGCGAACAAATCCGCGAAATCTTAATTCAGGAGCAGGACCACCAGATCGCGCTCGCAACTGCCCTGGGTAAAAACGTTCCCGCACCGCACAGCATTCACTAAGTTTCCACACGCCCCACATCTTCATCATGGATGTGGGGCAATTTTTCACCGCTAATTTTATTTTGTTTGAACATCTGAAATTGCCTTACCGGTTCACCCACCAAACCGCCCAGTTCAGCGCCGAGGCGAAACCCACCCAACCCAGATACGGCACCATCATCCCGGCAGCGGCCTTGCTCACTTTTAGATAAGACCGCGTCATCAGCAAAATTGCCAGCCACAGCACAACCACTTCCACCGCAGCCGCCAGCACCCAATGCTGTTTGAAAAACAAAAAACTCCAGGAAAAATTCAAAAACAATTGCGTCCAGAATAATTTCAGCGCCCGCCGCCTCGCAGAACTTTGCGGGCCAGTGCTGGGCAGCCGCCAGACCAACCATGCCGCAATGCCCATCAGCGCATACAGCACACTCCAAACCGGACCAAAAACCCAGTTCGGCGGATTGAAACTTGGCTTAACAATCCCGGCATACCAGGTCGGTATCTGTTGCGCGGTAAAGTAACCAGAAACCCCGGCAACAAAATAGCAAACCGCCAGCCAGCCTACCAGCGCCAACCACGAATGCTTTCGCACTAGGATTTCCGGTTGCTTGTCCATGAATTATCCATTTCCGACATATCGACTGCCATGGTCCACCACGCTGTCCACGAAGGTCCACCTCGCACGCCTCGAAATTCACCTCGAGCCCCAACTTGGCGTACCCTCGAATTCACCGGTGAAACACCCTACACTTCCGCCACGCGCGCCTTCAATCGCTGCAAAACCAGCGGCGGCACCAGGCCCTCAACAGACCCGCCCAAATGCACCACCTGCTTCACTAAACGCGAGCTGACATAACTGTATTTCTCCGCTGGCATCATGAAAATCGTCTCTAGCTCTGGTGCCAGACGACGGTTCATCATCGCCATTTGGAACTCGTATTCGTAGTCACTAATGGCGCGAATCCCGCGCAAAACGGCCTTTGCGCCCAATTCCCGCGCAAAATCCACCAACAGTCCGTCAAAGGTCGCTATGCGAACATTACTGTATTCGCGCGTCTCCTCCGTCAGCATTTCCACGCGGTCGATTACGGTGAAAAGCGGCTCTTTTTCCTCGTTTCGGAGGATGGCCACCACCAGCTCATCAAAAATCTTGGCACCGCGTGCAATCAGGTCCAAATGGCCATTGGTCAGCGGATCGAAAGTCCCGGGATAGATCGCAATCGTTTGCATCGCATAAGCAGATTACCAGCATCTAACCCGGTTTCAACCATTTACTGCGTTGGTGGTGCCGCTGGCAGCGGAGCCACAGTTGCGCCATTGATGGCACCCTTGCGGGTTGGCTTCACCACTTCGGCGGCAACGGCTGCACCATTTGCCGGTGCGGGAGGCACTTCTGGCGCGCTGGCATATTGACCGATGCCGAGTTTTTTGCGTAAATCAGTATCAATGCGGGCAAAAATCTCTTTGTTTTCTTTGAGAAATCCGCGGACATTTTCGCGTCCCTGACCGATGCGTTCCCCCGAAAAACTGTACCAAGCCCCTGATTTATCAACGATATTGTTGGCAACGGCCAGGTCCAGCACATCGCCTTCGCGGGAGATACCCTCACCGTATAAGATGTCGAATTCTGCTTCGCGGAACGGAGCGGCAACCTTATTTTTTACGATCTTAGTTTTGGTGCGCGAACCAACAATTACATCACCCTCTTTTACGGCTCCAACGCGGCGAATATCGATGCGGACAGAGGAGTAAAACTTGAGGGCGCGGCCACCAGTAGTCGTTTCTGGATTGCCGAACATGACTCCGATCTTTTCCCGTATCTGATTGATAAATATGAGACATGTACGCGATTTTGAGACTGTTCCCGTCAGCTTACGGAGCGCCTGGGACATCAAGCGCGCCTGCAAACCCATGTGGCTGTCTCCCATTTCACCATCGAGTTCGGCCTTGGGGACGAGGGCGGCAACAGAGTCGACGACGAGAATATCGATGGCACCGGAGCGGACGAGGGCTTCGGTAATTTCGAGAGCCTGCTCACCGTAGTCGGGCTGGGAAATAAGTAGATTATCGATGTCTACGCCCAATTTGCGGGCATACTGGGGGTCTAAAGCGTGTTCTGCATCCACAAATGCGGCCAAACCGCCCGCTTTTTGGGCTTCGGCAATGATTTGGAGGGTAATGGTGGTTTTGCCGGAAGATTCCGGGCCAAAAATCTCCACAACGCGGCCACGGGGGACGCCGCCGACACCGAGAGCGGCGTCAAAAGAGATGGAACCTGTTGATATTACAGAGATTGGGACGATTGCCTCTTTAGAGCCGAGGCGCATAATAGACCCTTTACCGAACTGTTTTTCAATCTGCGATAGCGCCAGCTCTACCGCCCTGCTCCTGTCGTCTGCCATGATTTCTCCTTGAGGTTCGCTGAATATGTTCAAAAATATACACTTAAATGTGCGTAAGTACACGCTTAGAAGGCCATTTCCTGCCTATTTCGCCACTTTGACCAATTGGAAAAGGGCGCGGATTCGAGTTTGGTCATCAAGTTATCAAAATCGGAGAATAGCATGAGGCGTTGGGATAAAGCAAATAAAAAGCGAATAATTCTGTGGAGAAATTTGCAAAAAAGAGATAGCAAATACCATTTTAAGCCACAAAATGCATGTTTTACGTGAAATATGTATGAGATTGATTGCAAAGGGGTTAGAGCTTTGGCGGAATGGGTGAAAATGGGTAATTTTAGGGGTGTTTTTTGTTTGTTTTGTATGAGTTACGAAGGGGATTTATCGTCCTTGTTTGTATGAGGTAGATTTTGTGGGCAAAAAGTGGGTCTTGCGAAGGTATGGTTGATATTTGATGTGTGTTGAATGTGCATAGAATGCGCGTCAAATAATAATCAAATGTGCGTGTTTTTAAATCAGCTGGCTACGGGTGTGGACGCTTTGCTGGTAGCGTTTATTGAGGTGTTGGATGCTACGGCTGGGCGGACTGTGATTGGGACTGGGGCGGCGTTTGTGAAGTAAGTAAGACCTAGCTAGATAAAAGACCCAAGGCTAATTCCTTGGGTCTTTTTATTACTCGACATCGAACCAGAATTAATGAGATGTCAGTTTAGTCGTTTTTTCCAACATTTTTGGTCATGGCTTCAAATATGACCGAAGGTAAGCCGGATGGTTTTTCTTCATTGCTTAGTATTCCCGAGTCTCCGAAATCGGTGACAGATTCGACTAACTTGCCTAACACTAAGTCTTTACGCTCATTTGTCCGAACAGCAGCTACAAATGCCTCGATGCTATTTGTTACACGAATTTTGTGTTGATTGTGCTCAGCCATGTGAAGATAAGCTCTCGTCATACGCAGACTGAAGGCCAATCCAACGCCTAGAAGTCCAATCAAAGCCAATCTAACGCTGGTAAAGTACGCGCTAGCCGCGATAAGTAGAGGTACGGAGACCGGCATTGGATTTGTTGACTTGCCGTTTCCTGGTGTCATTGCCTCCACAACTTCGCGGATGATTGGCGGGGGATTGTAGGGTAAAAAAAATAGATATGCCCCAAGCGCCAAGAAAAGAAGCGCTGCTACACAAAGCCAAGTTGTCGATTTTTTCCTAAGCACGACTGCTGCGGCCTCAAACTGGTCTAAAGCGCTTTTGACGGAAATTCGGCTTGCCTCGGCCTTTGCAAATTCAAAATCTTTGACTGCCTCTTCGGCAGTCTCACGAATACCATCGCGCGCCTTACTCACCGATGTTGCAATTTCTTCACTTGCTGTTTGAACTAACGTTCTAACTTCGTCTTTGGCTTCCGATCTCTATTTGGATAAGCTCTCATCAGAAAGAGTAAGAATTCCTGATGCTTGGAGCAGTTCAAAGGCTAGAAGAGGTAGCGTGACTTGGAACTGAGACCTCACTCTCCTTAAAGCGTCTTGTATAGATTCGCTTTGATTTCTTGATCGTCCGTCGACAATGCCTGAGATTTGTTCTGTGAAAAGAACTAGAGGTTGTATAGAAGAATCATCCAACCTCGAGAACATCGGTTCTGACTTGTCGAACCAGTTTGATGCAAGATTTTTTGCCTCGGTCCAGGGATTTAACAAGACGCTATTGTTTCTTATCGCAGTAAAGCTCGTGCCTTTAATAACATTTTCTAAATCACGTCTGGCATTGGCAATCCTGTTCTGCATTTCCCTAGAGAGCATTCGCTACCTCTTTCTCATGTTTGCGTCCGAAAGAAAGACTACCAGTCTATAGAGAAGTACCAATTAAAAAATAAACCTGCACCGGAACGAATCTATCTTTTAGCTCTGCAATAAATCTACGGGGATGGTTACGTCTTTTATGCGGAAGTATTGGGCTAGCGATGGGTGGGCGCGCTGGACGGCGAGGTACATTTCCCAGGCGACGCGGCGGTAGCTGTAGTGGCCGGCGGGTGTGCTGCGGAGTTCGGAGATGTAGACGGCTTCGGCGAAGTCCATTTGGAAGAGGGAGCGGCAGCGGGTGGCAGGAGTGTATATTTCATGGCTTGCCTCGCTGATATCTTACTCGTGAGGCGGGTTGATCGGGATTGAAAAACCAAGACCGGATGCTTCGCATCCACCCACCCTTTGGGACTTGGAGCAGGAGCGTCCCAAAGGATGGGGTACCCGCAAACTGCAGGGGCTGAAGCCCCGGTTGGTGCAGGCGGCGAAATGCATGGGCTGAAGCCCATGCCTACTATGCAGATCAAAGACAGGATATCGATTCGCTGGTGCGAATCGAATACCACTCATCGAGATGAAGATGCGATGAATGGGGTAGCTGTGATCTGCTGAGCGAAAAACTCTGGGCGGCATTGCGCTCTGCTTAATACAGGGATTCTGACGCGGGGAGTGAAGAGGCGCTCAGAATGACGGTGTTGGTGATGCGAGCGTTACGGTTTGATTGAGTTTGATAGGGGATGAGAAGCTTCAAGAACAAAAGCGGTTCGCGGTTCGCGGTTCGCGCTTTGCGCGAATTTTGGCAAAGGCAAACTGCAGGGGCTGAAGCCCCGGTTGGTGGAGGCCGTAACAGGCATGGGCTGAAGCCCATGCCTACCATGCAGATCAAAGACAAAAGCAAAAGCAGGTCCTTCCCCCTCACTTCGTTCGAGGGTCAGGATGACAACTTGATTGGATTAGCGCTGGAGTGGGTCTGTTATCTCTGGAGTAAATCTACGGGGATGGTGACGTCGGATATGCGGAAGTATTGGGCGAGGGAGGGATGGGCGCGCTGGACGGCTAGGTACATTTCCCAGGCGACGCGGCGGTAGCTGTAGTGGCCGGCGGGGGTGGAGCGGAGCTCGGAGATGTAGACGGCTTCGGCGAAGTCCATCTGGAAGAGAGAGCGGCAACGGGTGGCGAGGGGCAGGAGATAGACGGCGTTGGGATTGGGCGCGAAAGAATTGTAGGCGGCGGTGGCGGCAGCGAGAGACTGGTTGTAGTCGTCGAGGAGGCCACACTCGGCAAGGGTGGGTTGACCGGGCGCGTCGGGTGAGTCGAAGCCGTGGATGGGGGTGTAGTCCTGCTGGAGCTGGATGCAGCGGCGGTGGCGGTGCATGTCGCGGAAGCCGCCGATGTCCATAAGAATGTCAAAGGTGAAGCCGGCACCGAGGCGGAAGCTGCGTGCGAGTTCGTCATGGCGACCACGGTGGCGTGCGCCGAGTGCGATGATTTCATCGCGCTGCTTGGTGGTGAGGGCGGCGATGGTGTCGCGGAGTTGGCGGTAGCTGTAGTGGCAGTAGGGATAAAGGAGTGCGGCGGCGAGGTCTAGTTCGAGGGTGCCGGAGGGTCCTACGAGATCAACGACTGGCGCTGCGGTGACGGGTACGGAGTTCATTAATTCTGCGGCGGCGTGGGTCAGTTCTTTGCGGGAGGCGATTTCGTATTCGTTGGGCGCGGCGTATTTGACGAGGGTGGGCGCGGTGCGGACTTCGCGGAGGAGGAGGTCGTTGGTTTTTTCGGCGAGGGCGGGCGCTGCATCAGGCGTAAGAGACAAGGCGGCGGAAATTTCATCCACCAGGGCGCGGAGGGACTCGTGCTGGACATTCCAGGCGTCACTGGCGGCGGCGTGGCGGAGTTTTTCTCCGAGGGCGCGGACCTCATCCAAAGGGTGGGAGAGTAGGCGCGAGACTTGCAGCTCCAGCGTGCGGGCGTTGACAATTTGGCCGAGCGAAGTGTTGGTGGCGAGGGGAAGCAGATAGCGGGCAACGTCAAAGGCGCGGGCCTTGAGGGTGCGGTTGTAGGAAGGCTGGTCGAGTGAGTCGGGCCGCGGGATGGCACGAGTAAGCGCGCTGAACATGCCGGTGGAGAGACGGTCGTAACCGGCGAAGAGGTTTTCGATGGCGGTGGTGTAGGCGGCGGTCTGGGCTGCACCGTCGGGGCCGAAGTCGGGCGTGTACCAACCAGACTTGCGGAAGTCCTGATAGCGGGTGGAGCGCTCTTGTCCGTCCCAGCGCTGCTCATCGACGAGGGTGATGGCGGCAGCGAGGGAGAGGCGCTCAATGGCGAAGGCGATGTGGGCGAGGTCGGCGATGGAGCGATGGCCGTACTGGAAATAGAAGGTGTTGAGGAACTGCTCGGCGCGAGTGGAGGAGATTTCGCGGAGGGAGTCCTTCATGGAGAGGGCGGAGCGGGAGTATTTGGCCATCGCGTAGGCGAGGACTTCGGGGTCTGCGCCGTGGACGGCGAAGACATCAGTGGTATTGGGAGTGGTGGACATGAATGAATTAAGGATACGACATGAGGGTGAGGAAAGTGAGGGGAAGATAGTTTTGAACTAACGATTCAGTGCAAGAGCGACTGCTTTTTTAAGGGTGGCAGATCAATCTTTACCGTGTTCCAAATAATTCTGTCATCGACTTTGTGATAACCATGGCGAAGTACATTGCCCATGCCCATGAGTCCCCACCAATCGGGGCCGGGACATACGGTTTCCGCTTCATCTCCCAATCAATAAGCAGCTTCGGTGATGATTTTCAGTTGCCGTTCTACTGCTGATTTTTTTTGAGATCATTTTGATAGGCGGCAAAATCAATCTCTTGAAGAAAGATGGCGATAAGATTGATGCTCTCCAAAATGTCACGAAGATGCATTTGTGCATCTCTAAAAGGCAAGGAGTGACTCCTGCAGGGCCTGGTCGCGGATGGGTGCATGCATCCACTGTTCGGAGGAGATTTCAACTTTGGCTCCGAGCAGATCGGCGAGACGACTTTCAAGGCCACCGAGGGTGACGGGCTTTGAGGAGTCAAACTCGGCGAGAAGGTCGATGTCGGAATT
>Ga0116226_10005635_pt1 | contig 11185 bp, 7 predicted proteins | sample S1TSphfallax_FD_89692 | JGI IMG/M metagenome (GOLD analysis project Ga0116226, IMG submission 89692) | Host-associated microbial communities from peat moss isolated from Minnesota, USA - S1T2_Fa - Sphagnum fallax MG | ecosystem: Host-associated > Plants > Peat moss > Unclassified | place: USA... | reverse complement strand
TTTTAGTCCAACTAAAAAATAAGCAAATCAATCTTGCTATGAAAGTGGCCAAGGAACATTTCTAACATTGAAGATGATGCATACAAAACACCAAACTCATTTACAACAAAAAAATGGATCAGCCAATGTTGGCCAGTAATATTACTAGAAGCAAGGTGGAAAACGAGAACTCCCCACCATACCCAAAAGACGCAATGATGGATTCAAAAAAAAAGACAACAAATTCAAAGGACACCATGCACTACAACAAAAGGTGTCCATGTACACCAAGTGATTTCACTAGATTTTGAGTGAATTCATTGGTTTGAATAAATGAGGACAAGTTGGAAAGTAGTGAATTCATTAGTTTAGTGATGGGGATTAGTGAATCACACCCACATTTTGTAATTGTGATGCCAACAACTACACCACACTCTACAATAGGTTCCAACAAACTAAACGACCTAGCAATAGCACCCGACTTGGCTCAATATTTTCATAATAGAGTTTGGCAACACCTCTAAAATTCACAACTAGAAAACCTGACAGGATAAAAGTCTAGAGTAAAAGTGGGTAACAATTAACAACTTTGTGTGGACACATAACTTCGAGGCTTTGATGCATGTAGAAATAGATTTTGTAATGTGTTTTGGAATAACAACAATAATATCTTTAATATGCAGTGATTACAATATGGGGGGTGACAATAATTGCTAGAAAATCCATCAATTAGCTATAGTAGGATGATATTGGTCCAAAAATGGGCATCATATTTTGAAATTTTTGACACAAGTGATAGCCCAAATTTTTCATTTCATTTCATTTATATAATAAAACAAGACATGAAATCATTGAGTGTTATGTATAAGGGACAAAATAAAAGTGGATGAAAAATAGAAAATAATAAAAGAACCTAGAATGATGAGCCAACTAAAAAAATGATAACAAATGTAAAGATAATTTCTAAGGATAGATAAGCATCTAGACTTGATATAGAAGTTCAAATAATTTTGAAAAATATAATATGGTTTATGAAATAATATATAGAATTGAGTTCAAGAAAACAATCATGTCACCTTTGAATTTTTTAACTAAGTAAAAGCCTACAAATATCAAATATTGGCCACTTCTATCCATGGAACAAAACATTAAAAAAACATTAAAGAAACTCCTACATTGAATATGGAACACTTGACCTCAAGTTACCTTCTACAATGAATTGTAGTAGAAGACAATCATATTGCATGGGAAAACCCATTGAAGTCGAAATAAAACTCTATTGAGAAAGATGTGATAATAAAAGAAAATTAAATATGCATTGACTAATACCTAAGACTATTGGAAACATGTAAAGACACAATTAGAAACTTGGGAAATAATACACAACTTAAATTGAGAAAACTATTGAAACTATTGGAAAACACGTTGTAATTCTATCATGGGAGACTGTAAACAAGAAATCTAACAAGAGGAAATAACAAGGATCAAATAAAAAAACCCATGAAACAATCTCAAGATGTGTATCAAGTAGTGATGTATTGCATAAAGAGAATAAGAACTTGATTTTTCAATGGACTTGATGTAAGTGACAAGGAAGTTCAATGTTTTCATGAGATCATTGATTTATTGGAGGCCATTTTAAACATGGGTAGAGTCATCTAGTGAAAAGTAATATCATCATTCATAATTACTCTTTTGATTTTTTCAATCACGAAATATATATTTCAATATTAATTCAATATCAATTGACATCCATATTTGATTATTTCTACAAAAATTTAAAAAATGAATTTATGGAACATATAAGAAAATTCAAGAATGTAAAAAAGTATAATACCTCCTATTGATAAAAAAATAGTGTTGGTTCAAACTCCAGATGAAGAGGACTCAAACAAATACTTCATTCCACCAAATAACGTAGAATGCAATGAAGGTGGTAAACTAAGAATTAAAAGAATTCACATTTGAAAATTTTATGCTTTGGGAAATTGAATATTAAGGTGCAAACGACTTATAATGAGCCAATATGTTTATTTTGTAAAAGGAAAGGGGTTCATTTTGCCCAATGGTGGATTTTCTTTTGTGGTTGCATGGCACATTTTCATTGGTTAATTTCAAACACTTGTAAGATGAACATTATCTTCAAGTGTTTCTTCATGTCTGATTTTCAATGCCCTAATCTATGCATGGGCCCATTGATGTCTCCCCTCTCAATGCACATTTTTATTTCAATGCCCTAATCTGTGTGCGTGTAGCCCATCAACATGTCCTCTCTCACTCTATGTTTATCCCTTTTCTACTCCCATTCTTCTACTCTTCTTGCTTGGGGATTATATGTACAAGGTCTATTTTGTGCATTGTTTGTTGTTGTTCAGTTCACTGTTTACATTGCTAGGTGCACAATCAACTTCTAAGGCTCGATTTGTAGTTTTATTCAAGGAAAGTTTGGCTTGTTGGGTACCATGTCTCATGCGTTGAAGAATGTGACATCATTGGCTACCATTATCTTGAAAGGGAACAACATCATGGGCCTTAAGCTATAATCTTTGGTGAACTTGTAAGCGCTCAAGACGCTGGACATGAATGATAATATACCTTCAAATGTTATGCCAAGCTTCCTTGCTTCAACAATGCGTACCTATTCCAAAAATGCACTTCTTTTCACTGGAAGACCTTTTTCTTCTTTAATTCAAATTCCTACAAAAGCTTTGTTGTTGCTGTTGTACCACCACCCATAACATGTGGTTCTTCTCCCCTTTTTTCATCTTCTCTTACTTGGCCAATTGTTTTGAATCCCACCCATTCTCCCCCTTCCCATTCATGTCACAAGTTTCAAACTATAGGTCTTTTTTTGTAGTAGTGGATTTCTTAAGTATTAACATATTTTTCAATATGTTGCATCTTAGATTAGTTCATGAAGTGTTCATGCGTTGTTTGTTTTTTATGTAGGATACATTTGCCCATATAAATTGGAAGGTTTTCAATGAGTTGTTTACAAAAGGAAGTTAGCTGTCCTTTTGGATGTAAGTTACACGTAGACCCTAAACATGTTTAAATTTTGTTCCTTTTAGTGTTCAATAGGTTTGGGATTTAGGCTACATGTTGCACATGCTTTTGTTAAACCTAATAACTACAAGTTTATACATGTGCAATGCCTTGTAAGTTTGCAGCGCATTGGCTCAAAAGAACTTAACATTGTGTTTATAGAGACTAGATGTTTGATTTCTTGTTTAGGGTACCTTTTTTTAATTAGCTCTCTTGGAACTCTTATTATTTACATATTCAAATGAGAATGAAAATTGATGAGAATTTTTCTGGTGCATTAGATTAATGAACCATGTTTTAACTCTTTCAAGGTTGGATAATAAATCCTTGGTAGGAACCTCTTTCAATTCCTTGTAATGATGGGATTTCTAGTTTTGTACAAATTTGCCACTACAATATAAGGTGCCAATAATCCTTGTGCAATTCAATCAAAGAAATCCTAGCAAGGAATTGATCTTTCATAAAGTAAACATCAAAGCAAACTTAAACCATCATGGGTGTGCATCCTTATATGTTTCACCTCGAGCAATTTTTTATACTCCAATTTTGGTTACATGATCATCAAGTTGATTTGTCTTGTTGTAGAATACTGTTTAAAGTGTAATAATGAGGATGGACATACCTTTGTGTTGAATGCAACATCTGTGGTATGGTTATAGATTGTGTTTGCTAATGTAAATTACCCATCTACTTATTTATAACTTATTGTAACAATTTGATAATGTGTTTTGCATTTCATAGGTATTTTTTCTTAGAAGCCAACATATGGATACATATAAAGTTCAATCTTGATAAGTGGAATGGGTTTGAGGTTTTTTATTTTATTTTATTTTATTTTAAAATTATTTTTATCTTCCCTTATTTATGTTATGTAAGCTTGGAAAAACAATAAGTATATCAAACAAGATGGATCTTGGTCATGATCTTAAATATGGGAAATTTAAAAAGCTAAACAATATGCATCTATGTTTTGAAGTTAAATGGAACTTATTACATGTTAATCTAATAGGTTTTCTTTAAATGTGTGTGTGTATATATATATATATATATATATTTTGGAAAAGTGTGAAGGAGTTTTTCACGCCCTTCAATTCGAAGACATATAAGTACTCACAACCTTCATTCGTGATGGAATTACTATGTAGTTGTGTTATAGCGAATAAAAATGTGGTTCAATGTAGTGTAACTAATCATATGAAGGAACCTATTGTGTTATGTCCCTTTAGTAAATATCAAAACATGTTTGGAAGAATCAACACTTATCATAACAAAGTATAAAAAAGTAATGTTGGTGTTGTTGGCATTCACATTTTGGTAGTTTGAGCCCCCTTTGTCCATTTCACCATAATGTTTTCATATAAACTTCAAATCTAGCATACATAGTGTTATTGGAAAGTTAATTTTGAAGGCAACCTTGGTAAAAAAAATTAGAAGCTTTTATTTTTGTGGTTTGAAGATATGCCCCAAAACTCAAGAGTTATTTCTTGCAATGTTGGGAAAAACCAACCTTAGAACCCTTGTTACTTTTAACAAGTGCAACTCCCTGACTGAAATTTAGATGATGCTAAAACTTGGTGATAACGTTTTCTAACTCATATTCTAATACTAATTGAGGTTTGACACAAATCCAATGGTGGATTTGGGATAAACAAATATTTTCATAAAAATCCAGAAACTTGTCCATCAATGATATTTTATAAAACCCCAATTCCTACTTTCTACACTTCATTTTCTTCCGTGTTCATTTTGCTTGCACGCATCATTGTGTTCATGAACAACACACATTCACACAAACTCAACTAATTCATCCCTTTCACACACTCCTCCTACAACACATACAACATTTCACACATCCAACAAACAAGAAAGTCTCAAGCTTCGAGGAGCCTCTCACTTGACCCTTCCTTGAGTTGATTTCCTTTGGCCAATGAGAACTTGTGAAAATCCTTCCTTCTAATCAAAGGCCTTTTCTCCCTTCATGAATCAATGGGATTTTATGATGATTCCACCCTTTAATGATGTTTAGGATGATAATTTTTGTACCCAATGGAACACTAAAGAGGTTTCCATCCACTAATCAAATTAGGATAATAATATTCATGACCACTAAATTTGGAGGATTCATCTTTCTGTTATCTTAAATATCTTGATGGGATGTTTTAAATTTGATCATTTTTGACGAGCCCCCAAGTTCCTTGTTAGACTCAAAAGGGGTCCAACTATGTTAAAAAGCGAAAATAGTTGGAACTTGGTGTCGTTCCCAACTTCCAACACTAAAGGGGGTAAGAGGGGCGTGCTGAAAGCGCTGGGATTAAATTAGGAAGAGGGACAACTTATTTAGTTACTTGGTCCTGCATCAAAACCAACCATAAGTTGGTTAGATCACCTTGGGAAACACTCTTGGTGTGGGGACAAGCCACGGGCAACACGGATTCACTTGATTCACCACGGACTCATTTGACTCACCACAGCCCGAACTCGGGGGAAGCCACCACCTTCCCCTATATAGTATTCTCTACGTTGCTCCGCCGCACCCACATCCGAATGACTTTTAATCCCGGAACTCCCAAGGGGGAGTCCCGAAACTGTCCTGATTGGACTCCTGGGACTTTGGGAGCTCATAACTCCCGGCTCAGACCTCTGATTGGGATGAGGTCTGAAGCAAACTTGTAGCTCTCCTCAAGAACTTTCCAACGGTGTGTGCACTGGAGTGCGACACACCGGGGTCGAGTCGATTACTGACTTTTAGTGGTCGGTAGTTAAACTGTCAGTTTGACTCCCGGCCCTTCTTTCAACCATAACTTGTGTTGTAGATGTCCGAATGGCTCATGCAAAGCCATTTTCGACATCTACACTTCAAGAAATTTTCAACGGTATAAAGAACACTTCAAGGTGAGGTGTTTTGACCTCTGCAATCGAGCTCTGAAGTTTTGGGAGTCTCGAAGGACTCCAAGTTCTCACTTTTGGGAATGTGAGTCTCATCCTCACACTTGCCTCAAAATGGGGTTGCGACAATTTCTAATCCCATCTGTTTGACCTATCATCCTAATTTTTTAAAAATAACTAACCCTTGTGGTAATTATCAGTAGTAAGAAGTAACATCCTTTGGTTTTTCTTTGACCAAGTCAACTCAAAAACATTAATAACCTTCCTCCTAACCTATGTATTATTTATTTACTTAATACATATTAATCATTCATTACCATTTACTAATTATTTACATAATACATAATAAATTATATTAGTTGTGAATAAATTTTTCATTATAAGGATTCTTACGTACTCTTTGGATCCATTATCGAAACTAGGACTTATGAATCCATCGAAATTAAGGCATCAAGATTTTATCATAATTTGGTCGTTGTACTTGCATTGCCACAATTGTGCCTACCTTAAATTTCCAGATAAAACATCATCCTTCTTTTGAATACAAGTCCAAGGTTATTGTTTTCAATTACCATTTTGTTTTTTGTTGATGCATGCAAGGATTGAACCGTAACGGATGATGCCATTGCGTTTTCATCTCTTCTAGTTGTGCTAATACAAGATGAAAAGCTTGAAGAAGCATCGATTTATGTGAATGTTTCCCAATGGTTGCATGAAGACAAACCAATCGAAAGGGTGGTGCACACTTGAATGGCTTAATTAGTATGGGATTGTCATGTGTTGCCTAACCCTCACACTCTTGCCACCTACTTAGAATTAGTTCATGCCTTACAAATTAGGTTTAAGAGATTTGATGAATGTTAATGTGAGGATGATGACATTCATTTTTTTTGTAGGATTTGGGTCCTTGGTGATGGACATTATTGTTGGCTCAAGTGTTCAATAAACTCGTTGTTGATGGAATAAAAAACTAAATACTTTGTTCGCACCATTTGCCGACTCATTGAATTTCTACAGCTATGAAGATATACTAGGCTTTGGTTTAGGTTATATAAGTTCTATTGTCATATCCTTCATAGGATTTATTAGTAACATATAAAACTTTCCTACATGCTCATCAATAGAATACCATGTCTATTTATGAAACATTGTTGTACTTCCAACCTTTGCTTAATCAAATGAGTTTTTGTATTCAACTAGATTCCTACTTTATTTTATGGATGCTTCCCTAGTAAGCAATCAAATCTAGAACTACTCCTACAATTTATATAATATTATTAATATTTACAATGAATAATAATTGGATAACTAATGCACATCTCATTATACTAATAAGGCTATTCAACCTTTAATATTTGAATAATTATCCCCAACTTACTTAATAAGTTTGAAATGGCCCAAAATGTTCAATTTAATTGTAATTTCTTAAATGCCACTAACACCTATTCTCAAAGGTTACTTACTAGATAAAATATCAACTATGAGGCTTAAGGGAGAGGATAATGTTGAACTAGGGCTCACTAGAAAATTTGACAACAAGGAGCCATACATATTTGACATTGTTATGGAAAGGCACCTTTCCAATTTGTTGGGTTGATAGGTATAGCTCTATTTTTTGTGAGGGTTGTGGGTCCAAATGGAACATACGTTCTTTGAATCTTTGCTTGACAAAATAATTTTAAACCACATTTGGCCTCGCATATTATTATTCAAATACATCACCCATTACCCAAGTGATTGGTAAATGTTTCCCCTTGACTATGTACATTAGAATCTTAATTTCTAGATTTATCAACTATTTGCATTTTTCACTATGTACCAAAAGGAGAATTTTGTAATCTTCTTAACTTGTTACCTAGTATATATAAACTTGTTTTGTTCGTTTGCTTGTACTAACTATTGGTCCATTACATGCATTGTAGGATATAAATTTTGACAAGGCCACAACAACACATGATCAAATATATTGAAAAGGCATTGGGAAGCAAAATAAGGTTTAGGGTTTCTTGACTTCACTATAAAATCTTGCCAAAGGTGAGTTCATTATGTTCATAACGACCTTACATGTTTATCAATTCATATGTATAGTTAAGTTATTGCCCTTGATTTGTCATCTCCATGTTATGCTTCTAAGATGTGAACTAACTTTGTTTGTTAATACTAAGTAAAATAAGTGGCTAGTGCACAATGTCATTAAACATTTGCTAGAGTACATAGGTTTCAAAAGGGGTCCTTGTTAAACCACTAAATTTTCAATCCTCAAGGGTAGGAAATTTGGTTATTGTACAATACAAGGTAGTAGTGGACAAAAGCTTGGGAGTCCTGGTCCATCACCTTAGAGTGTTGGATAACCATTGGGTGTGCTTGTCAAGCACCTAATTGAATCCTTGGTTAGGAAGATAGGTTCTTGTAAATAAGATGTTAATTGGATAAATAATGTAGAGTCTTGGTCCATCACCTTAGAGTGTTGGGAAACCATTGTATTCCTTCTAAGTACCTAATTGAATATTTGGTTACAAAAGATAGGTTCTCATACATAAGTTGCTAGTGGTGGATAAATAATCTAGAGTCCTAGTCCATCATCTTAGGGTGCTAGGAAACCATTATGTTCCTTCTCAAGGCCCTAATTGAGTCCTTGTTTAGGAATAGAGGCTCTTGTACACTACATTGTAGTAGTGGGAGTTTTTGCCCATCACCTACAAATATTGGGTAACTACTATGTGCCTTGTCAACACCTAATTGACTCCTTGGTTACATACGGTTGTTCTTGTACAACACATGGTAATAGTGGATTAATAGTTTGGAGTCATGGTCCATCACTTTAGAGTGTTGAACAATCACTATGTTTCTGTCAAACACCTTATTGAATGGGTAAATGCAAAGTAAAGTGGCTCACTTTTTGTGTCACAAGCTTGATTTTTGTAAGTATTTTGTGTTTAAATGCTTATGGTGAATGATTTAATTTTAAATACATTGAATGATGACTCATTTTAGATTAACAACTTGATTATGAAGACATTTGCACAATTTTTTTTGAAAGTAATGCATTCTTTATAAATAATGGACTTTTGAAAAAAAAAAATGGACTCGTCAATTGACTTGATTGTTAAAAAATTCAAGAAATCATATTGAATTCCACTCCAAATTGTTTATTGTGACTAAACATGGGTTGAAGAATTAAATCAAAAAGTTAATTGTGAAATCTTATTTTGTGAAACTTTAACCAAATGGTGGTTATGAAAATCTTAACCAATTGTGTCACGGTTGAATGTTTTGAAGGGTTAGAATTGGACCATGATTTCAAAAGTCCTTTTGAAATGAATTTTATTTTTGTTTCTCAAAAATTTTGTGTCCCATGGGTACATAAATGGAATACCTAAATGGGTTTTTATTCTTAGGATTTTCAAAGTTATTTCACCATACCAATTAACAACAATATATTTCAACATGAATTTTGACCTAGTTTTAAAAGGTTTCATAAGTGATTGAAACTAAAATAATCAAAGATTACATTAATGAAAACCTTAGGAATTGAAACCATATCCTAAAACCCTAAACCCTAAACAAGTTTTTATAAATGATCCATCTGGATCATTTATAAAAACTTGTTTGTGACTCTTGTGAGAGTTATATCAACCAAAAATGAGCCACTAAATTGTGCATTTATTCGAATGTTGATTATTAAATCATGGTCCTAAATAGTAATAATGTCGTCTCCTTTTTCAACATTTAGGGTGCTTGAAAAAACAATTGTTAGCCTAAACCCAACCTTGTATATTTATGCAATTTTGCCTTTCAAACATTGATATATTCAACATGCTCTGAATTCATGATATGTGCCATTGAAATTGATTAAGTAACATCTTTTGGATTGCTATCATGTTGGAGTGGTCATTTTGGGGTTTATTCAATACTTTGTTTAATTGTTCATAGATTCTTACTCTACTTGCATCTTTTGTCACCTTTTATGTTTCATGTTGCCTAAATATTGCAAGTCTATTGGCTTCTAAAGGTTCCATTGGTTTGAGTAGAAAGGGCAATAGATTGAAGGTTAAAACTCAACACAAGTGTATCCAATACATTTAATTTTTTATTTTGTTGGACTTCCATGTAATTTATTGTTAATTTGTTAATGTCATGATTTAATTCTTTTTATACTTATAAGAATGTTTATGTTACATGTTTAGTTTTGAATGTTTTGGATGGTAGGTTGGGACATATTGCATGTGAGAAAAGGGTCATGTGAACTTCAACCAATCTTAAGCAACATTGTTCAAATGGTCAAACACATCATAAATTTGCTAGTACCCTTATAAGTGTGATGTAGCTTTGATTATAATTTTACCATTTCTAAGTCACTAATTATGAACTTGTTGCTAATATTTGGTTTTTAGGTTTTTCATTATGTTTTGAACTATAAAACTAAGGTAGTTGTCCTTTAGTATTAACACCATGAATAACTTGTAAAAATCATTTTTTTAGTTGTCCAATTCTTCTCTTATCGAACCAGGAGGGTGCTAAAAAACCATTATTTATTCCTTCTAAGAAACATTGACAATGGTTACATTACACCAAAATGCGTCTTAGTTCATTTTGGGTTTCACTATATTTTGAGTGAATTTGGACATTTTTACCATGGTGAAATTGGTCAACCTCCTAATGAATGGGAAATAGTTGCTACAAACAATGAATTGGTCCACTAATACCTAGTGAAACAAAGTTACTTTCAAGTGAAATACAAATTTACCAAATTATTTCACTTGTTAATTAATTAATTAATTAATTAACATGGAAATCAATTAAATTTAAATTATTTAATATTTAATATTATTGATAATTTCATAAATTTTTAACCTATGAATTATTAACACGTGTCACTACCTATGCTAAGTTAAAAACCTAACCTAAGTACATAGGCCATATATTCAACTTAGTAGGCACCTATTCTAAACAACTACAAAAGAAAATATTTGATCAACTTACCATTTTTTACCACAAACACACCATTTGTGAGGTTTAATCCCTTGACCTTTAAGATGGAGGCAAACAACCTTACCATCAAGCCACCATATTTGTTGTGATAATGTGTTACATATATTCTATGTATCAAATACTTCATTTTAAACAATACAAAAACATAAACTTTGAAAATTCATATTTTATTGAGATTTCGTCAAAATGAAATGATTAAAATTAAATTAATTATTTTTTCAATAATTTATATAATTACATTTATTTCCTTTTGAAAATGTAAAATCATGTGAACAATTTTTTT
>Ga0116226_10005634_pt1 | contig 11187 bp, 9 predicted proteins | sample S1TSphfallax_FD_89692 | JGI IMG/M metagenome (GOLD analysis project Ga0116226, IMG submission 89692) | Host-associated microbial communities from peat moss isolated from Minnesota, USA - S1T2_Fa - Sphagnum fallax MG | ecosystem: Host-associated > Plants > Peat moss > Unclassified | place: USA... | reverse complement strand
GGCGCGGCGGCCCACACCGGCGTCGTCTGGCTGATCCGCCGCTCGAACCCGGTGGAGATCGAGGCCTATGACGCCGACGCCCTGGGCGCGCCGATCTTCGCGGCCAACATCGGCCCCTGGTCGAACCAGTCGAACCAGAATCCGTTCCTGACCCCGATGCAGGCGAACGGCCGGGTCTACGCCCCCAACTACAAATCGGTGTCGGTGTTCGGCCTGACTCCGTAGCCGCCGGGCCGCCCGATCAGGCGGCGTCGCCGCCGGCGCCGGTCGCCGCCGCGCCCCGGGGGCGGCCGGGGGCGGCGCGGGACTGCCCCCAGGCCATCGCCGGCGCCTCGACGAAGCGGTGGCTCAGATAACCGGCGCCGAGCGCCAGCGGCAGGGCCAGGGCGAACAGGACCAGCGGTTCGGTCACGCCCCACCACTCCAGCAGCTTCTCGATCGGCCAGCCATAGAGGTAGGTCCCGTAGGAGACATCCGGCGTCCGGGGCAGGGGAAGTCTCGGCGCCGGCCAGCGGGTCAGGATCGCGCCGGTCAGGAACGCCAGCAACAGGCCCGCCTGGCCCGGATCCTGCTTTTCGATCACCGACAGGACCGCCATCCCCGGCCAGGCCAGCAGCAGCACGGCCGGGTGTTTCAGGATCCCGAAGAGCACCGGAACCAGGATATAGCAGAGCAGCTCCCAGCGGATCGACCACATCGGCGGATCGAGTTCCGGGACGCCCATGCCCTGGAAGACGTCCGGCACATCCGGCGGCTGGATCGCCAGCAGGTCCAGCACCACCTTCGGCGGCGGGACCGCGCCCCCCAGCGGCGCGACGATCGCCACGCAGATGATGAAGGCGACCGCGAATCCCGGCGCGACCCGCCGGATCCGCCGCCAGGCGTACCGGCGCGGATCGGGATGGGCCTTCCAGCTGGAGGTGATCAGATAGCCGCTCAGCAGGAAAAAGCCCCACAGCGCCCATCGGCCCAGGGTGTGGTCCAGCAGCGACGGCTCGGTCAGGCCATAGACCCGATAGGCGTGGCTGAAGATCACGGTCGAGGCCAGCAGGATCCGCAGAACCGTCAGGTCCGATCGCACCGGGAGTCCTTCTTCACCAGATAGCACGCCCAGGGGGGATTAGGCGTGTGGCCGATCCGGGACAAGCCCGGAACCTGCCACGTCCCCTCGCGCCCACGATTGATGTCCGGGGCGGCATTGTGGCACTGCGACGGGCATGAAGTCGTTGCACCAACCGCTGGATGTGCTGATCGCCGACGACGACGATCTGATCCTCGACATGCTGACCGTGCTCGTCGAGGGCATGGGCTGCCGGGTCCAGACCGCCGAGGACGGCCAGGCGGCGCTGGAGACGCTCCGCGGCGGGCGCTTCGACGTGCTGATTTCCGACTGGCAGATGCCCAGGCTGGATGGCCTGGATCTGGTGCGCGCGGTCCGGCGCGAGCGCCGGGAGAACCATCTGCACATCATCATGATGACCACCCGGGCGGCGGAGCGCACGATGCGCGGCGGCCTGGACGTCGAGGTCGACGACTTCCTGTTCAAGCCGGTCGATCCGATCCATCTGGAGCTGGGCATCGCCTCGGCGCGCCGGATCGTCGAGTTGCAGCGGCGGCTGGCCCGGCGAAACCGCCATCTGGCCGCCGCCAACGCCAGGGCCGGCGAGCTCTATCGCCAGATCCGCTCCGACCTCGACGCCGCCGCCCGGACCCAGCGAAGCCTGCTGCCGGCGATGCGGCTGGCCGGCCCCGTGCGTCACGCCTGGCTGTTCCTGCCGTCGCTGGGGATCAGCGGCGACACGCTGAACATCCGCCCTCTGAGGGATGGCCGGCAGTTCTTCTTCCACCTGGATGTCTCGGGGCATGGCATCCCCGCCGCCTTGCGGTCATTCTCCCTGCATCATCGGCTGTCCCCGTCCGCGCCGACGGGCCCCGAGGATCTGGGTCCCCTGGTCGAGCGGCTGAACGCCGAGTCCCAGGAGGACACGGAGGGCGCCTATTTCACGCTGGTCTGCGGCGTCATCGCCGCCGATGGCGCCGGCGTCGATCTGGTCCGCGCGGGACACCCGATGCCGATCCTGGCGCACCGCGGCGAAGCCCGGTTCATCGCCGACGGCAATCCGCCGGTGGGCATGCTGCCGGGCCTGGCCTACGGCGCCGTCAATGTCGCCCTGGCGCCCGGCGCTCGGCTGATCATCTATTCCGACGGGATCACCGAGTGCGCCAATCGCGAGGGCGAGGAGTTTGGCGAGGCGAGGCTGGCCGCCTTTCTGGGCGCCCATGCCGACCTTGCCCTGCCCGCGCTGGTCGAGCGGCTGGAGCGGCTGCTCCGCGAATTTCGCGGTGTTCAAGGTTTCGAGGATGACATATCGATGCTGGTCATCGAACGCGCCGCCGAGGGGGATTGTTAGCCGCGATGGAATTCTTCAAGGAATCCGGCCTGCTGCGGGTCAGGCTCACCGACACCCGGCTGGACGCCAGCCGCGCGCCGTCGTGCAAGCAGGCGCTGATCGCCAATGTCACCGATCGGCCATTGCGGGTGCTGATCGACGCGGCGGCGGTGGAGTTCATCGACAGCAGCGGGCTGGGCGTTCTGGTCTTCCTGCTCAAGCAGATGGGCGATGGCGGCAAGATCGTCGTCGCCGGGGCTCGGCCCGCGGTCCGGAGGCTGTTCCAGATCACCAAGCTCGACAGCGTCTTCAAGTTTTCCGACAGCCTAGATGAAGCCACCCTCGCCCTTGGCGCCTGATCACGCCACCGCCGTCCGCCTGCGCCTCGCCAGCAATCTGGAGGCGGTCGCCCTCGCCGGCGCGGCGGTTCGGGATTTCGCCCTCGCGGCCGGGCTGGAGACCAGCGCGATCGATGACCTCGAGCTCGCGACGGTCGAGGCGGCGAACAATATCGTGCTGCACGGCTATGGCGGCGCCAGCAACCGCCGCTACGCGCTGGCCATCAACGTCGCCCTCGGCGAGGTGCGGGTCGTGCTCAGCGACACCGGCGAGACGATCCCAGAGGCGGTGCTGTCGGCGCCGACGACCGCCGAATGGAACCTGGAGGACGAGTCCGGCCGGGGCCTCGCGATCATCCGGGCCTGCACCGACCGGATGGAATACAGCCGGGTGCGCGGCCGCAACCGGATGCTGCTGGCCAAGCGCCTGCCATCGCCACTGCCCTGTTCCGATTAGGGCCCTAAAGCCTGGCCAGGGGGCCCTTGGCCTTGAAGGCCAGGGCCTCCAGGATCACGCCGTTGTTGTTGGCGGTGTAGACCTTGATCGGGCCGCCGGTCTCGAACAGGCCTTCGTAATAGCCGTGGCCCTCATCCCGCGCGGGCAGGACGGCGGCCAGCAGCCGGTCGGCATAGGGCGTCGGCCACAGCGCCCACAGGCCGAACGCCGCCTTGGCCGCGACGGCGGCGGCGGCCGGATCGGGACGTCCCAGCGCATCCACCGTCGCCCAGGGCGTTCCGTCCGAATAGATGGTGTCATAGACAAAGTGCGGCGCGGCGAGCAGCTGGTGCTCGGTGCGCGCCGTCAAGATTCCCGTCTTCCGATAGCGGGTTTGCTGCGCCAGATAGATGTTCTTCGCCGCTCCCTCCGCCCAGGGGTCGGGGGCCCACCCGTCAAGCGGCCTGGCCGCGGGCGTCGCCCAGCCGAACTCCAGCCCGTCGAGCACCACGGGTTCCGAGACGACATAGTTCGGGCCGCCGCTGTTGCGGCGGTCGCGCCGGTCATGGGCGATCGGAACCCCGTCGATGTCGCTCACCACGGCGGCGCCGTGGCCCGAGGCGACGGGCGTGCGCAGGCCCCATAGCTGAAAGCCCTTGGCCGCATACTGTTCATAGCCAAGACGTCCCTCCTGGCGAAACACCGCCCGGCCCTGGCGAGTCGTCGATCCCCACAGCTCGCCGCCGCGCACCAGGGTCGTGATGTTCCAGCGCGCCACCGCCTGCTCGGTCGCGACGCGCAGGTCGGGATAGCGATTGCACAGGATGCGCATCCAGATCAGCATCCGACCGACATCGAGCGCCGAGCAGCCGGTCTCCGCCGGCCGGTCGCTGTAGTCGGTCGGCTTGAGCGAGACGGTGTCATAGGCCTTGTTCGGGCATTCGCCGTGGGACAGGCGAACGTGGCCGAATACATCGACGATTCGCCCCAGCCGCGCCTCCGCATCCGCCGCGTCGATCAGGCCCAGTTCCCGGGCGCAGATGATCGCCGCCACGGCCGAAGCCGTGTCCCACAATGTGGTCGAGGGGTAGCCCTCCGCGGCGTCGACCAGACCGGTGGCGCGCTCGGTATTGGCCTCGAAATAGCGCCAGGCCACCCGGGCCGCGTCGGCCTCGGCGGGGGTCAGGGGCCCATGCAGCCCGGCCGGCCGTAAGGTCACGGGGCCGTCCGCCAGCTCGGTCCCGGCGGCGTCGGGGCGGGCCGCCGGCGCGGCCTGGGCGGTTGGTTTGGGCGGCGGCGGGGGCGGGGGGCTGGGCGGGGGGGTGAGCAGCGGGGGCGCCGCCTCGGGCGCGCCTGGCCAATGCAGCCGGCCCTGGACCTTGTACAGCAGCGTCTCGAGGATGATGCCGTTGGTGTTGGCGGTGGTGATGTCGATCGCCGCGCCGGATTCCAGCCGCCCCTCCCGGATGCCGCGGTCGGGCGTCTCCAGCGTGCGGGCGGCGGCGAACAGCTTGTCGGTATAGGGCGTCCGCCACAGCGCCCACAGGCCGACCGCCGCCTTGGCCGACAACGACGCCGCCTCCGGCACCGACTGGCCCGCGTCGGTCATCGTCACCCAGGCCTGCCCGTCCGAGAACATCGTATCGTAGACGAAATAGGGGGGCCCGGCCAGCTGGTGTTCGGTGCGCGCGGTCAGGATGCCGGTCTTCGCGTAGCGGGTCGCCTGCACGACATAGATGTTGTTGGCGACGCTGGCGAACCATCCGACCGCGTGGTCGAAGGGGTCGGGGGCCGGATCCTCCGGCTCGTTCCAGCCGAATTCGACCCCGTCCAGGATCGCGGCCTCCGACACCACATAGTTGTGCGCGCCGGTCACCCTGGGGTCGCGGGCGTCATAGGGGATCTGAACCCCATAGAGCGAGACCAGCTCATAGGGCTGCGGCTTTTCCGCCTCGCCGCTGTCCAGACCCCACATCCGGAAGGCCTTGGCCGCATATTCCTCGTAGCCGAGCCGCCCCTCCTGATCCATCTCGGTCGAGCCGTTGGCCGCGATCGCCGCGCCTTGCAGCAGGCCGCCGGTCACCAGCGCCGGAATGTTCCAGTGCTCGACCGCCTTGTGCGCCCGGGGCGCCAGGGCCGGAAAGCGCTGGGAGACGATCTCCATCCAGACCAGCAGCCGGCCGACATCGATCGCCGAACAGCCGATCTCGCCGGGGCGGTTGGCGTAGTCGACGCGCTCGGCGCTGATGGTGTTGTAGGCCTTGTTCGGACAGAGGTTCCGGAACAGCTGGACCTTGCCCAGGCTGTCGACCATCGCCCCCAGCCGCCGGGTGGCCTCGGCCACATCGATCAGGCCCAGCCCCTGCGCGGCGGTGATCCCGGCGATCGCCGAGGCGGTGTCCCAGAGGGTCGTCGAGGGGTACTTGTCGACCGCGTTGACCAGTCCGGTCTGGGCCTGGGTGTTGTTGAGGAAATAGCGCCAGGCGGTTTGCGCCAGTTCGCGCTCCTCCGGGGTCAGGGGCCCGAAGCGGCCTGGGTGAAAGGAGCCCGGGGACGTGTCGGCCGAGCGCCAGGCGCCCTTCACCACCGGATCGCCCGGAACCGCCGCGACCACCTCCGGCGGGGCCGGCCGGGCGAGGGCCGCCCCGGCGAGGCCGGCCCAAATCAGCGCCAGCAGCAGGAGAGGCCGGCGGGTCAACGGGGAGGGACCGGGGTCGCCCGCCCGCGCCGGTTCGCCGCCAGACCCTCGAGGGCGGCGAGGCCCGCCGCCGGACTGATCGCCGGGGCGCCGGACGCCGCGGCGTCCAGTCGCACGCCCAGGCCGCCCGCCAGCTGGCGGGCGAGGGCCACGTCCGAAGCGCTGGGCGAGCGCGACGCCGCCGCCCAGGCCCAGGTCGCCGCCTCGGTCTGCGCCGCCGACGCGGGCGGTGGCGGCGTCGGCGCGGGGGCCGATTCGACCCGGGCGATGATCGTCCCGGCCGTCACCAGGCCCAGGATGAACATGATGTGGCTGCGTCCGCGGACCAGCCCCTCTCGAAGCGTCATGCCGAGGTCTCCTCATCCTTCGGCGGGTTCCAGAACGCGGCCCGAACCATCGATGACATCGCCAGTATGTTGTAGAACGACCAGCAGCCATTGGCGATCAGGCCGGCGGTGGTGAACTGCGTCTCGCCGCGCAGGTGGCGGAAAACGCCCACCGCGAACGCCAGGGCGGTCACCCCCATGATCACGGCCTGGGGCAGCACCAGGGACAGGAAATTTCCCTCCTGCCGCTGCTTGGGCGTGACGGGAAACTTGATCTGCTGACCGCGCAGCACCGCCCACAGCGCCCGCAACGAGATCGGAAACGAGGCCAGATAGCTCACCTTGCCCTTGTAGCCGGAGATGCCCCAGGTCCCGAGCATGAACGCCAGTTCGTTGGTGACCAGGAACGGCAACGCATGGGCGAAGAAGACGCTGCTGTAGGCGTCCACCGGCGACAGCCCGGTGAACAGGAAAATCACCGGCGCCAGGATGAACACCAGGTTCCAGGTGGCGCCGAGATAGGACCAGAAGGTGCACAGATACATCAGCTTCTGCGCCAGCGACAGGCCGGGCCTGGATATGGGATTGTCATGCAGGAAAATATCGAGGCTGCCGCCCGCGTACTTGAAGCGCTGTATCGTCCAGGTCAGGAGGTCCTGTGGCGACAACTGCCGGGTTTCGACGTCCGGATGCAGGACCGAAAGCCAGCGCCGGCTCTGGTCGCGGTGCAGGACGATGGTGGTGTAGATGTCCTCCGACACATGGAACTTGTAGGGCGTCAGCTCCTGCCGCTGCGCCGCCTGCCAGGTTCGCAGCGCCCGCAGCGCCGGATCCTCCCGCGCGCCCGGCAGCGGCAGGGCGCTCATGTTGATCGGCTCGCGCTCGCCGACGTGTTCGACCTGGTCGGCGTACTCGCTCAAGGCCACGAACATCACCGCCTCCCGCCGGTGGATCGAGGCCGCGCCGCAGCAGAACGCCGCGTTCGCCCAGTTCCGCCGGCGCTGGATGATGTCGAAGAACAGCTTGGAATCGTTGACGTAAGGATCCTCGCCGATCCGGACCTCGCCGATCACGCCCTCGATCGCGGCGCCGATCAGCCCGCCGAAGCCGCCGAGCCGGCGCTTCAGGATATCGCGCAGCGACTCGCCCTCGGGAATGTCGTAGAACCAGTGAGGGGTCTGGATGAAGGCGACGTTCGGATCGCGGAAATAGCCGAGGGTGTTCTCGAGCATCGCCGGGAAGCACCGGGTGTCCGCATCGCAGATCACGATGAAATCCCCGTAGGTCTGCTCCATCGCGTTGCGCAGATTGCCCGCCTTGAAGCCGATGTTGTTCGATCGGCTGATGTAGTTCACGCCCTCCGCCTCGGCGATCGCGCGCATCGAGGGGCGCCGGCCGTCGTCCAACACATGAACGCGCAGGTCGATCGGATAGGGATAGGTCAGGGCGCGGGCGTCGATGATGCTCAGACGGACGAGTTCCTCTTCCTCGTTGTAGGTGGCGATGAAGACATCCACGCTGATCGGCCGCGCCTCATCGCCGCCGCAGTCCGAAACCAGCGCCGGCGCCGGCCGACGCGGGTAGTCCTTCACCCGCCACAGGTTGAACGTGAATAGAGCCAGCCCGAAATAGGCCAGGGTTTCGGCCACGACCAGCGGCAGCGAGAACCACAACGCGTGGAAATTGATCGAATGGCCCCAGCGCCAGGTGATATACCAGGCGCCCAGCGCAAGATTGACAGTGGCCAGAAACTGCCACAACAGTTCAATAGGCACGCTGTGCGCCAGCGGCGGCGGGGGCCTTCGGGCCTCGAACCGGCTGAAATAGAACGACACATCGCCCCCATAAGCTGCCGCTTAGGAGACCAGACGTAGCGCCTCGGCGCGTGATGGGAAAGGAACTTATGCTCCGAAATCCGCGCTTGTGGCTCGGGGGGCGGCCCGGCTGGCCCGGCTGGCCGCCCCCGTGGTGATGGGCGCCGTCATGCTGGGCGCCGCGGGCCTGGACGCCGAACGGCCCTCGATCGCCGCCGCCCTTTTCAGTCCCGCTCCCCTCGCGACCGTTCCCCCCGCGCCCGACGCCGCCGCGCCCGAGCCCACGGGGCCCGCCGCCGTCGCGCCCGCTCCAACCCCGCCCGCCGACCCGGTCATGACCGGGCCGGGCGGGCCCGCCTGGGCGCCGGATCCGGCGTCGTTCGAGGTTTCTAGCGATGGCGGCGAACACCTCGCCTCCGGCGGGCCGGTCCTGGCCGACCTTTCCGCGGGCGCGGAGTCGCCCGCCTCGGACGCCCTGGCCGCCCAATCCGGCGCGGCCCAGGCCGACGGCCCGCCGGCGCCGCCCAATCCGGTGATCGCCGGCGTCGTCAGTTCATTCGCCCTGCCGACCGGCGACCTTTTCGTTCGCAAGCATGATTCGGCCCTGCACGACCTGCTCGATGGTCTGACCGTGGGCCCGGGCCTGACCCTGCCGCTGAATTCGCACAGGATCGGCGATTCCAGCACCGGCGACATGCTCTCGGGCAGTTCGATGCTGACGCTCGGTCTGCATTACCAGCCGGTCGGCTATTGGTTCGGCCAGATCACCGTCCAGGCCTATCTGGAAAAGGGCAAGCGCGCGCCGTGGAACGGCGATTTCACCTACAGCTTCGGGTACGACGACTATCATCCCTATACCTTCAGCCTGGCCTATTCGAACTATTCGAACAATCGCTTCCGGCCGATCGGCGCCGCGCCGGTCAGCCAACTCGACCGGGGCGCCATCACCCTGGCCTGGAAGGCGCCGCTGCCCGGCGATCTTGCCCGGCCGTTCCTGATCGACCAGACCCTGACGATCAATTGCCGCGTCGGGGTCAGCGGCAGCCCGCGCTTCGACACGGTGGCCGGCAGCGTCGAGACCTGGAAGACCTCCGCCAATCTCGACTGCAACTACCCGTTCACCAGCCACCTGTTCATGGACCTGAACGTCCTGGCCTACGGCCATGGGCAGCAGCCGTGGGACCCGGATTTCACCTATTCGTTCGGCATGGCCGATTACCGCTCCGACCATTTTTCGATCATATACGCCAACTATTCAGGCAACCGCTTTCCGTGGCGGCGAACCTCGCCCAGCACCGGCCATTTCGTCGATGGCGGCGTGTTCATCAACTGGAACCACGGGTTCTGACATGACGCGGCTTTCCAGGCGAAGGGTCGGCGCCGTCACCGCGCTGGGGGCCGCGTTGGGGCTGGCCGCCGCGCTGGGCGGATGCGGAACGGTGGTGCGCGAGGTGCGCAAGGACGCGACCGGCATGGTCTCGCCGCCGCCGTCCGACATGGCCCGGGCCCGGGACGCCTGGTCCTATTTCGACCCCGGCGACGGGGTGCGGCCCAGCGTCGCTGGCGGGACCTTCACCAGCCCCGCCACCCTGGGCGACCAGCTGGCCGCGACCATCGCCGCCTTTCGGATGGGCGTGATCGATCAGCACGCGTTCGATTCGAGGATCGCCCGGATCCTGCGCTTTCTGGACACCGCGCCGCTGTCCGGCGGCGTGCTGCCCGGCCGCTATTACGATGTCGCCAGCGGCCGGCTGACCAATCCCCCGACCCTGGACGCCGATCCGGGCTGGTCGGCGGCCCAGATCGGCCGGCTGCTGGTATGGCTGCGGATCCTGGCCGAGGAACAGCCGCGTCTGGCCTCGCTGATCGCCCAGATCGTCGGCCGCTGGAACCTGTGCCGGGCGCTCAGCCCCGAGGGCCGGCCGCTGAGCGCCTTCGCGGCCGGGGGGCGGCTGTACGAGTCGCCCGAGGGCGGCGGCTACGGCGACTATGCGCTGCAGGGCTTCGCCGCCTGGGGCGTCAGAATCGCCCCCGAGACGCCCTGGAACGACGAGTTCAGCCTCACGATCGAGGGCCTGGTGTTTCCGCTGCCCTACAGGGCCAAGGCCGAGCCGCTGATGACCGCGCCCTTCGCCCTGCTGGGGATGGAGTTCAACTGGGTCGGGGCCGGCGGCGCGCCGCTGACCGTGAACCGGCGCTGGGCCGACCTGGTGCTGGAGGCGCAGCGGCGGCGCTTCGTCCGCGCCAAGATACTGACCGCCCGCAACGACTTCCTGCGGGGAAGCGATCCCTATCTGGTCTATGACACCGTGATGTCCGCCGGCTATCCCTGGTCGACGACCGACGGCGGCGTCGGGGTGCACGCCGACCTGGCCCTGGTCTCGACCCGGGCCGCCTATGGCTACTGGGCGCTGCGGCCGGGCGACTCCTACGCCGCGCGGCTGCTGAAATCGGCCGACGCCGCGCGCAAGCCGGGCGGCCTGAACGAGGGGCATTACGAGGCCGGCGGAAAGGACGAGCCGACCCAGACCGCCGCCACCAACGCCTTTGTGCTCGAGACCCTGTTGTATCGACAGGCGGGACCGCTCTACCCTGGCGCGGCGCGGGCGAAGCGGGGACCGGGTCTGATGGATTTCAATGGCGCGCAAGGCTGCGAGGCGCACGCCCCGGCGGCTAAACACCCATGACGGCGCCCCCATGACGATCGTCCGTTTCACCGTGCCGTCCGAGCCGGCGAACGAGGCGCGGCGGATGGAGGTCGTCCGCGCCTACGGCCTGGACCGCCCCAGCCTGCCCCCCGACGAGGTTCTCGACGACCTGGTCGCCGACACCGCCGCGCGGTTCAATGCGCCGATCACGCTGATTTCGATCGTCGGCCGCAATCAGCAGTGCTTCCGCTCCTGCGTCGGCCTGGGGGTGAATTCGACGCCGCGCAGCATCTCGTTCTGCGGCCATGCGATCCTTCAGCCCGAACCGCTGGTCGTCGCCGATGCGCGGCTCGATCCCAGGTTCGCGGGCAATCCCCTGGTGCAGGGCCCGCCGCACATAAGATCCTATTTCGGCGCGCCGCTGATCAGCCCGGAGGGCCCGATCATCGGTACGCTCTGTGTCATCGACGTCACGCCACGCGACTTGCCGGAAAATGATGTCGCGGACCTCGTGGATCTCGCCCGGCGCATCATGGC
>Ga0116226_10005632_pt1 | contig 11191 bp, 9 predicted proteins | sample S1TSphfallax_FD_89692 | JGI IMG/M metagenome (GOLD analysis project Ga0116226, IMG submission 89692) | Host-associated microbial communities from peat moss isolated from Minnesota, USA - S1T2_Fa - Sphagnum fallax MG | ecosystem: Host-associated > Plants > Peat moss > Unclassified | place: USA... | reverse complement strand
TGTCATTTCAGTTTCATCAATCATTATTGGTTCGGGACTTTCGTTTAGTGTCGGTTTATTAGCTGGGGTGATTCCTGCACGCAATGCAGCTAAATTAGACCCAATAGTAGCTTTACGTAGCGAATAATCACTAGACTTCTAGAAAAAGCTGCTTTCATTGTTCCTTGTGAGTAACTGCTCATAAGGTATTTCTCGCATTGTTTTTTACCACTAAAAATAAGCATAAACTAACATGATTTACCTTAAATCCATTACAAAAAGCTATCGTTTAGGAGAAGTTAATATTCCCATCCTTAAAGGGATTAATTTATCTATAGAAAAAGGGGAATATGTAGCTATTATGGGTGCGTCAGGTTCAGGCAAATCTACATTAATGAATATTCTTGGCTGCTTAGATCGTCCCACAGAAGGACAATATATTTTTGAAGGTAGAAATTTAAGCAGTTTTGATGATGATGATTTGGCATATATCCGCAACCAACGCATAGGTTTTGTCTTCCAACAATTTAATTTATTGTCGCGTTCAACAGCTATAGAAAATATTATGTTGCCGATGATTTATGCTAGTATTAGTAAGCAAGAACGCCGCGAGATTGCAGAAAAAGCATTGGCAAGAGTTGGATTAGCTGAACGGATGTTTAACCTTCCAAATCAACTTTCTGGAGGGCAACAACAAAGAGTTGCGATCGCACGGGCGTTAGTCAATCAACCAGCTTTAGTTTTAGCGGATGAACCTACGGGTGCATTAGATAGTCAAACATCTCAAGAAGTGATGATTTTGCTATCAGAATTGAATGAACAGGGAATGACAATTGTGATCGTAACTCACGAACAAGATATTGCTGCTCAAACCAAACGAATTATTCGAGTTCAGGATGGTTTAATTGTGTCTTAATTGAGTAAAGGGACTGGGGATTAGGGCATATTTTCAATAATACCTAACCCCCTAAGAGCAAGCTAGGAGCTTATTTGATTGGGAAAAGCTATATTAAACTTGTAGAGGCAATTTATGAATTAGCTCTACAAGTTTTTTAGATACTTAAATTGACCTGAATTAACGGGTAATGTCTGACGACAAGCCGCTTCTCTACGAGACGCTACGCATTCACCTCAGTCTTAATATTATTTGCCAATTGTAGGGAATAGAGGTTTGCATATACTCCCCTTTGATTCATCAATTGTGTATGTGTTCCTTGTTCGATAATTTGCCCTTGTTGGATGACTAATACCTTGTCTGCGTAGGTGACAGTAGCCAGACGATGAGCAATAATAAAGCTGGTGCGACCTTGAAGTAAATTAGCGATCGCTTGTTGAACTAAATGCTCTGTTTGGCTGTCAATGTTACTGGTGGCTTCGTCCAAAATCAAGATGCGCGGGTTGACTAAAACTGCGCGGGCTATACTGATTAACTGTTGTTGTCCTTTGCTGAGATTTATCCCCCGTTCTCCTAATTGTGTGTCGTAGCTTTGGGGTAAGGTCAAGATAAAGTCATGAATATTTGCAATCTTTGCAGCCGTTTCAATTTCTGCTGCTGTTGCTTGGGGATTGCCAAAGGCAATATTTTCGGCAACGCTACAACTAAAAATTATAGTATCTTGTGAAACAATACCAATTTGACGGCGCAAGCTTGCTTGTGTAACTTTTCGGATATCTATATCATCAATTTTTATAGCACCGGATGATACATCATAGAAGCGGGAGAGCAGGTTAATTATGGTGGTTTTTCCTGCGCCAGTGGCTCCAACAAAGGCGAACGCTTGCCCTGGTTGAGCATCAAAAGTTACATTTTCTAAAACTTTTTGACTGTGTTTATACTCGAAACTAACTTGCTCAAACTGAACTTTACCCTGGATTGGTGGCATTGCGTTCGCATCTGTGGCATCTTGAAGTTGGACTGGTTCATCCAAAAGTAAAAAAATCCTTTCTAATCCAGCTAATCCAGATTGTGCTTGAGTATAGAAGTTACTGATCAGTTGGATAGGTTGAAAAAATTGCTGGACGTAAAATAAAAATGCGGTCACTGCTCCCACTGTCATGATATTTTTATAGACGAGAAAGCCACCATAAGTTAACACAATCCCCAGAGCAAGTGTATTAAATAGGTCTATTGTTGGTAGGAAAGCAGCAGTAATTGCTGTAGCTTGAATATTGGCATTGCGGTTGTCTGCGTTAAGTTTGCGGAACTCTTGAATGTTGATTTCTGCGCGGTTAAATGCTTGAACTTCCTGGATATTGCTAAGATTTTCTTCTAGTTTAATCGAAAGTTGAGAAATTGTTTGTCTGGTAATGCGAAATTTTGCCCTCGCTAACCGCGCAAAAAAGGCAGTTGTCAATAGTATAATTGGCATCATTAGGTTAACAATTAAACCCAATTGCCAGTTTATCGAAAGCATGAATATAGCACTTGCTAATAAGCCAAAAAAGCTTCCAATAACTTGTGGTAAGATAGGGCTGAATACTTGATTTAAGGTATTGACATCACTCAGCAGGCGACTCATTAAATCACCCGCTTTACTTTGATCAAAAAAGCTAAGGGGTAATGTTTGTAATTTGTTCATAATATCTTGGCGTAATTGCGCGAGTAAACGCTGCATAGTCACACCAACTTTAACAATCAAAGCTCGATTAGATAAAAACCCAATAAAATATACTATTATTAATACAATTAGTATCCATGTCAATCCTAAAAAATTGCCTTTAAGTATCAAGTTATCTACTGACCAGCCAGTAAGCAATGGTGCGATCGCTTGGGTAATGCAGCTAATAATAATTAAACAAATAATGATGGGAATCTCTTTGATATATGGGCGAAAGTATTGACTGAAGCGACGCATAACAGGTAATGGTGCATTTACCTTTGATGTCGATTCAAAAATATTAATTCTTCTGTTCATAGATGACAATTTTATGTTAAGGATAAGAACAAGATTGTTTGCGGTGTCCAGATCCCCGACTTCGCAAAGAAGTCGGGGATCTAAATTTTTAGGGAGGAATTTTTCGTGACTAGCTTACCTTGATCGATTATAAAAATTTGGTCAGCATTATTTACCATACTACTAATACGTTGGGTGAGAAAAATTATCGTGACTTGACGCTGCTGCATCAGAATTTTAAATGATTCTTGAATTAATGATCCTGTCTTGGCATCAACAGCAGAAAGACTATCATCTACAATCAAAATTTTGTAGTCATTTAGCAATATACGAGCGATAGTAATTCTTTGCTTTTGCCCTCCTGATAAGCCAATTCCTCGTTCGCCAATAACAGTATCGTAACTATCAGGTAGACTAATAATAAAATCGTGAATTTGAGCAAATTTAGCTGCAGCAATTACCTTTGAAAGGGGAGCGTTTGGAATCCCATAAGCGATATTATCATAGATAGTTCCAGAAAATAAACTTGCTTCTTGAGAAATAAAACCAATGTGTGAACGTAAACTGATTAGATTTAAAGAGCGAACATCATATCCATCAACCTTGACTATTCCATTTGTGGCATCATAAAAGCGTGGAATCAATTTAGCGAGTGTACTTTTACCTGCTCCCGTCATGCCTAAAATTACCACTGTTTGCCCTGGCTGGATTTCAAATGAAATACTATTTAAGGTATTTTCTTTGACTTCTGGGTAGCGAAAATCAACATTCTCAAAAGAAATTTTCCCTTCACATCTGTTCAAAACAACTGCATTTGCAGATTCCCTAATTTCAATTTCTGTATCTATCACTTCATAAACTCTTGCAGATGATGCTGCGGCTTGAGCCACAGATTGAAATGCGAAAGTCGTCTGAAAAATTGGTTGAATAATAAAGACTAAATAGGAATTAAAGGCAATTAATTCGCCAAGAGAAAAGCTGTGGTTGATTACCTCTAAACCTCCGTAGCCAAAAATGACAATTGCAATTAAATTGCTCACTAAAAAAATTATCGGAAATGTATCTCGCAGCGCATAAATTGTTTTGATACTTGTTGAACGAAAATCCTCATTAGCAACAGCATAGCGTTTTATTTCTGTTTCTTGACGCACAAAAGCTTTAACTGCACGGACACCGAGTAAATTATCTTTTAAAACTGCGTTTAAGTCATCTAATTGCCTCTGTGCTTTAGTAAACAAAGAAGCATTTTTTTGAAAAAATCCACCTAATAAAATGAAGGAAATGGGGATAATAGCTAATGCGATTAGTGCCAACTTCCAATTCATGAATAGTAAAATTGTGGCACTGCTGAATAATACGATCGCAGCACCGAAAATTTGCAGCAGGGTTGCACCAATAAAGACGCGGATTTGTTCGATGTCATTATTAATGCGGGTGAGCAGTTGTGATGTGGGTGTGCGATCGTGGTAGCTTAAATTTAAATGCTGGGTTTGACTAAAAAATGTATTCCTGATGTCATAAGCAATACCTTGGGATACCGTCTCTGCAAAAAAAGTTTGTCCAAAATTGAACAATCCCCGAATCAAAGCCAGCAAAACTATCAATCCCCCACAAGTTACTATTACTTGTAAGTTATTTTTGGCAATACCTGCGTCAATTCCCCAGCGAATAATTTGAGGCGCTGCAATATTAGCAACTGTCATCATCAACAAACTGGCGATCGCAGCTAATACCATTACTGGGTATTTTTGCAACATTGTCAAAACTCGCCTTAATGGCTCAATAGACACATCTGATTTTTGTTTCATAAATACTTTTACTTATTTGTATAAACCAATTTTTACTTAATATAGTAATCCTATTTGAATTGTAAAAATTATCGAACCGCCAAACCGCCAACGCGCTGAATCAGTTGTTGATCAATTTCTCTAAGTTTGTGTTGCATTATATCAGTTTCAAGATAAATATAATACTTCCAAAGCAAGCTCGCTATGTATTGGAGTTACGTATTTTTTAAACGCAGAGGTACGCAAAGGATAGCGCTGAGTTACGCAGAGGAGAATAGATTTAATCTTTCTCTGTGGACTCTGCGTCTCTGTGGTAATTAAGAAATTTCTTCAATTGCTGTTTGTACAGGTTGTTCAAATTTGACTTTACCCATAGTTATAGGGAAATTCCAGTAGGGATGAACAGACATTAATGCCTGATGAGGAACATTTTTAGGTTGAGCTACAGAATTTTGAAAAGTGTTTTCAGGATAACGAAAACGGACTGATAGGGCATATTTTGATTTGCGGGCAACTTTTGGTACAAAAAGGATAAATTCATCATCTTTGGGAGAATCTTTAGGAAGATTGGGAGAAGCTTTGACTAGTTCAGGACGGAGTAAAGTTACAATAGTTCGAGCTTCATCATGGGTTGCTATTTGAGGACTTTGAGAACCTTGTTCTGATATTTCATCGCCAATATTTATGGCATATTCGACAACGGAACCGTCATACTCGCTCAACATATCTGGGCGAATTGGTGCGCCTCCCCGAATTGAGTCATCAAAAATAAAGTAGCCATTGGCTTGCTCGCCGTTGAAGCTAAATTTATGTAGGGCTGCATGGGCTGGGAGGTTATCAATTATTCCCTGAGTAAAAAACACTGCGATGCTTAAGATGGATACAATTGCTAATTTATTCCAGAAGTTCATTATTTTAGCTCCTTTTTATTTATAAGAGACGTTGCACTGCAACGTCTCAACATTTGTGTTGATTAATCAGATATTTTTTCAATCTTGGTTTGTACGGGGGATTTAACTATGGCATTACCTAATGTTTTCGGAAAGTCTACTTTGGGAAATACTTCAATTTCAGCGTTTAGGGGAACATTAGTTGGTAGTTTTGTAGACCCATTAAATGCTTCTTGGGGATACTTGAAATAGCTAACTAGAGAATAATTAGATTTGGGTTGTCGTTCAAAACTACGTACTTGTAAAAGAAAGAGGTCAGCAGGTAATAAAACATTATGCTCGTCATCTATGCCATATTGTTTATCATGCTGCGCTCGGATTTTTGCTAGGACTTTATCTTCTTCTCTGGGGAGAAAAACGATCGCATTACTAACTGTGCCTTGAAATAGTCCTTTATCTCCTAAATCGACTTTGTAATCTCGTCCTCCACCATAATATTGAGTCATGTATGGCGATTTGCTTTCACCTTTAGCAGCAGTATCATAAATAAAGTAACCGTTGGCTTCTTCACCGCTAAAAGTGAATTTGTATGTAGCAGCTTGCGCCGATGAGGTGGTGATTGTTCCTTGGAATAGGAATAGTGCGATCGCAATCACCAATACAACTGATATTTTTTTCCAGAATTTCATAAAAACCTCGCAAATTTGATAGTTGACGGTGTTCAGATTCCCGACTTCTTAAAGAAGTCGGGGATCTTAATTAACTAGGAATGAGAATTTTCTGATTGTGTAGGGAAAGGCTGAGGGGGGAAGCGGGTGGAGTTCCCAACGCGACATCACCCCAACGCATGACGCTTGCGCCTGCATTGGATGAGGAACCCATTGTATAAACGAGAACTAAATCATTTTCCCGGATTTTACCTGCTTGGGCGGCGTGGTAGAGATTGGCTACGGGGAAGGTGGGGCCGATATTGGCGTAGAGGGGATTAAGATTAATAGTGCGTTCGGGATTAATTCCTAATGCGCGGGTGCAAACCTGGGAATACCAGGCGCTGGGTGTGTTGAAAGCAAAAAAGTCAATTTGATCTAAACTCACATCAGCAGCTGCGATCGCACCATGACAACATAGACGAATAAACTTGACGGTTGTCTCGTTAAACATCTTACTTGCGCCTTTACCTCCCCGGATGAACATTCTGATGCTTCCTTGTTCATCGGTGGTGAATTCGTTATAAAATGCTCCACAGGTAGCCGAGGTATTGGCAATTTTAGTTCCGAGAATTCCTTGATTGGGTTGCAGTTCGCCCACGATAAAGGCTCCAGCTGCATCGCCTGAGAGGAAGGCGAGGGTATCATTCTCGTCGGTATAACGGGAATATGTGGAGGAAACAACTACTAAGACATTGCGATATTCTCCCGTTCGCACTAAAGAACAGGCTGTTTGCAGAGATACTAATACAGATGTGCAGGTTGATTCTATATTCCAGGCTGCACTGGATAATCCTAATTTACCGGCGAGAAAGGCTGCATTTCCTGGTGTGACTTGTTCGGGGAACAACGAGGTTACAAGCATCAAGTCGAGAGCTTCAGGTTCTAGCTTCGCTGCTTGCAGAACATCGATCGCTGCTTGATATTCTAGAGATAGAGAGGTTTCATCAGGGCTGACTACTCGGCGTTCAACAGTACCGCGAAACGGATCGGACATATAAGGGGCTACTTCCTGTGACCAGATATCTGTAGAATTATCTGTGACAAACAATCTAGCCAAGGTTTTTTGTTCAGCTTCCGCCACCATCTGGGGGAAATTCTCTCTGTAATAATCGTTGGTGCGGATGGTGCGAGGAAAATTGACTGCGATCGCTCGAATGCCAACTGGTTGTAAAATCATGATTGTTCTCCTTTTGATTCGATTGCTCCTTGTTGAATGAGGCTGCGAATTCTACCGCCAATGGGAGCAGGTTGTGTGGGGTCTAAGTTGATGTCAACAACGAAGGGAACAGTAGCAGCTAGGGCTTGTCTTAAAGCTGCTTTCAATTCCGATTCTGTGGAAACGCGGATACCTTCTGCACCCATCGCTTGGGCAAGCTTGACAAAATTAGTACTCGGTATTTCCGTATCTACGCCATGAAAACCTTGTAAATTCATACCTTGGTGGCACATATTGTAGCGTCCGTCATTCAGTACAATCCAAACGGCAGGAATGTTGAATTTAACGGCTGTGCTAACTTCGCTATTCATCAACATCGCGCCATCTCCCACAATCGCCACGGCTTTACCATTCCCTCCCCAAGTCGCCCCCAGGACTCCAGTCACAGCATGACCCATCGCCCCCACACTGGTACTAATGCGGTAGCGTCCTGGTTGGGTGAAGCGCAATCTGTTAGTCGCCCAGCGAAGGAATTACCAGCTTCAGCGAGGATGACAGCATCGCTATCTTCAACGATGATTTTTTGAATTGCATCCATCAATATTTCTGGTCTGACTAAACCATTTGTTTGGGGAGAAGGCGGTTCTAACTCTGGATTAGGTAATTTTGGAGAATTCCCTGGACTCTGGGGAAAGTATGGTAGTAGGGACTTGAGGAAAGCTTTCACCTCCGATTGAATTGCTAAAGTTGGTACCGATGGATAAGCTACTCCGGGGACTTCTGGGTCGATATCCACATGGATGAAACCACCAGAAGGAATCATCAAGGGATTCCAGAAAGAAGTCGGTTCGCCTAAACGAGTTCCTAATACGAGGATGCGCTGGGGTTGCTGTGACTGCATATATGTGAGGACAGAAGCATGACCACTGAACCCGGTAACACCGATAAACTGGGGATGATTTTCGGGAAAAATCCCTTTAGCGCGAGGCGAACACATCACCGCCGCACTGGTGCGTTCTGCTAATTGGCGAATTTCGGCGGCGGCTTCCCTAGCACCAAAACCTACCCAAATCGCAAAGGGTTCTTGGGAAAGCAAGCGCACAGATTCAGCGATCGCCTCTTCACTGGTAACTGACACCGCACGAGTAAATCCGAATTGCGATCGCGCTGTGCATGGTTTAGTTTGAACTGGGGTAGGAATGCTGATATGGGCGACAAAACCACCAGGTTGGGAGAATCCTTGAGCAAGTCTGCGGGAAATTTCTGGGATTTCGTCCCCGGTTTCAACGATGGTGGCGTAGTTGAATAATGCACCAGGGGTAAATATACCGGAAATTGGCAACGTGTGAGCGCTGGTTTCTTGACAAGCCCAGCGTCCGCGATTTCCAGATGCAGTTGCAGCAGATAATAGAATTACCTTTGCACCTTCCCCTCGCGCAGCCAGCAATCCGGTGAGGGCGTTGGTGATCCCTGGGCCAGTAGTGACAAACACAACCACAGGGCGATCGCTAGGAAAGTGGGCTTCACAAGCTGCAAAGGCTGCTCCCGATTCGTGGCGAAAGTGCAATACTTGAATTTTACTACGATTAAGGGCTGCCCAAAGTGGCCCGATTCCACCACCGGAAACACCAAAGGCAGATTCGACTCCCATATCTTCTAACATCTTGACTACAGTTTCTCCAACTGTTGGCTGAGTTAATTCGATTTGGGCTGTTTCTGATGGTGATAAATGTGTAGGTGGGGAAAAGATGGAAGAATTAGCGGAGTTTTCGCGGGAAAAAACAGTTGGGGTTGGATGATGTTTGATGTTCATGATTAGTATTCTTTAAACGCAGAGGGGCGCAGAGGTTCACGCAGAGTAACGCAGAGTATAAGGTTGAGAGTTAGGCTAGTGAGGAAACTAAGGTTGGTTGGTCGCGGAGAAATCTTTTCATGACTTTTCCTGTGGGGTTTTTGGGTAGGGAATCTACAAATTGAATTTGGTGGGGAATTTTGTAAGCGGCTATTCTTTGAGTACAGAATTCTGCTATTTCTGATTCGGTAATTTGGCTTCCAGGTTTTGATACTATACTAGCTTTGACTATCTCGCCTTTGATGGGATCGGGAACTCCATAAATGGCGACTTCAGCAACAGCATGATGTTTATAAATGACATTTTCAACTTCCGTTGGATATACCTTAAATCCAGAGACGTTAATCATGTCTTTTAAGCGATCGGCGATGTAGAAAAAACCTTCTTCATCCATGCGACCAATATCGCCGCTATGTAACCAACTGTTTTTGATGACTTCTTGAGTTGCTTGCGGACGGCTCCAATAACCAAGCATTACATTAGGACCTTTGATGACTATTTCACCCAATTCTCCTGGTGATACTGGATCACCGTTAGCATCCACAATTTGCATTTGCACATTGGCAATTGGAGCGCCAATAGAACCAAATTTATATTTTAAATTGTGGTTATAGCTAGCGCAGGGTGAGGCTTCGGTTAAACCATATCCTTCGTGAATGACTTTTTGATATTTGTCTTGCCACATTTTGGCAATTTCTCCAGGCATTGGTGCAGCCGCACTAAAATAATAACGAAGGCTGCTTAAGTTATATTTAGAGATGTCTTGATGAAGGAAACGAATAAATACAGTTGGGACTCCAAAAAACATAGTGGCTTGATATTTAGCGATGCTTTTTAAGACTCCCTCTAAATCAAATCGTCGTTGCAAAATGATCGTCGCACCAACATTTAAACCAGCATTAAAAATCGCATTTTGACCAAAGCAATGAAACAGAGGTACATACAGCAACAATCGATCATTTTTATTCATCCCGCAACAGTGATTGTGTGCAGAGATATTAGAAATGATATTACCGTGAGAAAGTGTTGCACCTTTAGGGAAGCCTGTTGTACCAGAAGTATAGACAATACTAGCCGGAGAGTGCCATCCCATCGCCACAGCGCGGGACATGGGAGAAGCATTTGCAATCAAATCTGCAAAATCTATGTCCTGATTAACCACACCCTCAGCAATGAGAATATGTTGTAAATGGGGTAAATCAGCCTCTGCTACCTGCAAACGACCCGATTCTGTGGTAATAATCGCCTTAGCAGTACAATCATTGAGAATGTAACTTACCTCAGCCGACTTCAGCATCACATTCAGCGAAACGGCGATCGCACCAATTTTCAAAATTCCCAAATACGCGATCGCAAACTCCGGTATATTAGGCAAATACAACGCCACGCGATCGCCTTTAGCAATACCTAATCCACGCAAAGCATTCGCTGTACAATTCACTAAACGGTCAAGTTGCTTATAGGTATAAGACTTATCTTCGTAAACTATGGCAATCTTGTTAGGATATAGCCGATGACCACGTTCTACATGATGTGCGATATTCATAGCTTCTGCGCCACCCTGGGCGAACTGTGTCTGTGCGTGAGGTAAATCCTTCTCTTTACTTTTGAAAACTAGATAAAACTCGACTAACAGCAGTTACAATTTCTCCACCGTGAGCAATATTATCCGCAATCTTACTTATATGTAAATCTAGAGCTTGCTCATTGTCATCCCATATATAGGGACGTTCCTCAGATGGCGATCGCCCCAGCACATTCTGCACCGCCATGTATAAATCTCTAGTCGCAGGAGACAAAGTTGCACGAGCATCATAATGTCCGACAACAGCATATGTACGCAAATCCACAGATTGCACTGCAAACATCAAAGCCACAGCCATATATTGTTGAAAAACCTCTACACTGGTTCGCGCTAAATTC
>Ga0116226_10005631_pt1 | contig 11191 bp, 9 predicted proteins | sample S1TSphfallax_FD_89692 | JGI IMG/M metagenome (GOLD analysis project Ga0116226, IMG submission 89692) | Host-associated microbial communities from peat moss isolated from Minnesota, USA - S1T2_Fa - Sphagnum fallax MG | ecosystem: Host-associated > Plants > Peat moss > Unclassified | place: USA... | reverse complement strand
TTTTTTTTTTTTGGCAGTTTTTCACTTTTGGAACAGGTAGTAGAAATTGCCTTGGGAACCACTATGTGAATCATGTATTAGTAGCATGGTAAAATTCTTAAATTATTTTTGTTGCATCTAATCATTATAAAATACCACCCTAAGAATAAACCATGGTCTCTTCGTCCAAATTTGCCATTTCCTAGGTTGAATATTAAGAGGCCTGATTCAAGAACGTGAAGGTTTTGCCTTGGCCCTAGAAACCTATCACCATTTCATGCTAACCTAAATTCTAGTGATTTAGGAATTAAATTATATGGGGTGGTTTGCAAAAACAATTCATATGTCAATCCTACACAATCATTTCAATTGTATGGACAACTTCAAGGATAATTCCGAGGTGGTTTGCAAAAATAATTCATATGTCAATTCTACATGATCATTTCAGTTGTATGGTTGTCCATGGACAACTCCATGGATAATTTTGATCAAAATCAAGTCATTTGATTGGAATTTTGTTCGAAATCCAATCAACATGTACAATTTCATTTTAATGGTTTTTGTGATCGCATGGGGAGAGTAGAAGAGTAAAGAGAACATTTAGTTGTTCCACGTACAAACATTAGAAATTTTATGTTTTTGAAACAAAATCAATCTTTAACTAAACAAGATGCAATGGTTTACACAAACGTTAGCTTTTGATTTTGAGATGCACAAATTCATGTTTTTTTATGCACAACAATGTTAAGGTTTGAAAGTTGATCACATGGTTTTTTTCCCTCTCTCCAATGCATACTTTGTTGCAAGGAACTTAGCAATGAACCTTGGACAAATGGAATCTTCGGATGTTGTGAAAACATTGTGAATTTTCTCTTACTTTCTTGTTTTTGGGTGATATATGGGTTTATGTACGGGCCACATGTTCTACCATTCAACTTTTTTGACCTAAAATTTGAGATGTGTACATCATCTAACCATGTGATGTTTCAACCTCTTGGATGTTTTTTTTCCTGGTGTGCAATAGAGTGTGAAAAATAGTGGAAACGTGCACATGGAAAAAGTTTTAAGTTCGAATTAAATAGAAAGGTGTAAAAAAAGGTTGAACAAGAAAGCAATTAAATGTTGGGGCTTGACAAGTACGTGAGTAATGTTTGGTTCATATAGAATCACTTTTGATTTAAAGAGTAGCCCAATATATGGAATAAGTTCTAAAGTTTGCTATTTAGTGTAGATACTACAAATTTCATATAAACTAAAAATTGTTTCAATCCTTTTCTTGAGTATATTTGCATTTTTAGTACATTGTGACTTTTTTTTGGCACAAATATATTCTAACATCAAATGATATGAAATGAAAATGTGTAGTTCATTTGGCATTTGACTTCTTTGGGTTTTGACCTACCATAACATGCAAAAGCATTGTGAAAATCCTTCATAATAATGACATGGTTAAAGTTCAAGCATGGGGACCTATGAAAAATAATACAATGTGACAACAATCTTGACCTCGCCCTATAATGTGCTTTCACCCAGGAGGGTTGAAAATTTGTTTTTATTAAGCCTTTCTCTCATATCTATTGATAGAAAATAGTTTACAACAAACACAAAAGCCATTTGATCCAGTAAAGGAATTTGCAATTTTGGATTTGACAATCAAAATCTTTTTCCAAGGGTGTACCTTTATCAATCAATTTCAAACCGAAGAAGTTCATCCACTATTTGACTATGGTTCCTTTCCATACAAGCTTGAAATTCATCCATTATTTGAACCCAACTACAATCATCTCCACCCACATCTTATAGTCTTGAGTTTTCCTCAAAATCATGTAATAATTTTTCTACATCCCATGGATGAAACTTATCAAACCTTTAGTTCAAGTATTATATATTTTTCTATGTTGCAATCTACAAACTCTTATTCACATTTTCTGTAGCACATTGAAAGCAACAACATGCAACATCATCATCACTAATCAACTATGGATGTCAACCAATGTTTCATATTAAATGCTAACAATTTTCCATCTGAGCTCATGTGTTTTGACAAGCAACAATATGGCACATCATCATCACTAACCATCTATGGATGCCAACTGATGTTTAATGTCAAATGTTGACAATCTTCCATTTGAGCCTCTATGTTTTGACAAGTAATCAAGGGTCATTCTTGACATGGACAATTTTAGCCTTGTACAAAAAACCCATGAAAACTTTGAAGTATTATAGTAGTAGAGGCATTGTTGGCAAAATCCAAAGTCATAGCAATGGCAAAATTAGCATGGATCTGGTCATGGCAACAATCATGAACTTTTAAGAGCCACAATTACTAACTTAAAGTTGTAGCTTCATGTTATAATGAACTTGCTTCAAGCCAAGAACCATCTAAACAACATTTTACCAAAACAAAATGTTGTTTTCCTTTCAAAACATCAGCATCTCTTTGAACAACATTGTCGAAAATAAAGTTTGAAGTTGTGGAATTAGTTTTGCATAGATATCTTGAAAGTGCAAAATATTATCTTCATGTTTTTTCAATTAATTAGAACATCGATGATGACAATAAGTTTCATAACCACACTTTAAACTAGAGCCTTGAACTCTCCTACAAATACCATCACCAATTCTATAAACACACAACTTCTCCATTCTAAGGAAATTTAATCATGGCACTAACAAGAAGTTCAAAGATGGTGTAGATTTAGATCATGTTATTGTTACAACAACAATAACAATTGTAACAACTACTACAACTACTACATGTGATTGCCACAACTTAGTAATAAGCAAAAAAAGAATGAATCATTCATTCTATAGTTTGTTGTCATAATTTAGGTATTGCATTCCAATCTACTGCACTTCTAAGGTCTTTAATCTCCATGGCACAAACATAACAATGTCATGGAGCACAAGCATCACTGTGTTTACCACCACCATCATGTCATCATTCACTAACAACAACAAGAAAAGCAAAAGCAACATTATAATAGCTACAAGATTATGAGCTCAAGGTACAAGACATGGACAAAAAAATAACTCATAAAAAGGCTTTCAAAGGATTAATAGGCTATTACAACCTTTCAAGCTTGTAGAACCAAGCTTGACAACAAACTCAAGAGCCAAAAAAAACCCACATAGAAAGCTTGAAGCCCTAAATGTATGATCGCATGTCAAAATTTCTCCAGTACAATAGGGGACTTTATTTGAACCTTCTTCAATGTGGATACTTCTATTTTAGTGTGGAACAAGAAGGAGACTTGAAAAAAGTCTCGTAGGTCTGAACTAATGTGCTTCCCAAGTTAGCATTCTTCAATTTTTCCATAATGGTAGAAGCAACATGAGATATCATGGTGGATTCAACTCCATGTTTAGATGGAGCAACAATAACAGTATCAATGTTATTGATGGTGGAAACTTTGGCATGTTTAATAATAGCAATAATAGTAATGTTCATGGTAGAAAAAATCCATGTTGAAAAATAACAATAACAACCATAATAGTAAAACAACATCTTCAACAACAATAGCAATTGCCAAACACAAAGCTCAAAGTTCAAACATAAAGGGATAATTAGAATAACATGAAGTTGGACACAAGAGAACACATAATTGTGTAACACATGATTTAAACCAAATAAGGTTCAAAATTGGTAGTCTATAAGTCATATTTAATCACCAACTTTTCACACAATTAGATATTAAAAGGTCTTAGATACCGGTCCCAACTTCCTCCAAGTGTTTGCAAATTTAGTATTTTGCTTCACAATCAAATATAAACCAATGAAATAATAAATTGAAAAAACTCTACTAACTTTGAAAAACAAATAATGAATACTCCTTCATTTAATTTAGGGTCCATTTGAAGTTTGAAACTTTCATTTCCCAACGATTAACAACAATTGAAGGGTGTCCATGTACATAGTAAACCTAATGCCTTCAACCCAAAATGAAACATTCTAACCCCAAATAGTCTAAAAGAATCCAAGTGGGTTGCACAAAACATCATAGAGGACAAGAAAAGACAAGTTAATCAATTATGATTTCAAACATGCAATCATTGCATTTAGTTGACACTAATTTATTCATTTATTTCCTCATCATACAGTGGATTTAGGATTTCTACCATTCCTATTATTAAAGTTGATGGCGATTGATGATGAGAATGGACTTGGATTAAACAATATTATTCGGTATCTTAACATTTCAATTAAAGGTTTTCAAAAATAGATTTTTCATATTCTAAATCAAAACCCTAACCTATCACATCTCACCCCTAATGTCATAGCCTTCACCCTTAGGTTGGCATCGATTGAGTCCATAAGAAAGGGGACATATGACAAACAATGACACACATACCTTAAAAGGAAGGATAAATGGTGAACCTTTTTTTTCCTTAAGGTTACAATCCATGGTTTTGGGTTTGAAACTATCATGTTTACTAGCCTATGGTTGGCACTGACTAATTGATTTTTGTTATTCAAAACACAAACATTAACCCTCATCAAAGACCCCAAAAACCTAAAACTAAACCATAGACACAAACACCTAAATAATCGTTCCTAAGACTAAAGCCTTGAATGAAGTGAAATAAGCATACAGTCAACATTGATTTAAGGTATTTGGATTTAGAAAAATGATTATTTGTTGACAATAGAAAGGTGATGTGTTTTCTAATTCAAAATTCTGGTTTACATAGCGTAAAATCGATGATGATTATGGATGGATTACTTTCTAAAAAAAGGAAACAAATAATGAGTAGCAGAACATATAGCCTAAAAGGATGGATCAATGGAAATCCTCCTTTCTTCTTTGTAGTTATAAACAATGGGTTAACATTGAAACTATTGAGTTTATTAGCCTATGGTCGACACCAATTGAAAGAGTTTCGTTCTGCAAAACATTAGCATTAACCATCATAAAAGACCCCAAAATCCTAATATTCAACCCTAGACCTTAACAAATAAATAATCGTTCCTAGGCCTAAAACTTTGAATAAAATGAAATAAAGCTATAATTGACATCGACTTAAGGTATTTGGAATAAAAAAACAATAATTTGTTGACAATATAGAGAGAGGAAATGACTTTGGAATTCCACATTCAGGTTTACATAGCCTAAATTTGGTGCCAAAGAAGGATGGATTTTTTTCTAGTACGTCACCCCTTGATTTTGGACCTTAATCTAATTGTAAGAATAGATTTTTTCTTGTTTTTGGTTATGATTAACAACCTCAAAGAGCAAAAACATGGAAACATTACTTTACAAAACTACTTGAATTTAATCAAAGATCTTACAATTTGGTTATGGGAAAACCATACTTTTAACAACAAGTCTATATAAAATAAATTTTAAACATAGTGTCTTGGATAGGGTGTGCAAATGAGATTCATGAAAAGAAAAATGTTAGTTAACCAAAGAAAAAATGATAATTGGAATTCCATGAATTCATAACAAAAGAAAATGCATAGAATATTTCATATGTTTTGGGGCCAATGATGAATTGCCTTCTACTATAATTTCCATGTTTACTTCCATGTCCTTTGTATCCTTGCCCTAAATACTTAGACATAGTTAGATATGTGAATTTTAATTTTATGTAGGCATCATAGAAAATTCAAATGCATGTGAATCCAAAATGAATTTTTAAAGGTTATTGATTTTTTTTTCATTTAGAGAATGTTTACTCAACTCTTGTAAAAAGGCAAAAATCTTGGGGGTTGACACAAATTCTTCATCCTTTCCATCCTTTTCCTACAAGATCCAACAAAACAATATAAGATTGTACCATTAGATGTTGAATTGGAAGTAATTAAAACATCCAACCACCATACCTCCTCCTTACACAAAGATTGGTTTATCCCCTCCCCTTGGTGGTTGAATCCAAAATCCTTCCATTCCCACAACATTTCAAGAATAGAAGCAATTAGCAAGTCTTTGAAAACCCACAAATTTGCATCAAGTTGGGATTCAAATTATCTCAATATGGTTTGACTCAAGATTTGTGATATTTCTTAAATCAAAATTTCAAATTTTGGCATCACCACATCTTGGAAATCACACAACACAATTCAAATTAAGACATGGAGGATTTCATGAATCCCCAAGGGGTTCTTGAGTTTGGAGTTCTATTGAACTCAAAAAAAAAAGTGAGAGAAAGCTTAAAAGGGCCTTCTCTCTTCAAGATTTCTTGAGCTACATCACAATGGGCTAAGAAATGAGATCTTTCCAAGGGTCATCAATTTTGCAACTTTAGGAAGAGGCCCCCCTTCATTGGGGTTTCAAGTTTTTTTAAGATCTTAATGAAGACTCGGGACGCACTAATGCTCGCGAGTCCTCCCATGATGGTGGCAACAAGTTCTTGGCACCCGAGAGGGGTTTGAAGCTTGTGCCTTGGTGTAAAGTGCAAGGAACACGAATCTTGAGTGGCAAAATCCATCTCGACATCATGGCAATGCTTGTAAATATGAAGACCCTTTCATGTGGTTTGGAAAGATCCTACTCGAGGGGAAGAAGTGACTCGTAGAGTAGGGAGAATATTTTATTTCCCAATTTCTTCTTAAAATGTTGGAACAGCCTTAAAGGCCACCAACTCAATTGCTTCATCAAGGATGAAAAAATTCAAGTACCAATGTAAGCCACCTTCTAAGAACTTTGGTTTCCTTTCAAGAATTCGATCGCCTCTAGAAATCCAAGACATGCAAAGAAGATATTTTCTTGAGTTTCTTCACCTACCTAAGATACATTAGAATGAAGATTCAACAGAGAAAATGAAATGGAGATGGTTGAAAAACATACCTTTTTGTTGGGCTATTGTTTGTGTGGGGAAGCCTCCTCCTCCACATTGAATAATGGAAACTTATGTATTATTCCCAAACCCTAGAATTTCAAAGAGTAGAAATAACCTTTTCACACAGAAAAGACAACTAGGGTTTCAACAATATTTTATTCACTTTTGATATTTTATGTTCATGGATACAATTGCCGCATTATAAATATCAATTGTAAGTAAATTCTTACATTAAATATCCATAATAAACATTAAACCCGCAAAATATATTTTAAATAATTTATATTTTTGAATGAAAATAATACTATAATTATTGGTAATATATATTTTGTAGGTCATAATTTTTATTTTGAAATTTACATTATGTTCACTTTCTTTTATTTTTTTGTTCATGAATAGTTTTTCCACATGGTAAATATCGTCTACTACGATCCCAAGTAAATATCCTTGGTAAATACCATGAGTAAATATATTGAATAAATATTCTCACCCATATTTTTAAAAATCCAATCATTGCAAATCTCCTCTTTAAATATTTACAATATTTTCCAACCTCTTGCAACATCAACAAGTAATCCTTTTTTTCTTTTTTTTGGTATATTGCCTCTAATAATTTTCATCTATTAAATGTCCATGCTAATTTTTTTTCAAACGTGTAAATCTTTACCTCCACATCCGTCATATTTCTTTACATTGGTATTTACATTTCCGTTACATACATATCCACTTCCCATTAAACATATCTTCTTTATAACCAATATGCATATTTTTCAAAAATTCCATTGTCAACATAATAGAAATCGCTTCACACTTTCAATGCCACATCATGTATCACTCATAGGCCATGCATGACAAATGGCCACCATTGTTCATTCCATGTCCATGACAAAAAATTGTCAAAATAATGTATCTTCACCTCCACATCCATCATAATTCTCTACCATTGGTATTTACATATCTATTGTGTACATATTGACTTCTTATGAAACATATCCTCTTTCATAGCCAATATATGCATATCTTTCAAACACATTTTTCAATGCCATGATGTATTATCATAGGCCATGATAAATGGCCATTGTTGTTCACTCTAATTTTACCTTGTTTGCTAACCATCATGGAAATTTCCATCATGGTTGACTACCATTCTACACGTGGTATGTAATTAGCATTCTTAGCATACACATCCATCATGTTGGAACTTGGCCATGCTAAATTACCATTTTTCATGTTTGTGTTCGACATATATTCATTACCAGCCCTCACATGATCATTCATTCCCAATTGCCTTTATTCTTCACTAAATTAATAATCCTTGATCTTCTTGCACGAACATATTCCAATCCCAAACCACATATATGGGCTATGGCACATAAGCCTAGTATAGAGCCGACATAGGCAACTTTTCCATGAAACTTGTCTAACACATGTGTAGTCATGAGAAATATCCTTGAAATATTCCCATTATTCAACATGGTATCTAGCCATGTTAAATTTGTTTGGTGCTCATTTTTTCTTTCTAACATTGTAACAATGGTTTATACATTGTTGATACCCATTTGATAATCCTATGGTACATTCTACAATGCATTGCCATTTGAGATATTGATCACACATTCCCATGATACATGATCATTGATCTAAGCCATGTTAGTTTACCATAACCAAAACATACACTTCTAGTAACTACTATAGTTTATATTCTTAATTTAGTTCACATTTATATCTATGCACTGCATATACTTTCAAAAATATATCAATGGACGATATATTTCTCCCAACCCAATGGATTGTATCTTTAATTAAATCTCCTTTTCTTGCTTGTTTCATTTAAGTTTACAAGGACTAGAACCTTAGTTGTTAGGTTACTTCCACCATGAATGGGGGGGTTTAATGATTGTGTGAATTCGCTTTCATAAATTGAACTCCAAAAATTACTTTTTGTTAGGTTTTATCCACCTCATTTTCTTTATAGATTTGCTAGTGCTTTGGAGGTTATAGTACTCCTTTCCCCATCAATGTATTTTAGCACAAAAGGATTGTCCATGCCCAACATAATGAACATTATGAACCCATAAACGACTCTTCAAACCCAATGATGTTTGTTTTCAAAAAATGCGTTGATTACCTACACTCCTACATTGATCCTCTATATTGTGGTCCTTCTTTTTACACTTTGCATGACAACAATCCTTGTTTCAACATATTCTAGATAATAATCATTTACCAATTGGTGCAATAACTAGATTTCTTTTCCCATGGCATTTTCCCCTACAAGATTTTCTTGAAACCTAAATTTGATATAAATCAACAACTTCACATTTTTTTCTTTTTTAGGCCGTGAATAAACTGTCTTTCAATTAATACTCAACAATTCTTCTAAAGGTTGTATTATAAGTATACATTTAGCCCCAACTTTGATTTTCCTACTCATTGTATTTCCCCAGATTCATTGTTTGTCAACCATGGGCTTCATATTAGCTTGCATTTTACTCCATAATGTTTTATGTTTCCAATTTGTGTAAAATTTCTTAAGTCTTCCCTATAACTTGTTTGAACTCCAACAAGAGGTTGAAAAGATGGCCATTTTTTGTGTTAAAAATGACTTGAATTAACGATCTTAATAGATGAGTTTGGGACAACTATCAACTTTGAACAATGCTTGTGTGCTATGTTTGGGTTCCAACCAAGTTTTCTACATATCTCCAAAGATGCAACATATGATGCGAGCAACAAGGTTTCAAATTCATTGTACTTGATTCCAATTACTACAACATAAGGAAAGCAATGGGTGGTGAGCTCTAGATGATACAAGGTCATTGGTGAAAACATGCCTACTCATTTGTAGGAAACCATTTTGATGCTAAGAATTGTTGCATTTGTGGTCAAAACAACAATTGTGAACAAAAATACAAAACAAGAAACTAAATATATTAATATTGATTTGCAATTTTTAGACATTTTTCCATCATTCGTGTTCATCAATTTGTTTGATTCATCTTCAGGAGAAGAGTTGCACTACCCCAATTGTAGAGTACGACAACGTTCAAGGCCATGGTCTATCAACTCCTTTGCAACCAACATTGTTTCGACCCACATCACACCCCTCCATGTCAATCATATGTGTTCAATCAATAATTAATTACCTTTACACAATGTCATTAACTTGACATACTTATAACAAGTTGCAAAATTTGGACTATGATGAGATTATATTTCTAGTGTCTCTTTCTTGTTGATGACATTCAACAATGATATTTTGTTCGAGATGCCTCCCCTATCCCAAAACATCACTACTCATCACAAATGGATAAAAAATAAAAATGGCTATGTTTAGTCGAAGGTGATCACAACCAATCTCAATAATAGTTTTGGCTTGAACTTCATGAAGGTTTATTGTTTGGGTCACTTGCGTTGTGTGCATAATGACCACAATTGCTTCTTGTTTGGGTGCTCGCAACAAGACTATCTAAACTGTCCAGAATTGGCACACATTATAGTCAAAGGGAAAATGGTGTTAGATCCTTCTACTTCTTCGCTTGAATGCAAATTCTACAATTCCCTCCCATTTTATAATGTCAAATTTATTATGTTCTCCATAGACTCCAACCCATTTCAAGAGCAATGATTCACCTTGGTGTGCATCTCCACCTTATTACATATGGTAAGTGTAGAGAGGTTTGGAGGAGATTAAAATGTTGATCAAAGATGAGGTTAACTAGAAACTCAATGCAAAACATTAGGAATTTCCTTAAAAGCATGAACAAATATTTCATGGAAAAACATTTGTTCAATGATAGCAACAACGACAACTTCAAACTTCTAAAGGGTGAACGATTCTTGAATACATCCAAGACAAAATTTGTTGAATTGAATTTTCCAAATTTTCATAACTTTTTTACTTAATTCAAACATCATTCAAGGGGAAGCTACATTGATAACATCCTTCAATTGAAGTCCATGAGTCTTTATAGTTATATTTTTAAAAATGTTTTCCATGGCTAATTTTTAGTCAAAAGGTAATTTTCAACTTTAAGATATTGATTGATGGGGTTGGGAATGGAATGCGCCTAGTTCCAAAAATCAACATGGGGGAGATTTGGAGAATTTTTGGATTATGTTTGACCATGTCAAACATGTTGTCGGCTAAACAACAATGGTTTGCCATGTAATATATGATTTGATGTATTGCAAAATCATGACAATTGCAATTTGTGACATGCAATGTGAAGACACCAAAACACAATAGATCATGTGGGCAAAGCTAAACAACACAATGGTCAAACATGGGTTTCCCAAACCAAATTTTGAAGGATTAATGGCGGACAGTGCATAAGCACATTAGAATGTTATTATAATCATTTATGGTTATGGGGATGTTAATGCTAGGATGGTTGACAAAAAGTGTACATGTTTGTTCTATTAGACT
>Ga0116226_10005629_pt1 | contig 11192 bp, 5 predicted proteins | sample S1TSphfallax_FD_89692 | JGI IMG/M metagenome (GOLD analysis project Ga0116226, IMG submission 89692) | Host-associated microbial communities from peat moss isolated from Minnesota, USA - S1T2_Fa - Sphagnum fallax MG | ecosystem: Host-associated > Plants > Peat moss > Unclassified | place: USA... | reverse complement strand
GATCAAAATGCATGTTTGGACAAGTCAATTTCAACATTGTTACTTTTGACCAATGGTCTTTTTGACTAAACCTATAAAGCCTAGTTTGACTAGTCAAGTCAACCAAAGGTCTATTTGACCACTATTTTTTTTACCAAAGGATTATTTGACTAATAGTAATGTCAATTGTTAATATCGAAATGTACATTGTGTATAGGATACGTTTCAAAAGATTAATTTTTTTTCATCAAACCACAACATGAAATCAATTTTGCCACATGTCAAAAATTTATGGGAAATGTTTATGTCCATATTCAGTGTCATCTCCATGTGCCACATGTCACCACATTAAGGCATCTATTTAAGCAATGTTGCAACATCTTTGATCACCACATGGCATCATAATAATGCATCTTTCATTACCACGTGTCAACATATCTATCATCCTCCATCAACTCACCAAAGAACTATTCACAAGACATGGTGGTTTATTTGGTTCAATGGTTTAGTTGACCAAGTAGGGTGACTTATTTGACCAAACCTCATTCAATGGGTTTTTTGTTTAATTGGTCAATTTTAGTTGTCAATGATTTCATCTTTTTTTTTTCACTATGAAAAATAGGTGTTTTATAACTAGGGTTGTAGTTTAATTTTTGAGTTACAATGATCATTTGCAATTCATTGTATTTCTACACACATGTGTGCTATTGGGCAAGTTGCATGAGTTGCAAAAAATGCAATTCACCATATATACGATCACATTCTAATGCAACTCATTATAACTTAGTTGCAACTTTGTCGCAACAACTTTTTTTCAACTACTATGCAACTCCCTAATGATTACAACTATAATGTCATGTTAACCATGTGACCATAAAAAAAAATGCAACTGTGGAATATGTTACACATTGAATATTATTTTTGTTGTGAGCTTGAAAGGATCAATCAAAGTGACCTAATTTTCAGTTAATTTGCTCATTTCTTGTTCACAATATCCATATCCTTGACACTCTTGTTGAACACCGCCATACTTGAACTTGTACTTGTCTATAGGAAAAAAACTAAAAAGTATAGATGTAGAGTACCAAATAAAGGTTGGATACTACGCATCCTTGTTAATGGTTTTTTGTATTCGTCTTAAATTTAAGATTTCTTATCTTCTAAGTTTTCTAATTATGGTTTTAAGTCATATCAATAGGCTGCTTCAAATTAGTAGTTTGTAAAAATTAAATATAGATATTCCTCCCAAATGCAAAAAAGAAAATGAATTACATATTTTATAGCAAGTTGAATATCAAAGTTCTAAGTGAACTTGTTCATAAACCAAAAATGAAAACAAGAAATGATTCTTAAAAATTAAAAGAAGAAAGAAGTTCCAAAGTTTACAAGAAGTTCCAAAAGAAGATCTTTCACTATCCTCCAATCCTTTTATATATACCAAACATAACACAATTTTAAATTAAATAGTCATTAAACAATATAGCAAAACTTTAAATTTAAACTACAACAACTATTAGCCACAAGTTTAAACCAACCTACTATTGTCAACAATTGGTTACTATAATAGACTAGTTACCAATTTATTTAACCCACTAGTTACCTTAACACATGTTACTAGTTATATTAATAGATTGATTCACTTAAGGTCTTGTTACCTAGTATTAATTGAACTAAATTTCAAAATCATATTACCCCATCGATTACCAATTGGTAAAAACCAATTATTTATATACATATTTGAAAAACTAAATTAACATTACCCCCCCTTGAAAACTAGATTTTGTCCTTGAAATCAATCACCTAAAACTACTTGTTTGACTCCTATAGTCAGATATTCAATAGGTTGTTCACATGTGGTATTAACATGTTTAGCTAAAATAACATGTTTAAATCCTAGTCTCTCATCAACATGTTTGTCCTTTAGTACTATATATGGAGTCATGAAAACCTTAAAAGAATGTGTGATAGTGTCAATCAAAGTAACCTTTGCACCTACCCCAATTTCTGGTATAATTAATGGTACATGTTTAGAAGTAACATGTTATTCCAACCCTTCTACTTGAATTCTAACAACTATAACAAGTACTTTCACAAATTTTATGGGCAAAGACAAAGTACAAGAAACGATGGCAAGATTTGCTCCTCCTATGATTGGTTTTGGTTCTTCAGTGGTAGTATAATGGGTTCAGTCCAAGAATAGTTGTTGCTTACACAAATGAGAATTTCTAGGAAATAATAACATGTACTTCAACTAATTTGCTAGTAAGCTAGTCATATGTATAGCCATCAAATTGTAACCAAAACTACAATTTAATTACATTTGGCAATATTAAGTTTGTAAGTGGTTTATTGCACTAATTAATGGTCAATATTTTTCATAATTGTTACGTTCACTATGTTATTCATTTATGAGTATAATTTGAACCTTATTTAATTATTCAATAATTTCAAATTATTGACATGGAAATTGAAGTAGCCTTTAACTTTATTTACATGATGCATTATAATGGGCTGTGAATTTTTTAACATTTTAAAAACTATCAACATTGTGCATGAATTGAACTATCAACTTTTAACATGTTGAACCATTACTTAATAGTTAAATTTTAAACTTGCCATAATTTAATAAAACACATGCAACAATTTAAAACTCCACATTTATATCATAATGAATTTATGATTTTTCCCACATTTATTCAATTATTAAAAATGAACCACTCACTTTTAATATATTCAAACCATTATTCACAAATTGTAATTTTCATTTATTATAATATATTAAACACATGTAGATCAATATTTTGCAATTATACTTGAACAATTTAGTGATTTTTTTCACATTTTTTGAACTATAAACATTTTTACCTAAGTCAAATCATCCACTTTGAGCTTATTGAAACCATTATTCAAATGTTGCATATTTCATTTACTAGTATATATGAAAATACACATAACAACATAATGTTTCATATTTATACTTGAATGGGTTAGTGATTTTTTTCACATTTTTTGAATTATTAACATTTGCACATGAGTTGAATCATTCACTTTGAATGTTGTTAAATCCACTATTCATGAGTTACATTTTGCACTCACCACAATCTTTTTAAATGAATGTATAAAATATTGGGAAATCTCGCATTTATAGTTGAAGGGGTTAGTGATTAGGTCAAAATGTTCATGCATGTTTTGTATGCATGTAGACCTCTAAATCATTTTTTTTTTCATGTATTGAATTTTGTACATTTATGTAAATTAGAAAAAAATTCCTTTAAAATGAAATAAAATCATGGATAATTTATTATTATCAATGTTCATGATGCCACACCAAAACAATTGCAAAGATAATCCTTAATTTTTCCCCATTTTTTTTTGGTGTATGAAAAAAATCCAATTAAAAAATGATTAAAAATTTAAATTTACAAATATTATTATTATTATGAAATATTATCAATATTTTATACCTTTTTTTAAAAAAAACATGGTTTATCAACTTATGTAAACTTGTTTTGTTTCAAGTTATGTTTAAATATTAAAAGATGTTTTTTTTCATTTAAAAACAAATACATTAAATATAAATGGCGATAATAAATATGAGATCAAATTTTTAGAATTTTAATTTAAAAAAAATCTTCTTCAAGGTCATCCATAATAAAATTTAGCCAGGTTTTCACTATAAAACCATATATGGAGGTACAAATTTGTTAAAATATTTTTATATTTTGGTTACAAGTCCGAGAACCCATTGTTGAATTATATCATTTTAAAAATATTTAAAATATTAAAAATTCAAAAATATTTTGCTGATGTTGATGGCATTTTTTATGTTTGCAAACTGGTGGAAATTCATCACACAAAAAATCAGTTACATCATTAATATTTATTTAAAATTTTCAAAAACATTGCATAAGATTTATAATGATTTCAAAGATTAAACTTATAAATTTTCAAAAAAAATGATATTAAATTTTCCTATATGTTTAATGTTAGAATAATTGAAATTGCTTTTTAAATCTTTACTCATTAGGAGTAATTTGTTTTTTTTGAAATTTGAGATTTCAATTTTTTGACAATTGTTTTTGTTTTTTACAATTTTTTTTGAATTTGCACTATGTTTTCAATTATTTTCCCAACAAGAATTGCCATGTTACGAAAATTTGAAACCAAAAAAATATGTTAGTTGTGAGGGGGGATGGGATCCAACTATTTAAACCAATAATTTCACCAAATAATTTTATTTATTTTAAAAAGGAAATAATTATTAAATATATTATTACATCATTAAAAATAATAACAATATGTTGTGATTTTTTTTCAAAGTTAGGCAATTAATTATTTATATTAGTGTATGATTCATCTTATTAAACAAATATGGTCTTAATAATTGAATGATTATATTGATTACTTAATTAATTTTTTTCTTAAAACCAATTTTTGCCAATTTAAGAAGGCAATAACATTACAAAAGAATTTTTTTCATCAAATTTAAAATATATTCTGTTAAATTTTTACAATAAAAATATAGTAAGGAACCATAATATTGAAAGATTTAAACAAGCTTCTAAGTACACAATTTGTTTATAACCAAATGTGGTAATTATTTTATGGATGATTACCATTTTAGCAACATTGCAAAAAAATAAAATTTATTTTCCCTAATGATATTGGGGGAAATAAAAACTTGCAATTTCACAAAAATTGGACATATTTTATGTTAAAAATAAGATTGTAAAAGATTTAATGAATGCATTTTTGTAATGACATTGAGTTTACAAATAGTTTAGGTCAATTGAAACAAAAATAAAATGGTAGATTTATTCATGACATGTAATTTCAAGTTATTTTTTAACCTTTAAATTTATTTAATTATTTTTAATAAATAATAATTAAAAAATATTACAAGTCATTAACCCATTGTAGAATTATATCTTTTAAAAAAATTAAAATTGTAAAATTTTTTAACTAAAAAATATACTTTGAAGATTAAAAAACCCTTTGTTAATGTTGATTGCCTTTTTATGTTTGCAAAATGGTGAAAATTCACCACAAAAAGAACCTTTGGTTCCATCATTAATTTATTTATCAAAAACATTGGATAAGGTTTATGATGATTTCAAAGATTGGGCTTCAATGTTTTCAAATAAATTTGATGTTGGAATTGTTTATGTGTTTGAGGTTGGAATTATTGTAATTAATTTTAAATTTTTACTTATTAAAACTTTTTTTTTTCAAGTTTTTGATCCTAATTTTTTGGCAAGTTTTTGTTGTTTACATTTTCCCTTGAATTTGCACTATTTTTTCCCAACAAAATTTGCCAAGGTAAGAAAATTTGAAACCAAAAATACATGCCGGTTGGGGGGAGGGGGGCTTAATCCAACTATTCAAACCCAGATTTTCACCAAATTAAATTGTGTCTCTTTTCACAAATGTAAATGTATTCTTACATCATTAAAAAATAGTTGTGATTTTTTTCAAAGTTGCATAATTAATCATTAGTATTAATGCATGACTAATCTTGTTAAACAAATATGGTCTTGATAATTAAATGGCTATATTTACTAAATTAATGTTTCTTCTTATGATCAATTTCTACCAAATTAAGGGGGCAACAACATCAAAATAAAATAAAATTGAAAGAAATTTTTTTCGGGCCAAATTTGAATATAATATATATTTAAAATAAAATATCGTAAATAATCATAATATTGAAAGATTTAAACAAGTTTCCAACTACACAACTTGTCTCTAAACAAATGTGGCAATCTTCTTATGGATGATTACCATTTTAACAACATTATAAAAATAATTAGATAAATTTTCACCTAATCATATTGGGGAAAATAAGAACTTTCAATTCTTCAAAAAATGAACATATTTTTTGTAATTAAAAAATTTAATGAATGCACTTTTGAATTCACATTGAATTTACAAAGATTTTAGGTCAATTTAAACAAATATATATTTTTTGATTTATTCATGAAATGTTATTTTAAGTTGGTTTTTTTGCATTGTAAATTTAATTTTTGTAAATTATGATATTTTTTCGAATACATTATTTAATAAGTTTCAAAATCATCTTTTCATTTGTAGCATTTGAATACATTTTGCAAAAAAAATGTATGTTAAAGTTTGAATTTCCTAAACATTTTCATGCCAAACATGATAAACTTAAACTTTTTCATTTTTATTCATAAAGCATTGAATTGGTTGGGTGGTTAAATCCTTAGTGTAAATCCATGAGGACTTGGGTTCAATCCTTGATGCATGCATGTTTAAATGTGTCTTGTACAAATGTAATTTACAAAACATATACATCTTGGTGAATATCCAAACATGCACATCATGTTCAAATGGTGTTAGAAAAAAGACCCTAAACCATACAACTAACATATTAGTCAGTTTTGTCTTATTTCACTAAAACCTTAGAGAATTTGAATAGTTTGGGGTTGTACAATTAAAAAGTCTACTTATACTATGATAAATATTTATTATGAATGTATTCAACCTATTTGTAAGGTTTAATGTAATTTTTTTGTGAAAAATACATCAAGGGTATATTAAAGGTGTATTATTTTTTATTTTTATCAATAACTATGATGTCATTGATTAATATTGACTAGTTATTATTAATTGATAATTAGTAATTAATAGTTGATATTTGAAAATTCGGAATTAAGTATTAATAAAATTCAAAATATTATTATTAATACATTTCTAATTTAATATTAATAATTAATAATTGATGTTTAATATTAAATTAATATTAAATAATTTTCGTTTATTCTAGCATTAAAATTAAATATGAGTTAATAAAAGTGATTTCATTATTCATTGGTTGATATTTAGTATTTAATCATCAATAAATTTTAATTATTTATTAAATATTTAATCATTAAATATTGATTGATTATTACATGATTCATAAAATTTTTATAAAAAATACTTTCTATAGTAACTATTTATTTATTTAATTTGAATGAATTAATAAAAAGTTAAACTTTAATATTCAATTTTAATTAAAAATCAAAAAGTGTTTATTTAGTCATTAAGATGAAATACTACATAATAAACTAAAACTAATTAATTGAATGATGTTACATATTAAATAAATTATAATTATTATAATTTATTCATTAAATAGATATTAACTAACTAACTAGTTTACTAACTAATTCAAAATTAAATATTACTAAAATCTAACTTATTAATATTAATTAAATATTCCATTTAATTAAAATTAATTAATCAATTAATTATTTACTAATGAAAATTTAACATGAAATAATTATTTATTTCACTTTAATAATTAATTAATTAATTAATTATTAATACTAATCATTCATATTAGTTATTGATGGATGTTTAGTATTCATTAATTCATTGGTTAATAGTAATTTTAAATTAATATTTGATGTCATTACGACCTATTATTATTAGTAGGTGGATAGGTTATAAGTAGATAAGTAAGTAGGTAATAAATAATTAGTAAGTAAATAGGAAGTTAGTGAATTAGTTAGTTAATTAATGAATTATTTACTTATGGAGTTGACACACTCTAAAGGTTTGTACCTAGATTTTTTATCCCATATTGTTTGGCTACCTTTTCAAGTGTGTCAACTATATAAATAAATGCATTGTAGACATTTAAATACACAAGATTTGCCAAATGGGATCGGCCAATTAAAGAAGCTTAACCCTAATTTAGTTAAATCCAAAATAAAATAAAATAAAACAAAATTTAAAATGTCCTAAGACTTACCCACCTACCTATTTTGGCCTACTTACTACCTACCTACCTATCTATTTAAAACTTCCTTACCTACCCACCTATTTTTATTTTAAATGTTTCAAAAATCATAAATGTTGCCACATGGCACAAATTATTTGTCCATGTGTATGAATAAAAAACCTTAGAAATTAAATGGTTGAGATAAAAAAATTGGTAAAAAATTTGATTTATTTAATATTTTAAAATATGACATGTGGCAACATGACATTGGTCATTATAAATTGGTCACTAGTTGCATGATAGTCACATGATAGTTGCATGTGTTATACGGTCAACTCAAATGCATACTCCATCCATTGTCTATGTGATGATGTCATCATGACATCATCATTTGCAACTAATGTTTTATGCAACTTGTCCAATGCAACTACAAGTCATTTTAGTTGCATATGTCATTTGCAACTAGAAATTAGTTGTAAAATGTAGTCAAAATTATGCAAATTTCTTCTAGTATTGGTAAGCTACAATTGCCTATTGCGGGGAAGATTTAGAATCTTATTTACATTGGTTAAGATTTTTCAACTTGATCGCAATAGCTAACAATTGATTTATTCCCCCCCTTGACAATAATAACAAATTTACAAGAGTTAGATTGTTGCTACAACAAGGAGGACGATATTGGATTATGGAATTGGATAGAAGAAATGGTGTTGTGTCATCTATTGCAAAAGCTACATCTTTGCTACCTTTCTCACATTCAAATGTTCATTACCACATGTTTAGGGTTACTTAATTGAACTTCCCTAGATAGGGAATACATTGTTTGGTGATAAGTTATATACATAACTACCTACTTTTCAATTTCTTACCTCTAAATCCTCAACAAATGAAAAAATGTGAGAGAAAGGGAGTGTTACCCATATTTAATAACATGTAACCTAATAGGTTATAGGTTAGGGCAGGTTGTTATACTTAATAGGTGATCTCATTAATCTATTATATTAGCCTAACATGTGGCATTAACCTAACCGGTTACAAAAAGTGATAAGGAACATTACATTAGGTAAGTAGACAAGTTGACAAGTTGGTGGTCAACCGGTAGTTTGCAAAAACTTATAGTTGGCAAAACAAATAGCGAAACAAGTGATTAAACAAGTTGTAAATTTTAAGTTTTTGGGATTATTAGCTTACTACTCGATATTGATTGTTTAATTGGTATGATATGATTATTTGAATTTTAAATTAATTAGTACAAAGATAAAAAGATAGACCTGTTTGAGGGACTTATGATGTTATTTTGATTTTGTGTTTTCTTTTCACTAGGAAACATGAAAGCATTTTGGTTTCACAATATTTTTCTTGAAGATATGTGAAATATGAATATATGTTAGTTTATAAATTATAAATAGATTTAGAAATTTTAATGTGAATATACTTGTTGTTTAAAATTTCAGAAAATTTTAATGGGAATATAAAAACTTGTTAACATTTGGTGACCACGTAGTGGATCAAAATTTAAAAGCAATCATGCTTTAAATTTATGGTTAGAAAAAGTGATTTTAGTAAATCAGGTTGAAAAGCAATCACGTTTGAAAATTTGATTTGTATCATATTTTGTTTGTTTTGTGAAATTTTTAAGATTTAAGTGGTTTCTTGATTTAATTTGAAATCACTAGGAGATAAAATGAGGTTGGTGTAGAATTTTAGAAATAAATCACGCGCCCAATTTGTAAGAGGAATATTCTATAAACTCTTGATTTTTAAGAGGGTTGTTGTGAATTTTTGCCTTAAAAATTAATGCAAGGCTTTCTTAGAACTTGTTGATTTTAGAAGATGTCAAGGGTAATCACTAAATATCTTGGAAAACAATTAGAACATGTTACACATCAACCCATTTTAGAACCTACATAAGAACAAGATGAACAACAACCTATGGGAAAAAAACTTGTGAATGCATTAAACAAAGATGTAACATAGAGGGGAGAAGCCAATGAAAAACTTCAAAATGAGACCAAACCGGTTGTGCAAAGAGACTTAGCCATGCTCTCAACCATTCCTCAAGCAACACCACACACATCAACCCAACCACGGGTAGTGAATGTTCATCATGATGACAATCATGAACTTGTTCAATTGTTTAATAAAGTTGTTTCCACAAAACAACCATGGCAATCTGTAACCCCATGTTATTATTTACCTAAAATGAATGCACTTACATGATGCACCCCAAGTTCCTTAATGAACTCAAGTACAAGTCCAAAGTTGAAGACATCGAAAGGAGAAGGAGTTGGGGCATGCTCCTTGGTTTCACTATTACAAAAATGGGGTGCAATTTACTAGCCTAAATCACTATCGGACCTTAAAAATGAAATAACTTCATTGCATTTTACTGATTTCACCCTAATGAAAGTTATTTCATTATAATAACACTATGTAAACATCATGTTTCATTACTAATTAACATAATTCACTATTATATTTATTATAGTAAATAGGTTTTTTTTCTATGTTTAAAAAAAATTATATCTATGCTACTGTACGATATACCTTATATTTTATGTTATTATAGGCTATTATAAATTATTGTACCTTAAATTTTTATATGTTATTTTACCTTAAGGTATCTTAACTAGTTTATTATAAGCTTTTAAGTTTTTATAAATTTATTGCTAACTTTTTTTTTTTTATGGAACTCCCATTGGTTTTTGAACCATGCAAATTGCGTGAAATTAATGAACCCATAATTCGTTGTAAAACAACTGAACGATGAAAATAACGTAACGATCTGGGCACTGTCTCGGAGAGAGACTCGGACATATTTTACGTGAATTTTCTTCCTCCATTTTAGTAGAAAATAATAGTATCTATCCGCGGCTTAAAGCTCATTGACTCGGTAGTGATTTACATCTGTGAGAATTCCGACTATGGGGTATTAAGCGTAGAGGAACCACACCAATCCATCCCCAAATAATCCAATTTTTCCCCCATGAAGCTTTACTGTTCCTTGGGATTGGCTTTGGGCTCTTCTTGCGCAGCTTAGGTGGAAGGTGAAGAAGGCCCCTAGAAAATTATTCAACTAACTTTAGGCTATACATTAGGTTATTTTATTTTAAATTAATATATGTTATTTCAAGTTATACCTTAAATTATTCAAGGTCATTCTACTTTATGTTATTATAAATTATTTAATCATAATTATAATAACTTAAAATAATCTAAAATAGAAAATAATGACCTAAAGTAAAAATAACTTAGAATAGAAAATAATAACCTATGAAAAATATTTTTAAATACCTTACAATATAATGACTACCAATAGCTTATGATATTATAAAATAAAATATCTAAAATAATTTATAATACAATAATCACCAATAATTGTAACATAACATATAATAACCAACAATAACTTATAATATAATAATCATTAATAACCATTAATGGTTTACAATGGAATAACCACCAATAGCCACCAATAGTCATT
>Ga0116226_10005628_pt1 | contig 11192 bp, 5 predicted proteins | sample S1TSphfallax_FD_89692 | JGI IMG/M metagenome (GOLD analysis project Ga0116226, IMG submission 89692) | Host-associated microbial communities from peat moss isolated from Minnesota, USA - S1T2_Fa - Sphagnum fallax MG | ecosystem: Host-associated > Plants > Peat moss > Unclassified | place: USA... | reverse complement strand
TCCTGCTCCTCTTTGAGAGGCTCGAATGGAGTCTCTCCAAGCTCACCTAGCACCCGCTCCACCTCACTAGCTGCACCCACCAATTCCTCTATATCAGCAAAATTCCTCACAACGCACAATTTTTGGATTTCAGGCCTCAATTTGGCCAGAAACCTCCTCCTTTGCTCGGCATCTGAAATTCTGCCTTTTCGAAAAAATCTGTCCAACCGTTCGAAATACCTCTGAACCTTCTCTCTGGGTTCTTGCTTGATGGCATCGAGCTTCGCTCTGATGTCATCGTCGTCCACATTTCCATACTTTTGCAAAATTAATGTCCTCAGTTCAACCCAATCGACCGGCGCTGGTTGTAGCCTTCTGAGCCATTCTCGGGCCCTGCCTCTCAAGTTGAGCTTGGCAATCTTAAAAAGTTTGTCCGCATTGAGGTCTCGCACCTCAACGGCCATGGTGAGCCTTTCAACCCAATCGCTGACGTCTTCATGCTCACGTCCCCAGAACAACTCGTCCATGCCCTGTGGACTAGTCATCTTGCAGATGCGTAATGATGATAGAGAAAATTGCAAAACTGCTTACGAACACAAGGTCCTCAGACAAAATGTATAAACACAACAACTGCTTACTTACTGCAGTTCAACTCTAACTTCTCAAAACAGATGTCGAACTAGACATGGAACTCTGACTGAGCGCCTTCAGACACAGGTCTTAGAGGTTCAAAGTTTGAAGGAAGGGTAGAGAAACGTTGTTCATCCGTCGATTGTTGCTGAAATCGCCATTTTCCGTCCTGGGTTCGCCATACCTTCCAGCTGATCAGTCGGGATCTTGATCCGCTATGCTCCACCCGAAGCAGGCGATCTCCTTCTTGAAACAAGTCTTCTACTCCAGGTATGTACAGCCTAACAAAATGGTTGGGTGATAGCTCGGATCTAGGAATCCATACGTCCCCCAGTCTTGGGACACTACATTGCCTCTCTGCAAGCTCAGGAGCGATCCTACGCAAGGTAGGAGGTGAAGTGGAAGCTGTCATGTAATTCCAAGGTCCATGCCCACCCTCTCGTTCCATCGGTTACTCTCAACCAAACTCGTGCACTAGTGTAGAACCCACTGTGGGCTACTTCCACATCAATATCCCCCACCCGAGCTTGGTCAGGATCTAAGCCTACAAGACTAACCACACCAAAACCTAGAAATTGTAAGATCACGGCTCCCCTTTGTGGTCCGTTCTGAATGGTCCAGAAATCGAACCTACGAATAAGGTTCAACTCACGATTCTCCTGTGTCACTGGTTCCACAGGAATATCCTCTTTGCTAGACGACGACATTATCCTCACTTCTCATATTACATAGATCTTCATCAGCTCTATAATGGCCGCAACTACGCAACCTGCTCTGATACCAAAAAGAAGGGAGACAAGAAACACAAAAGGAATGCAGCTACAAGCAACCCTCTCCTTTAGGTCTCGCTCTAACAGAGCGAGTACAATGTAATCACACAAGGAGAACACAACACAACAAGCAACTTCTCACAGTCTTCAATTGGAATCTCATGATTCAGCTACAGGGCTTGTTCCACCGAGCTTTCTCAGACGCTGTTCCTACTCACACGACTCTGACTGAAAGAACTTGAATGACAGAATTTCATAGCTTGTATTTCACAAAAAAAAAATCCCCGACAGCCCAAGCTTTGTGCCTTCTCCCCCAAAAGTAGTATCCCTGGTTACATTGATCCTAAATTTCCACTTCTCTCCTAGCTTCAGAAACTTGAGGTTCCTAGTCACAAAAAAAAAGGTAGCGAAAGAAGAGTGACCCCCCGAACTTTCTCTCAGAGCTCCTGTCTGTTCTACCAACATCTGTCCAATGTTCCAAAAACTGATCATCCTCCTCCCCACATTGCCCGATCTAGCTTCTCTCACAAGCCTCGTCCTCCTCGCTTTCCTCCAAGCCTCATCAATGTGGTGCCGCTCCTCCTCATCAATCATGCCGTCATCTTCCTATCCTCTCATCTCCCAACGACAGACCATACTTTCCCCATGCATCCCATGCACAACCAGATCCCCTGTCACACAAATCAAGATGAGATACGCCGCCACTCATCAATAGAGGCGACCGGCTTACCCTTATCAATGTTCTTGTGTGCACACAAACGGCACAGCCATGGAGTTTTCTGTTCAGTCACCCGTTGTTCGGCTACACTTTCTCTTATACTTACCATAAGTGAATGCCTTATTTAGCAATAAAGGTTGCACATAATTGGTGGTGTGGACATCCCTTTAATTGATCGACATGTTATGTAGGTCTATCTTGTAAGATGTTTCATTTAACTTATAGGTTTCATTTTTTAATTTTAATTCATTTTAAAAACATGATTCATTGTTTATTTATCAGAAAAACTAATGGACCATCATATTGTCAAAAAATCTCCAAAAATAAATAAATAAATAAATAAATAAATAAATATCCAAAATAAAATAAAATTGTTGTTTTAGGTTCAGTAGTTTTTTTCCCATGAGCATAGGCTTCTCATTGAATTTTGTTATATGTAAGAAAAGAACGTGCTCTATAACATGAATTGAATTACAAAACATTTTCCAAAACACAAATGTGTTTCATACAATGTGAACCAAATGAAATGTTATTCTTCAACAAAAAAAAGTTTGTGGCAATTGGACATGCCCTTCATTTGTACCAATTCATCAATGGATGGAGTGGCATGTGCCATTGGCCCAAGTGTTACCACGTCCTCAAGTGATTTTTCCTTCCAAAACTTGGTTATTTGGAATTTATTTGAATTTTTAGTGGCAAAAAGCATTTAAAAATCAATATTTCCCACATTATGAATCCAAATTTTACCAAATAAATTCGATTAAATCTTCCTCGTCAAGATCATTCCAACAACACCAGAGGCACATTCCAATCCCTCCAAAAATTTCAGCTACGATTTAATCTAATTTTCAATGAAAAAATCATTCAATATTCAAAAACTTCTACACTGCAAGTCCAAACACCATGAAACGAAGTCGATGCACCCCTCCTCCTTTAGAGCTTTCCAAAGATATCAATAATGCAATCTGAAGCATCCCAGTTTGATGGATCTCATAAATACAAACAAAACAAAACAAATTGCCTTCCTTCATAAATAGATGACAAATTAACTCACTTGCCCCTTATCATCAAAGTTTTTTTTTAAAAAAATTATGAGGTAGGTGAACCAATGTTCATCAATAAAAGGACCTAGCCAATTATCTATAGGTCGAGGAGGGAAATAAAAGTTTTATGGAACCCACTATATTTTGGCATCATGCTAGATCATTTAGTCTAAATATAGTGATTTAAAACATTTTCCTCAAAATATGGCAACTTTGTTCATTTCTTCCTCAAAATATAGTGATTTTGGGCTAGTATTTCCCCCAAAAATATTTGTATGATTCACAACCCTTTTTTTTTGTGACCAAGTGGCAATTTTTGGCCAAAAAAACATTATGCCCCTATCAACATTTTGTGTGTGTGTAACATTTCATTAAAATGAAAAATGCAATAACAATGAATGAATCTACAAAGGGGGGAAAAATTGCAAAAATCACCCAAAATGTAGGGTTTGCAATAGTTTAGGGTTTGCAACATTTGCACAATGTGATTGAATTCTTGCATTGCATTCCCTTTGTACTAACTTTCATTTGCAAAAGACTCATCTTCCTTTATTTTTGGCTTGGAAGATTATACCTTCTTCAAGTTTTCTTAGCTATGAATAGTTTAATGGAAACATAGGTTCATTACAAGCAATTTTATTTCAAATAACATAGTGTTGACAAAAAAATTACAAGTTTTAAATGGGGAAAGGCCAACAAGCAACATTTGAAGCTTGCAAATATAGCAAGATCTTCATATGGTAGTTTCATTGAATGTTTTATGAAGGGCTTGAGTTTAATGTTTTGAACACCACAAAATCCTAATAGATTTGAATTGTTTACAATGAATGTACATTACATGTTCATGCATTTTGAATGTGAAACACCTTCTTATAGAAAGCAAATGCAAGGGTGGAAGTTCAAATGTTGTATGAGGCAAAGGTGCATTGTTATTTTGTTTCTTTTGCTATTTTGTGGGCATGCAATAACACTTTGGGTGCGTTAGTAGAAATCTCTCTTGGTTTGTTGATTGATGATTGGTAATCGATTTGGAAGAAAATCCTTGTGTTTTTGAATTAGGACAAACCTACATAAAATGTGAGAATTCAAACAACACTCCAAGTAGAAGTTGGATATAGGTGTTTAAGGTTTTGCTCAATGTTAATTTCATTGACATGACATTGCATAAGTCCATGTGTTTCCTTTCTTTTGCATCACATGTTAAGGTTTGTATTAGGAGTTTTATTTTTCTTTTTCATTTTTATTTAGTTACACCCATTTTCCAAATATACTCAATACAATTCCTTTTCGGTCTTCTTACCACATGAAACTCCTCATATTCATGAAGCACTAATTTGCAATGTCATAAGTAGTGTAATTGTTTGAATTAATTGTGAAAGGAGGTTTTGTTTTATGAATTTTTGGTGCCTTAATGTGTATGGGCACTCTTCTTGATGTAAATTACATGGCATTCTTAGACTCTTCATGTGAAAAAGGTGAACCAAATCTTCACGCAATGGCTTGGTTTCTTAATTATACGTTTGCACTTGAATTGTGCTTCTATGCATATGATAATTTGAGAAAGCACAATATTGTTAGATCCATATATGCATGACGTGCCATATGTGATAGATATTGTGCATTTAGTAAGGCACTAACTTATGGAAGGTAAACAAATGTGCTTGATTATGTTAATTTTTCTATTATTGGTCAAATGTTTGCATGATTTTTAACATAATTAAGATGTGTTAATGGAAAAGTTGGTAGATAGGAATGTCCACTTATGGATTGGATTGTTATCTTCTTCAAATCTATGATTATCAAGGTTTGAAAGATGGTGACCTTTTTAATGTCTTTCATGTTGCTTCATTTGCATCCTTGTAAAGTGGGTCTCCTACATGTAGGACTTGAAAAAAAATGACGCATGCAATAATAAATAGACAAGTATCATTGTATCAATTTATGATTCGAGGTTTGCAACATTTCTATTGTATTTCGTTACTTGCCATTCATCCTATTTTCTTTGAACATTTATTGTCCCATGTGGAACATTTTATGTTGTCAAATCATAAGGAATATGTGCAATGAACTATATTTTGACTTTAGGCACATTAGATAAACTCACATATGATTATGATTAAAGTCTATAATCAAACTTAAAAGCAAATGAATTATAGTGAAGAGACACAATGTCATGGATCTTGAGGTCAATCCAAGCACAAATTAGGTTTGAAGCACCCTCTTCTAACCTAAGAAGAATTATGGATGTCATGATAAAAACAATGCCAAACTAAGTTGATGAGGTCCTTTCTAACATGCCAATTATTCAAAAGTTGGATGACATATAACCTTTAGTAATCATTTTAAAGTAGCCACAATTTTTCATGTTTTATTAGCCTTGCTTATTGCATCAACACTCTAAATAGTCAAAATTTTAGGTCAAACAAGGAAGTACATGGGGTCATCCCTATTGTATTGTGACTTTTTATGTTTATTTATTTATTTCCTTGATAGACTTGCCTAGTGCAAGTGGAATGATATAAATCAACTTTTTACCCTTGACCAAATTGTTGCAAATCATCAAGATTGAGATATACATGCATACCTTTCATGAAAGAAGACAATCATTGATAAGCATCTTAACATCTTTTATAATCTACCTAGGTTTGGTTTAGTAAAATAACGCAAGAAAAAAGAAAAAATTTATAAGATAGATATTTATTATAATTTTGTTGATGGGTGAATGCACATTACAATGGTATATTTTGAACATATAAATGTACTCATTTTTTAGTAAATTTTGTATTATTTTGGGGGCATATTTTTTAATTTCATTTAATGTTTTGAGAAACACTAAAAATGGATTTTTGACACAAATCCTCCAGCACAATTCTTGTTATATTTCAAATGATAGTGGTTTTTAAAAAAAAATTAATGTATTGACACATGTTTGTTTGAATGAAAAACGTCATCTAGATGTGGAATTCTTCATATAGATTTGAAATGGGACAATAAACTCATATGTAATATATGATTGAGTACTTCATCAAATTTGTTAATCGTTTGAGTGATTTTTGAATATATTTGCACTTTGCAATATATCGGTACAATTATATTATATTCACTAATATACTTTTCAATCATTTAATATCAACTTCAAAGTCGGATTTTTTTTGACAAATTGTTTTTCTAGTTTTGAAATACATTGTTCCAAGTATTATTTATAAAAAATAATTTTAATTTTAATTTGGTAGAAGTTCAAAAACATGTAGTTTCAAAAGTAGTATTTGTGACAATAATTTTTTACCACTATAATGTGTTTTCACCTTGATCAAAATATTATCATTTTTTGAAAAAGTAAAAGTTGATTCCAAGTTTATTTCAAAAAGAATTTGGAAGCTTGACCTCCACCCCAAATTGGCCTTGGAATCTTGAACATGCAAAAAAAAATAGCAAGGGGGAAGTACTACTCTACAAAAACAATGCATCCAATGCATGCTAGAATGTAAGCAAGAGCCAAAAGTGAGAAGCCAAAGTAGAAAGGTGCCTTGATATATGAAGCAAATAATCGTAGTTCAATCAAGAACTAGGGCCTGAACCAAGGTAGAACCAAGACTTAAAATAAGAGCTAGAAATAATTAAGGTTAGCAAATAAATCAAAAGCAAGAAATGAAAGATAGAAAGGAAAAGTAAAAGACAAAAAAAGAGAAATAAAAGCCAAGCAAAACCAAAAGTGAAAAATAAGAAACAAAAGTGAAGCGAAAAACAAAAGTGAAAAGTAAGAACCAAGTAAGAGCTAAAAACAAAAAATAAGAGATAGAAGTGAGAAGCAAAAGATAGAAGCAGGAAGCGAAAGCTAACCATGAACCATAAGCGAAAAGCAAAAGACAAAAATGAAAAATGAAAGACAAAAGTGAGAAGCAAGAAATAGAAACAAAAAAAAAAGAAAGTGAAAGTTGAACAATAATTAGAAATGAAAAACAAAAGTGAAAGTAAATAGAACTAGAAGCAAGAAATGAAAGTTGAATAAGAACTAGAAGTGAGAAGTGAGAAACATAAGCAAAAAGTGAGAGTTAGGCAAGAGCCATAAGGGTGAAAACACATTAGATAATCCATTTTTTGGTGTCACACTACAATTTTCACCAAGGGGTGGGGGGGTTAAGTTATAGGCCTATATAACTTTGAAATTATGATAAAATGTTGGGAAGGACTCATTTTTTAGTAGTAGGGTACAATTCAAAAGCATTGTAAAAATAGATCGACAAATAATGATATTATGAACTCAAAGTGGACTTTCTAAATTAAGGTAACTATGTTGTCACAATCCATGATTTGTGTTATGGACTCAAAAATGCATCATGAACTATACAAGTAATTTTTTTTTTTTGGTGGAATGGTATCATGAATGTAGATTTTGAATGGAATAATTCATAAAGAAATGAATATTTGAAAATTTTATGAACTCACTGTTAAATTTAGTCTTTGAAATCCACACATTGATGAATTTTCAGTTACATTTCAAAATATAAATAACATGTAGGATTTTTGAGTGAGGCTTTTATTAAAATCCACAAATTCTTGATTTTAGCAATTTTGAAATAGTGACTCCAATTTGACATTATGAAAAAGACTAATTATGAACACCACATTCATCGCCATTAGTTCACCGTAGTGTGTTTTCACCCATAAATGAAAAGTGAAAGATAGAAGTGAGAAGTGAAAACTTGACAAGAGCCAAAAGAAAAATTATGAGAGACAAAAACAAGAAATGAAAGCCAGGTATAAATCGTAAATAATAAACAAAAAACAAAAGAAAGAAGTGAAAGCTAGGCAAGAACCAAAAACTAAAGCCAAGGATAAAAACCTATACCTATAAAATGTGAGTTGGAACAAAAGCAAGGGCCACAAGCAAGATTTACAAAAAAAAAACAAACAAAAAAAACAGAAAACAAGAGTTGAGCAAAAAGCTAAAAGATCTATAAACAAAACATAAGAGAAATCCAAAGCAATTAACAAATAACATATAACGCACAAAGCAAAATCAAAGAAATTCTCATTCACTAACATTTAATTTATATAGTTTAGGGCGTTGCTTCATGTAATGATTAAACCTTAATTTAAAAACCTAACCCTAATTTTTAGTTATTAACCTTAAACCTAAACAACTACATTTTAAATGGCTAGCTTTAAACCCTAAACCTAAACCTATAAGCTATAACCTTAAAGTTGAAAATCGGTCCAAAAGGTATTGGGAGATACCCTTAAACGTTTTAGGGGTGGTTATCACTAGGTTGTGAACCATCGGTTAGGTTCTTAGTTTGGTTTTCATCTAATCTAAAAACCCACTGTTTTCAGCTTGAAAATCTTGTTTTTCAACTTGTTGATTTTCAAGCCACCTGTGAGAATCACCCAACATTGGTTAGGACCACAAGTTGAGCCAAGTTTTCAAATTTTCCCAAAATGAAGTTGGTGAGAAACTTAAACAAATTTGGTGTGGTTCGCATGGTAGTTAAGATGTCCCACACGCTTACATCAAGGTTGACCAATTTTTCACTTTCTTCATGTAGCTCTATTGATGTGAAATATTCCCAAATATTGACACAAGCAATTATCGCTTGCATTGTAATTTGATCATTTATCACAATTTCCTCAAGCAACTCCTTGTCACTATTGGAGGAGCTCGAATCTAAATGTGTTAAAATAAAGTCTGTAGATGGCAAGTGGAATGAACCCTAAAAAAAAACTGAAATCTGACAGCCCAAACCCTAAAAAATCATTCAAATCACTTCACACTCCCAAATGAAATGAGATTGAAAATGAAAAGGAAAAAATGAGATCCCTCCCACTTATTTATCATCAAAGGAATTAAATGAAAAGCTCCTCCAACCCCATAAACCTTAAACTCTAAACCCTAGAACATGAACCCACACCCAATTATAAAATTAAAAAAATTGGGATAAATCCAAGTGTCCCGTACACCTCCAACAACCAAAAATAAATATTAAAAAACTTGAACTCACCTAGTCTGAAAGAAAACAAACCCTACCCCTCAAAAAAAAAGAAAAATCATGACCCCCCTAAATCCCTAACCCGCCCATCCTTCAGTAAATGAAAACCCCCACCCAAATCCCCTCAAAATCCCAAAGAAGCCTCCCCCAACAACCTCCCCTCCACGCTCCCCAATGCAAAAGTTGAAATTGGCAACTTCTTGGGCTGGAGTGACCCAGCCCCCATGACTGCACCAGTTCCATTTGGGATGAACTAGTATTCATCCCAGTTATTGAACATCCTGCAGTCAGAAAGGTTGAGTCAAAAGTTTTTTGCTCACCCTTCAATAGTCAATTTTTCTTTCACCTTGTACCACCCCTACTCACCCAACTACCCCATTTACCCACCTACCCTGCTCATTTTGCAATGGCAAAACCTATACCTCTTCTTAACTAAACTTATAATTCTTGGGAAAATGTATATCTCTTCTTGGTTAAACTTTTCAAATTATATATTATTTTAATTAAAATTTATTTTAATTCTGAAGAGTAATTCAGATTTTATTTTCTTCCTTTATTTATTAAAAACGTTTATAACAAAACAAAATCAAAATTCAATATTTTTGAACATCAAAATATATAATAATTAGTTTATAATATATCTTATGTATACATATTATATATTCTTTTTGTAACTAAATAATATTTTATTGTGGGCCTCACTTGATAAAAATGTAAAACATAATACTCATCCATGACAATATAATTTTTTTGATTCAATAGTTTTTATCATATAAGATCACTTATATATAATATATGAAAATATTTACTTATTATATAATATATTAGTAAAAAATATTTTTGAATAAAATGCATATAATATAAAAATTATTTATAATTTATAATAAAAATTTGATTCTTTAATTATTTATATATATTCAAATTAATTTATATTTTATAATTATATAATCAAATTCATATTTTTAATATTTTTCATTTAGACAAAGTATGAAAAAGATAATGATGATTTTTTTTTTAAATGTCTCATTGAAATGTATTGAAATGCAAGATTTACATGCAATTTTTTTCAATTTGAATATTGTTTTAATTATTTTTTTAGTTTTAGTGTGTAGATTGTGGAAAAATGTCAAAAGGAAGTTGAAATCATTTCATTTGGACATAATATGAAAAAGATATTACTAATTAAAGTTGGTTTTTAGAAAGGTTTTAGTTTTTTCTCAATTTAAAACTAAAGTGCAAGTAAAAGGTTTAACCCATATGTTTTGTCTTTGAATCTCATCTCACAAGCTATATAAAGAACATGTTTTCCCTTGATTTGTCACTTAGAGATGCATATGCCAATTTTGGATGAGTATAAAAATGCTTGACCTTAAATGGAAATTGCAACATAAATGAAATATTTTTTGGCTATTCATTCCATTTATAATTTCCCTTTCCTACCTACACAAGTAAGTAGGTGCTAGTTTTATACCTACCTAGGTAGATAGGTTCGAATATTCTAGAAGCTTTCAATTGAAAAACAAATTGAACAAATAAATATTTAATATCAGATAATCTGGATTAGAAATTAATATGAAATATTCAAAATATTCAACTCATTGCCAATCACCAAGCAATTGACAAATTTGCTAAGAAATCACCTAATTCATTACAAACCTAATGAATTCATTAATGGATTTGGACTTTTAATGTACTAGTGACACTATGTTATTTCAAACAATTAATGTACAATAGTTTAAGGTTAGTGAGCAAACTTTTTCATATTGCATAGAATTTCACATATTACATGGGACACAATGACTTTTTGTTGTGATATATGAAGGTATTGCCCATCCCATAACCTTTCCAATGGCGGATTTCCCATTTTGATGTAGGTATTGTCTTTTTTGTTGTTCTCATAGTGAAGACTTTCTTTAGTGGATATAGGTAATGTGACATGGGGTTATAGTGAAAGTTTTAGATTCATGTATTGTTAATGAGTTCATTTTCATGGCAAGGAAGTGCATTTTTGGATGAAGGTAATGCAATATCAACACATTTAAAAATATGATGAAAGTATTTGTTT
>Ga0116226_10005627_pt1 | contig 11194 bp, 10 predicted proteins | sample S1TSphfallax_FD_89692 | JGI IMG/M metagenome (GOLD analysis project Ga0116226, IMG submission 89692) | Host-associated microbial communities from peat moss isolated from Minnesota, USA - S1T2_Fa - Sphagnum fallax MG | ecosystem: Host-associated > Plants > Peat moss > Unclassified | place: USA... | reverse complement strand
CGCGCCAGATGACCCGGTCATAGGAGGGCCCGGGAAGCGTGTAGTTCGGGTTGCGTTCGAGGATGATGCGGTCGTCGCGGTTCCAGGCCACAAGCCGATAGGGGCCCGTGGCCACGGGATGAGCGGCCGCCTCCGGTCCCGTCATCTGCTCATAGGGCTTCCTGCACACGATGAGTATCTCGGATATCAGTCCGATGGCGATCGGGTTGTATTTCTTCACCAGCAACGTCACGGTCAAGGGACCGTCGACCCGCGAACCCACGTAGCCAAGCGCGGGCAGCACAAAGCCGGCGGCGTTCCCGGTGAAGTTGAACTTCGGGTCGGCGGTGCGGTCGAAGGAGTAGGCGACGTCCCTTGCGGTAAGCGGCGCGCCGTCTTCGCACTTGAGGCCCGCACGCAGCTTGAAGGTGATGGAGTGTCCGTCCTCCGCATACGCGTAGGACTCCGCGAGATACGGCTCGATGACGCCTTGCGCCGATACGTCATACAGCGTGCCCCACAGCATGCGTGCGATGTTCAGCGTGGCCGCGTTGTTCACGTCCGAAGGATCGAGCGTATCGGCGTCGGCGCTTTGTGCAATGGTGATCGTCTTGCCCGTGGAGAGACTCTCCGCGCCGGTTTCGCCGGCCGCTCCCGACGAGCTAGCCGAGTGGCGAGTGAACCTGACCAGAAGCACGACGAGGACGACGCAGAAGGCTGCGAAGAGAGCTTGCCGTAATCGTCGGGTTTGCTTCTCGGTCAAGGGGTCTTCCTCAAGCAGTGGCGTCGTGTTTCAGGCAACAAAGGCTAACGGCGGATGCAGGCTTTGAAGTGTGCGGGCGATACCTCTTCAAGGGGTGGAACGGTGTTGGCACACTCTGCTACGGCAATGGGACACCGCGTTCGGAAGACGCAGCCGGACGGCGGATGGAGCGGGCTCGGCACATCGCCCTGCAGGATGATCGGCTTGCGAACGATCGTGGGGTCGGGCACGGGCACGGCGGAGAGCAGCGCCTCCGTATAGGGATGGCGCGGGTTGCTGTAGAGTTCCCGGCTGGGCGCGATCTCCATGATGTGGCCGAGATACATCACGATGACGCGGTCGCTGATGTACTCGACGACGCTCAGATCGTGCGCGATGAACAGCATCGTCAGGCTCAACTCGCGCTGCAGTTCTTGCAACAGATTCACTACCTGCGCCTGGATCGAAACATCCAGCGCGGAGACAGGCTCATCGGCGATCAGGAACCGGGGATTCACCGCCAACGCGCGGGCGATGCCGATGCGCTGCCGCTGGCCGCCGGAGAACTCATGCGGAAAGCGCTTGAGGTGCGCCGACGAGAGGCCGACCCGTTCGAGCAGCTCGACGATGCGTTCGCCGCGTGCTTTACCCGAGGCCAGCTTGTGGACATCGAGCGGTTGGCCGACGATCCGGTCGACCGTCATGCGCGGGTTCAGGCTGGCGAACGGATCCTGAAAGACGATCTGCATGTCCTTGCGCCGCGAGCGCATCTCCTGAGGCGAGAGCGTGGTAAGCTCCACGCCATCGAAGCGGATGCTGCCGGAGGTAGGCTCGACGAGGCGCAGGATGGAGCGGCCGACCGTCGTCTTGCCAGACCCGGACTCGCCCACGAGGCCCACGATCTCACCCCGCTGAATGTTGAACGAGATCTTCTCAACGGCCTTCACCGTCGCGGCCTTGCGCGAGAGCCAGCCGCCGCCGGAGACGAAGTGTTTGCAGAGGTCTTCCACCTCAATCAGCGAGTTGCCCGCTGCGGCTGTGGCCGCCAGCGTCGCGGCGGCTGGGGCTAGGGTCACAGGGCCACCTCGACGTCTGCGGTAAGCTCCCGCCAGCGGCAACAACGCACCATGTGGCCGCTGCCTGTGTCTTCAAGCGCCGGAGTGCCAACCAGGCAAGGCTCCGCGGTGAAGCCGCACCGCGGATGAAAGCTACAGCCCGCGGGCAGGCGAAGTGGGTTTGGGACATTGCCGGGGATCGCTTCCAGCCGCTGTTGATGCGTCGCCGCACGGTCGACGCGCGGGATGGAACGCAGAAGGGCCCGGGTGTAGGGCATGCGCGGGCGGGCAAAGATCTCGCAAACATCCGCCTCCTCCACGGCGCGGCCGGAGTACATGACGACGACCCGGTCGGCCATCTCCGCAACCACTCCCAGGTCGTGGGTGATGAACAGGATGGCCATGCCGAGCTCCTGCTGCAGCCGGCGCATCAGGTCCAGGATCTGCGCTTGAATGGTCACATCGAGCGCGGTCGTCGGCTCATCGGCGATCAGCAGCTTCGGATCGCAGGCGAGCGCGATGGCGATCATCACACGCTGTCGCATGCCGCCGGACATCTGGTGCGGATAGTTCAACGCGCGGCGGGCGGGGTCGGGGATGCGGACCAGTTCGAGCATCTCGACGGCCCGTGCCATGGCAGCGCGCTGCGACAGTCCGTTGTGCGTGCGGACGCGTTCCGCGATCTGCTCGCCGACCGTCAGCACAGGGTTCAGGCTGGTCATCGGCTCCTGGAAGATCATGCCGATCTCGGTGCCGCGCAGGCGGCGCATCTCGCTGTCGGAGCGGAGCGCGAGGTCGGTGCCGTCGAACAGGATCCTGCCGCCGGCGATGCGGCCAGCAGGCTTCGGCAAAAGCCTCATCAGGGCAAGCGAGGTCACGGACTTCCCCGAGCCCGATTCGCCCACGACGGCAAGGGTCTCGCCGCGGTCGATGTGGAAGCTGACGCCATCGACGGCCTTCACAATGCCTGCATCGGTCGCGAAGTGGACCTGAAGGTCGGTCACCTCCACCAGACGTCTTGGGGCGGAGTCCACCGTTGTCGCGGCTTCCACCAGCAGAGACTTGGGCGTGTGCGCGATGGACGGACTGCCGTGAACGGACGGAATACCCATGATGCGATTCCCTCGGTGGTTCGAATCATGCAATCGGAGCGTTCGTTTAGCGTAATACCGATGCCCGTTAGACGGTCGTGAGTTGAAGCAGGGGAGCAACTCCCAACTGCTGGCCAAGCAGCACGAGGTCGTTGTAGACATCTTCATCTAAAGGCACGCCATGGTTGCGCTTCTCTCTCTCACGGCGATCTTCGAGCTCACCCGGAACCAGGACCTCCTTGAAGCCGGGGCGCAGCTTGCTGGCCTTGATCGCCGCGGTCAGCTCGCGCATCCGCTCTCGGAACGTGGCAAGCGGCATGAACCATTCGATATCGATCGCGGTAAAGGAGTGCGCGACGTTCTGGCGGCCTGGGTCGCTGTAGGGAGTCAGACCGAACCCTCCGCCGGAGAGGACGCCCGTCATGACGTCGGTCATCAGAGCAAGCCCGTAGCCCTTGTACTGGCCGATGCCGAGCAGCGCACCCGCCATCGCGGCGGCGGGATCGGTGGTCTCGTTGCCATCGGGCGTAAGCGCCCAGTCGATGGGGATGGACCGACCTTCGCGCTCGTGCCACCGCATCATGCCCTTCCCGGCGGTGGTGAGAGCGATGTCGAGGATGACCGGAAAGCCGGTGCCACCAGGAGCGGCGATCGCCCAGGGATTTGTACCGACGACCGGAGTTGCTCCGCCCCACGCAGCCATCTCCGGTCCCGCGTTGGTGCAGGCGATGCCGATGCAGCCGGCCCGTTCGGCCTCCGCCGCGTGTACCGCAGAGGAGCCATAGTGCGTGCTGTTGCGGACGATCACCGTGCCAATACCGCAGACCTTCGCCTTCGCGACAGCGAGGCGCATGGCGCGCGTACCCACCACGCTGCCGAGTCCGTTGTGCGCGTCCACCAGCGCCAGCGCCGGACTCTCTTTCACAATCTCAAAGGGCGCGACGAGGTCGATCTTCTTCTGCGCGATGCGCTCCCGATAGGCGCGGAGGCGGCGCACACCCTGGCCCTGTCCCGGGTGAAATCGAAGTTCGCTGTACATGAGCGCGTTCGCGGTCATCGCCGCCTCTTCCGCGGGCACGCCCATCGCCTCGAACGCGGCGACGCTGAAACGCATCAGGTCCTCGAGCGGCACGGTCACCATGGCGATGGCGCTCATGGCTTCAGCCCAAGCAACTCGACCAGGTTTGCCGAAGGGTCGATGACTGGCTTGATATACCCGCTCGGGTCGGTCATCAGCAACGTCATTCCCGGCCCGTAGCCGGCACGCGGGCCGTCCGTCTGGCCGATGACGGCGATGCCCGTCGCCTTGCGGAGATAACCGTGCTGATAGCGGCTGTCATAGTCTTCGAGAGCCACAAGATCGCCCAGCCGCAGCCGGTCCAGACCAAGCGACGCGATCTCCGCGCGGTCCGTCGTCTGGAGGTGGACGCTCCCGCCCTCGCTGGTCAACCCCGCGCCCGCGCCGACCAGATGTGCCGGGACTGAAGCGACCACAGGGACCTCAAGCCGGTCATCGACGACAACCGCTTCGAGCGCGTCGAAGAGCTCAGGCGAGAGGCTCTTGAACTTCACGGCGGGCTGCCCGTCGAGCTCCATGCCCACGCCCCGCGAGCGGATGACGATCTTGTCGTTGACCGCGAACTTCAGCCGGTCGGCCTTGGGGAAGTGGACAATCACGTGCTCCGAGAAGCGGCCGGACTTGCCGGTGACGATGCCCTTCAGGCCCTTGCCTTCGCCGCTCATGACGACGGCCTCGTTGCCGACGCAGGCGAAGATGTTGAGGCCGCGGTTGCCGTTCTCCCCAGGGAAGGCAATGCTGACTCCGGGGTGTACGCAGTCCGCGAGCCAGCCGTAGGCGCTGTCGCCGACCGACACGTTATAGACGATGCCCCCATAGGTGGGCAGCAGAAAGGGCGTCCCGTCCGCGGCCAGCCGGTAGGGCTCCGCGGGAAGGCCCGGGAAAGACGGATGGACGATGTGCCCCATCACCGAGACGGTGACGAGCCTCTCCCGATTGAATGGAATGCTGCCTGGGTTCGATGTCATGCCGTCTCCTTTGCGAGACCGAAGTAGCGGCCGATGTTGGCGCCGGGGTCGATGACCCACTCGATGCACGGTTCGGCCGACGACATGAGCGTCATGATGCCCGGACCATGGCCGGTCATCACGGAGTCGCCGTGGATGCACAGCGCGATGCTCACCGCGCCGTTGCGGAAGCTGCGCCCCCAGCGATGGTCCGCGTGGCGGATCACGACGAGGTCGCCCAGCCGAAGCTGGTCGATGCGGAGTTGCCGCATCAGGCACCGGTCGCCGGACATCAGGTCCTGGTCCACATACTCGCTGTTCAGTTCGGCCCCGGAGCCCATGATGCGGACCGGCAGCTCCATCGCAACCGGCACCCGGATCGTGCGTTCATCGACCGCCTCGATCCTCATCGCCTCAAACAGCCGCGGACTCATCTTCTTGATCTCGATCTGCGGATAGTCGAGCAGCTTCAGGCCGCGTCCCTCCGCGAGGATCTGGATCGTGTCGCCGACCGAGAGGCCGTCGTAGACCTCGCTCTCGAAGTCGATCAGCATGCGCGCGTGCTCGCCGGTTACGATTCCGCGGGCACCGGCCGCAAGGCCCGAGGTGACGACAGCCTCATTTCCGATGCAGGAGAGATAGTGCAGCGCGAAGTCCGCCCCTTCGTTCGCGGCCGCGATCGAGACGCCGGGCTCCACATGGTCGCCCGCCCAGCCGAAGGCCGGATCGCCGGTGCGGACGTTATAGACGATGCCCGACATCCCCGGAAGGATGACGCCGCGGCCTTCCTTGTCCGGGATATACCCGGGCTGCCGGAGCGTCGGCTGGCTCACCGTGCCGGCGACCGCCATTGTGACCAGATGATCGTGATTGGTTCTGAGCACGGAGATCCTGAAGGGCCTGATTTGGAGAACGGACTCGCTGTTGCCGCGGAGTTGATAAGGCCCCGCGCCGCGTGGATTCAAGATAGATTGTTATACAATCTTACATGAGGAGCGCTGAATGTTACAGCGAAATGTTCCGCCGCTCGACCGGCAGACGGTGCTCATCACCGGCGCCGCGAACGGCCTGGGAAGCGCGCTGGCGAGGGCCTTCGGGGCGGCCGGAGCAAGGCTCGTCCTCGTCGACTTCGATGAAAAAGGGCTACATGCCATCGCGAACTCGCTTCCCGGAGCTACCGCCTACGTGGCGGACCTCTCGAACGCCGAGGCCACCCGCGCCATGATCGCGGCTGTTCGGTCGGACCACGAAACGGTACACACCCTCATCCATAACGCCGGCTTTCTCGTTCCCCAGGCCTTTGCCACCATGCCGGACCGGCAATGGGACCTCATGTTCAACGTCGGCATCCAGGCCGCGCGCTTGCTCACCCAGGCCTTCTGGGCCGATTGGCAGAAGGCCGGAGGAGCTGCCATCTACGTCTCGTCGCGTTCGGGGATCGAGGCGGACTTCGGTGAAGCGGCCTACTGCGCCACCAAACACGCGCTGGAAGGCTTCGTAAAGGCGCTGGCCATCGAGGGCGAGGCCAGCGGCACCATGGTGTACTCGGTGACCCCGGGCATGTACATGCGAACCCCCATGTCCGAGCAGAACTACACACCCGAGCTGAAGCAGAAGTGGGTCGACCCGATTGAATTGACGCCTGCTTTCCTCTACCTCGCGATGCGGCCGGACCGGACGCTCTCCGGAAAACGGCTGAGCGCCTGGGAGTTGTCGCGGCGAATCTGAAGAACCGGCCTTATCTCGCCGCCGTCTGGCCGTCGACAAGATCGTGCATCACCGGCGTCATCCGCGCAATGGCCTCTTCGAGGACATGTGTCGGTTGCAGCGTGGTGATCCGGAGATAGTCGCTCCAGGCCGCGCCAAACGCGGTCCCGGGAAAGATCAGCACGCGGGCGTGCTTCAGCATCAGGTAGCTCACTTCAAGCGCCCGCATCCCCGTGCTGGAGCTGTCCGCCCAGAAGAAGAAGCCGCCGCGGGGTTCTCCGTAGACAAGGCCCATCCCGGTAAGGCCCGCGCCGAGCAGGTCGCGGCGGGCCGCATAGATCGCGCGAAAGTCGCGGACGCAGGCGTCGTCGGATTCAGCCGCGGCAAGCGCGGCGAACTGGCTCAGCGTGGCCACGGGGCCCGTCGTGTGCGCCTTGATGGCGGCCATCGCGCGAATGCCTTCGGCGTTGGCGAGGATGTAGCCCACGCGCCAGCCCGTCATCGCATACGCCTTTGAGAAACCGCTAATCACGATCGCATGGTCCATCATGCCGGGCTGGGACGCGATGCTGGTGTGGTGCCACGGCTCCCAGACGAACTTGCCATAGATCTCGTCCGAGATGATGACGAAGTTGTGCTTGCGGGCCAGCGCGGCCAGGCCCCGCGCGCTCTCCGGCGTCAGGATCCCTCCCGTGGGGTTGCTGGGCGTGACGAGCAGCAGCGCCTTCGTCTTGGGAGTAATGCGCCGCTCCACCTCAACAGGGTCGAGGTCGAAGCCGTCGCGGGCATGGGTAGGAACACCGATGCTGACCGCGCCGGTGTGTTCGATGGCCTGGTCGTAGGAGGTATACCGAGGGTCGGGTACGAGGATCTCATCGCCGGGGTTCAGCAGCGCATTCATCACGAGAAACAGCGCCTCCTGGCCTCCCGTGGTGATAAGCACATTCTCCTCGGCGACCTCGATGCCGTGGTCGCGCGGCGCGTTGCGGGCGATGGCGGCGCGAAGCTCCGGCAGCCCCATGATCGGCGCGAGCGAAAGAGGCTGCTCGATCGCCTTCCTTGCGGCTTCGACGATGAAGGCGGGCGTATCGAGGTCCGGGTCGCCGCGGCCCAATGCGATGGCATCGGGAACCGTCTTCGCCAGCTCCATCAAGGCATAGCGTAGTTTCGTCCCATCGAGCTGCTGGATCTCCGATAACGTATTCATGCCTGCTCCTCGAACGCCAGCGCCGCCCACTGCGAGAGGTTCGTGGAGCAGATCGTCAAGGCCTGCTTGAAGTCGCGAAGACCGCCCGAAAAACTCCCGGGCGAAGCCAGGTATCCGACACGCCAGCTCTCATCGCCGAGAGATCCTATCGTCACGGTGCGGTCTTCCAAGCCCGCAAGCTGTGCAGGATGGAAGCGGCTCGCGGATTCATCCACCTCGTAAAGCACAAGAGAACAAGCCGGCACGTCTGCAAGACTCTTCCGAAGCTCCGCCTCAGGCGTGCTGCTGGTCAGGTAAAGAAGACTCGCGCTTGCCACGATCTCATCAGCGAGTTCGGCCCGGCGCAGCAACGCAGCGCCGAAGATGCGGTCGGAGGCGGCCGGCACCGCAACGATCTCGCCCGGCTTCAGCAACTGCTGGACCGCCACGAAGCGGGCCTCCGTAACGCCGCAGGTCACGATGACGTCGTTCTTTGCGTTGATTGCGATCTGAAACCTCTCTCGAAGTGAGTTCGCGATCTTCTCGCGAAGTCGCGGGATGCCGGGCCGGTCCGTGTAGTGCGTCTCGCCACGGTCCAGCGCCTCGTTCACTGCCGCGCGGACCGGCCCTGAGACGCTGATCGGAAAGGATGACGAGACCTCCGGAAAACTCTCCAGAAGTACGCTCGTCCGTTCGGCAAAGGGAATAGCAAAGGGCATGAAGGGTCCTGATCTCGGCTCAGATGAAAGGCGGCGTAGCCCGTTTGTGCGTGCCGATCATTGTTATACAATCTTACAATAAGCCACGCAGTGTCCATCGGCAAAATCGCAACACGTAGCGCGACTTCAAGCTACGGGGGTCAGCCGGGTCAAGCGGCTCGGGTTTCCTTCGGAAAGGTAGAGCACTCCGCTTCGCCGGTCCCCGGTGATTCCATGAGCGCCGTTCAACACCGGGCGGCATCGCCCGAGACGTCTCCCGGCCTCGGTCAGCAGGGCAAGCGATGGAACGGAGTCGGTGACGTAAACATGACCTGCGCCGTCGCTCCAGATATCCTGGGGCCGAAAGAAGCCCTGCCACACATCCAGAAGTCTTCCGTCGAGCGCGAAGCGCTGCAGCCGGTGGTTCTCGCGGTCCGCTACGACGATTCGGTCTTCAGCGATCGCACACACGGCGTGCGGCGTGATGAAGCTGCCCGGCGCGGTGCCGATCTCGCCGAAAGACTCAACCAACTCGCCTGTTGGCAAGAAGACATGAACCCGCGCGTTGCCGTAGCCGTCCGAGACGACGATCCGGCCGTCCGGCATAACCGCCACATCCGTGGGATGACTGAAGGGCCGCCCAGGCCGATGCCGCTCTCCCAGGCCGCCAACGCGCTCGCCGGAGAGCGTAAAGATCATCACCTCATGCGCGTCGCGGTCGACGACATAGATCCGTTCCTCGCCTGCATCTTCGGCCACGAGGATCATGTGCGCGTCCGCGATCTCTTCGCCCCACGCCGCAACTCGGGAGCCATCGGGCGCAAGCTCAATCACAGCCGGAGTGGCGGGGTCGCGCTGTGAGTCGCGGCGCAGCAGCACGAAGATGTGCCCTCGAAGATCGACGGCCGCGTTCGAGACGATCCCGCATCCCCCCGGAAGGTCGCCAAAGGGCCGCTCTACACGATAGCGCCTCGCGCCAAGCGCAACATAGAGATCTTCGCGTTTCTCTTCCGACATTGCCATGCCTTTCCAGTTGCGTTGCAAGGAGAACTTCAAGATGAGCTTATTTCAACTTACGGTGCGCGGCGGCACCATCGTGAACGCCCATGAGACGCGACGCGCCGACATCGGCATTCGCGATGGCAGGATCGCCGCCATCGAAGAGCACCTCGACGCCGGGACGGAAGATGTGAACGCGGAGGGCCTGCTCGTGCTGCCCGGCGGCGTCGACAGCCATGTCCATGTCGACCAGCCGTTCTCCTCCGGCGCGGAGATCGCCGACAACTTCGACACCGGCAGTGCATCCGCGCTCGCCGGCGGAACCACCACGATCCTCTGCTTCGTCATGCAGCCGCGCGGAGGCTCGTTGCAGGCCGCCGCCGCGGACTATCACCGGCTCGCGGAGCGCTCCCGCGTGGACTACAGCGTTCATCTGACCATCACCGACCCTACCCCCGAGGTGCTTCAGAAGGAACTGCCCGAACTTGTCGCCGCCGGCCATCGTTCCATCAAGATCTTCATGACCAACGCCAGCACGCGGCTGAACGACCAGCAGATTCTCATCACGCTCGCGGCCGCGCGCAAGCTGGGGGCGCTCGTTTGCGTCCACGCGGAACACCACGAGCTGATCGACTGGCTCACGGAGCGTTTGCTGGCCCAGGGAATCACCGCTCCCACGGCGCTCGCGATGGCGAAACCGATGATCGTCGAGCGCGAAGCGACCCACCGCATCCTCGCGCTGGCCGAGGCACTCGATACGCCGGTCCAGATCTTTCACGTCTCCGGCCACGACTCCGCCGAGGAGGTCGCGCGCGCGCAGCGGCGGGGCTTGAAGGTGTGGGCCGAGACCTGCTCCCATTACCTCGTCCTTACGGCGGCGGACCTCGACCGGCCGGGATTTGAAGGCGCGAAGTTCATGTTCGCGCCTGCCGCCCGAACGCCTGCCGATCAGCAAGACCTCTGGCGGCGCATCGTCGATGGCACCATCACCGTCGTCTCTTCCGACCACTCTCCCCTTCGCTACGACCACCCCAGGGGCAAGATGTTCGCCGGCAGCGACGCACCCTTCAACAAGGTTCCCAACGGCGTTCCCGGGCTTGCGGCACGATTGCCTATCGTGTTCTCGGAAGGCGTTGTGAAGGGACGCATCGACGCGCAAGCCTTCGTGAGCCTCGTATCGACCATGCCGGCCAAACTCTTCGGCCTCTATCCTCGGAAAGGGACGATCGCAGTAGGCAGTGACGCCGACCTCGTCTTGTGGGACGCAACGAAGCGGCGAACGCTGAACAACGCGATGATGCACCATGGCTCCGATTACACTCCGTTTGAAGGAATGGAGACGACCGGCGCGCCGGTAGCTGTCTTCCTCCGCGGAGTCAAGGCGTTCGCCGGTGATGCCCTTCTCTCCCAGCCGGGCTCAGGCAGGTTTCTGCCCAGGGGGCCATACGAGATGATCGCCCCGAGAGGCGTATTTCCGGCCGGCTTCGACCCGTACCGCTAAACCGCGCGGGATAGCGCTCTGCCCCTTTGCAACTTTGTATTACAATCATACGATACCGCGATCGTGCGCTCTTCCCTTTCCTCGACCCGTTCCATCCGTATCGCAGCCAAGCTATGGATCATTCAGCCGCAAGTCAAAATAAGTCGTTGATCGGCATCCAGATCAGTCCCATCAGCTTTATCGACGAGGGCGTGCCTGCATGCCTCGACGT
>Ga0116226_10005626_pt1 | contig 11194 bp, 8 predicted proteins | sample S1TSphfallax_FD_89692 | JGI IMG/M metagenome (GOLD analysis project Ga0116226, IMG submission 89692) | Host-associated microbial communities from peat moss isolated from Minnesota, USA - S1T2_Fa - Sphagnum fallax MG | ecosystem: Host-associated > Plants > Peat moss > Unclassified | place: USA... | reverse complement strand
TTTAATGCAACATGTAGATTATACCTCATTTATAAGTAATAATAGTCTTTCAAAGTTCTAAAATTTTGGATCAATTTTGGAAAAGATCTTTGAATTTTTAAAGTTTTAGAATTCCACATATTTTAGGGTGTGATTTTTTTTTTCAATGTGGTTAAAATTTATTTATTTTATTTTATTTCTCAGGTCAAAATTTATTAATTATATGAATCTGTTTGATAATCCTATGCAAATCCTTTTAATGCAATAGGTGTTCACTTTCAAAGGTCTTGAATCAAAACTTAAAATCAAAATTTCATCAAATGGCTTTTTGGTTTGAATTCCTTAACATTCATATGAATGAAAAAAAAAACTTGATTTACATGGTTTTGAGTAATAAAAAAAATAAAATCTATAATTTTGATTTTCTTTCTTTCTGGTGCAATGTCCTTTTTGGCTCACTATATTGTGACTACACCCAATTCCATTTTTTGGTAAATGATTTAATTAAAAAAGATGTTTCGTTTATTCATAATTTTTTGAATTTTATTATCTAGGATTCATCGACCGTGAAAATAATTAATAAATGGTTTTCTTGTTTTGTGGAAATCAATTTTGTTTAATATTATAGACTTGTTTGTAGTAAAAGTAAAAAACTAAAAAATAACAAGGGGAAGTAACCTAAAAAGAAATTATAACAATGAGAGGGAAAAAAAAGAACAATATTAAAATCATATAAGTAAATCAAATGCAATATGTGCAAAGTAACCACTACATGGAAGTGGAAACTAATGACATCATTGGCCTTGTGAGTTTTAAACATTGGATGATTTTTATCCATGTTTTATTTGCTTTCAAAAAAGGAAAATGGTTCAATGTAAGGAATTTTTTTATTGACTATTTTTATTTATTGAAGGCATGAATTAAGCCGTCATCGAAATTTGATCTTGAATATTAATCAATTGCATTTTTTTATGCTTCTTTATGATGAAAACATGCAAATAACATTATGGGGGAAATAAAAGTTTATATTCTACATGAAAAAATAATACAACAATAGGATTGGAAGAAAATTAGTCAAGTGTTCATGATGGTGTTATTATTATTAAATGACTAGAATTTGAACCAATATGTATGTTTTTAAATTTTAACTTTTGGTATACTTGGAGATTACATTGCAAGTATACATAAACAAGATCCCTTTTCGTGCAATATAATGGATCCCTAGGGGCAAACTTATGTTTGGGTAGTACCGTTAGGAACATCACACCCCAAATTTTTGAGACATGTCCAACTTCATCACAACATAAAACTCACATAAAGAAAGCTCTTCGTTCCAAATTATTTATCAAAAGGTTGCCCAAGTCATGTAGAATTCAAATCTCTAATTATATTTACAAAAAATAGTGTTTCGATGTAGAAAATAAATGCATAAGGAAAAAGTTTCAAGAATGTCACACAAGGGATTTTTTTGATCATGAACACAAAAGGAATCTATTTTTTGGGAATTTTTCTTGGATGTTAATTTTTAAGAATTCTTCCAATGCCAACCTACTTGATGTTTTTTTATAGATAATTAATTAAATTAATTTTCATTTAGTTATGAATTTTTGAAATCACGATTGTGGTCCTAAAGGCCCATTAATGTAAAACACACAAATAATAACTATTATCATCTTTTTGTTATTTTAATGAATATTTTGTATTATTCCTTAATGCATGTACTAAATAAACAAAAATAATCTAATGTGTAAATGTAAGGACACTTTAAAAAATAAAATCAAGAATTGGGTCAAGAATGGTTTAGGAATCAAAATGTTGATGCATATTATAAGTTTTTGGGTGCTTTTTTATTTTCATGAGTGTATGCATAGGTGGGGAAAACATAGCCCACCTAGTCCAATAAAATAAACCAATGTATAAGTGGATGGAATTTTATTTCTTAAATTGGGTCCAACTTTCCTATGATTTTGACAACATGGTTCCTAGTGGTAACACCCAAGGAAAAGTTTGTTGCTAGAAGAAGTCATCTCTTCCATTTATCACAACACCATGGGTTGTATAGATACTAACACAAAGTTTGATTTTATTTATGAAACATGTTTTTATGAATGCAAATGGCAAATATGTTGTAAAATTTGGGTCATCTCACAATTGAAGTGATTTAAGACACATTATGTTTATTTCATTTGGATGTGATGTATATTACATAAATCACCTTCACTTCCTAAAGGCTAACTTATTATGATTTAGTTTTTCTTCATTCTCATGATATGAAAATTTAAGGTCTTCTACAAATGTCAATGGCATCAATGTTGAATTATGATTATGTGGTGAGCCAAAAATGAATTAGATTCATCATTTTGATGCATAACATGATTCAATCATTGTTCTACATATCAACCAAAAGTATAATATTGGACTATCAATGACTTGTTATTATTTTTAATCACAAACAATAACAATTTTTTTGAAACTTCAAAAAATCTCTTGTGTCAAGATTCCATTAGAATTTTGTTGATATGACATCAAGATTTGTAGAGGACTACATATAATTTTTTTAATTATATTTGAAGAGAAAGATTGTTAGTTTTAGTAATCTTTTAGCCATGAAAGAAATTTCATCCAATCTCATAGATTGTTTAATGATTCTAAACTGAAAAATAGCAAATGTTTATAATTAAGAAGGGCTGAATTAAATATTTATGTATGGAAATGTTCCATCTACATATTGAATTTCTTTATACTTCATATGGCATAAACAAGGTTTTATCTTTAGAACTAATCGAGGATGTTTGTTGTAACTTGATTAAAAAAAGCTTGAATCAAAAACATCAATAGTATGTCTACATATACCAATGTTGTTGTGATAAACAAATTAATTGGTCATTGAAATTTCATGCATTTTTTTGTACATTACATCATTAGATATTATTTGTTCTTTATTCATTGGCCAAAGTAATGACATGATTGTTATGTAAGTGAAACATGATCTTTCACAACACAAACATTTGAAGTATGAATGGTAAAATTATCTATTGTGGTGCAATATTATATTTTATATTAATGTTATGAAGTTCAATGGTTCTGGAATAACTTATTTCTTTTTAGGGGATGAATGAATATTGACATAATTTGAAAATTCTTCCATCCATATGTTGGAATTTCATTTATGTATTGTTAATTCATGTGCTTGTGTGTCTATATCTATCCAATTCATTTTATAGTCATTGTATGAAACATGTTATGCTAAAATGATTTTAAAAAATGGAAACCTCATTTTGTAAAAGATGAAATAATAATTTTATTTCCTTTCGAATAATTGCCAAGATTTCAATCTTCATTATAGTGAACATAATGAACTTTATGAAATTTTTATTTGTTTTTGAGTGTAAGTCATTATATTGGCAATGAATTTCATCAAACTAATAGCATTACAAAACATGGATCATGATTAATCCAACTATGATAACCACGTGATTTAATGGCTTAATATGATAATTAATACAATTAAATCACATATTGATTACTACAAAAACAGTGCCTCATATTTGTGATTTACGATCACTTTGAAAATTCATCATTAGGCTAATAATGCATGACTATTATTGATTACTAATGAAATTAATTTTAAATTTTAAATTCACGAGTGGTAACTAGATTGAATTTCCGTATCAATTATAAGATTGAACCTCAATCAAACCAATATGATTCTCCAATAATTCCTTCCACTATTAACTTATAACTAACATATAGATTAGTTTAGGAATAGTAACATGCACAAGTTTTAGTGCAGGTGCTTGAAATGTTATATAATTCTTAAATTAAACATTAATGATATCCCTAACACATGGGATGACCACTTCATAATGAAAAGTATTTGAAGAAATAATTGGTTAAAAGGGAATTGAGTTTATTCTCCTAGTTTTTTTCTAGATGTACTTGGGAAAGAAAAAGACTTTGAAGAACAAATTGAATAAGGGGGGATCAAATTTTCTTAGCCTTTCTAGCTCTTTTGTGGATGTAGTTGGAAATATTTGGGAAAGGAAAAGATTTTGAAAAACAATTTGAGTATGGGAGAATCAACAAATTTCAAGCTTCTAGCTCTTTTGTAGATGTACTTGGGAATATTTGAAAAAGGAAAAGATTTTGAAGAAAAAATTGAGTAATGGGAATCAAAATTTCTAACCTTCTAGCTCTTGTGTAGATGAACTCAAAAATATTTAACAAAGGAAAAGATCTTGAAGAACAAGTTGAATAAGGGACAATCAAATTTTCTTAACCTTCTAGCTCTTTTGTAGACGTACTTGGGAACATTTAACAAAGGAAAATATTTTGAAAAATAAATTGAGTAAGGGGGAATCAAATTTTCTTAGCTTTCTAACTCTTTTGTAGATGTACTTGGGAATATTAGCAAAGGATATATTTAAGAACAAATGGGGTAAGGGGGAATCAAATATTCTTAGCCTTTGAACTCTTTTATAAATGTACTTGGGAATACTTATCGAGGGAAAATATTTTGAAGAACAAATGGGGTAAGGGGGGATCAAATATTCTTAGCCTTTGAACTCTTTTATAAATGTACTTGGGAATACTTATCGAGGGAAAATATTTTGAAGAACAAATGGGGTAAGGGGGGATCAAATTTTCTTAGCCTTTGAACTCTTTTATAAATGTACATGGGAATACTTAGCGAGGGAAAATATTTTGAAGAACAAATGGGGTAAGGGGGACTCAAATTTTCTTAGCCCTTTAGTTCCTTTGTAGATGTACTTGGGAATATTTTGCAAAGGGAAAGATTTTGAAGAACAAATGGGGTAAGGGGGAATTAAATTTTCTTAGCCTTTTGGCTTTTTTGTAGATGTACTTGGGAATATTTAACAAAGGAAAAGATTTTGAAGAACAAATGGGGTAAGACGGAATCAAATTTTCTTAGCCTTCGACCTTTTTTGTAGATGTATTTGGGAATATTTAGTAAATAAAAAAAAGATTTTGAAGAATGAATTGAATAGAAGGGAACCGAATCCTCTTATCCTTCTACCTTTTTCGTAGATGTTTAACAAAGGAAATGAATATATTCAATTGGAGAAATTTCTTGATAAGGGATAACCAAAGTTTCTTATCCTTCTAGTTGTTTTGTAGATGTACTTGGACATATTTAACAAATGACAATTGGGATCACCACTTGATTACACCCATCTAAATTGTACTTCAAAGATGTGTTTATTCAACAAGGAAGAAATCAACACGCACACATGTTGTACAACTTACCACAACTATTAACACACTAATCCTTTGCCCACTACAATGGTAGATTTATCATTTATAACCAACCCACAATTTTTTTGGGGTTTATAGTTTGTACAACCAACATTTATGTGCAAAAATGTGATTTGAAATTATGCTACTATTGAATCTAGCAGTGTGTTTGACTTGTATATATGGGCACGTAGTTATAACCAAATTTCATGATTTGCTATAATTAAAATCTATGAAACACCATCAAATCCTTCGAAGTGGAGCAACATAGAAAACTAGAGCTATGTTATCCACTATTGGTTAGGTGATAATTGTTAGAATGTTGTAAAATAGTGTATTTCAAAATCCTTTATTTAACTTTTCACGTAGTAAAGATCATCATTTAGTCAAAACAAATGTAATACAACTTTAGTAAATTTTTTAATTTTAAGAGGACTTGATCTTCATGTCAACTATAATTGCACATGAATTGATATACTTGGGGATAGAATCAATTGTAAAAGTGAGCTTGCAACCTAGGATGTGCCATTACACACAATGGTTTTGTTTTCGTTAAAGTGAGACCAAATGTTCCAAACATGTCAATGGGTTTTTCTTCCACATTTGGAATTGACCAATCAAAGCTTTGCAAGAGTCGTGCCAACACAATTTGAATAAATATGACTGCTAATGGACGTCCTGGACATGCTCGTCTTCCAGTACCAAATGGTAAAAGTTCAAAATGTCGATCTTGCACATCAACGTCATGGTGTTGCATGAAGCGATTTGGGTCAAATTGTAATGGCTTTTCCCATGTATTAGGATCTCGTCCAATTGCCCATATATTCACCAATACTCGAGTGTTGGGAGGTAGATTGTAACCTCGTACTTGGGAAAGTTCAATAGAACAATGAGGAAGCAAAAGAGGAGCAGAAGGATGGATGCGAAAGTTTTCTTTCAATAAAGCTTGCAAGTAAGGGAGATTTTGAAGATCACATTCTTCAACCAATCGATCTGTCCCCACTATATCATCTAATTCAGTTTGGGCACATTTCATAATGTTAGGGTGTTGTAAAAGTTCTGCCATCACCCACTCTAATGTCGTAGCAGACGTACCTACAAACAAAAAAATATGTTAATTTGAACAATAAATAAATATGAAAAATATTCATGAAATTTTAAATAAATTTAATTTGCATTTTAGTTTTATGAACAAAAGATGTCAATGATGTACATGTGTTTTAAAAAACATAATTGTGACATGGTGATGAAATGTACCAATTCCTGCTACAAATATGTCCTGCATGTCCACATCACAACATGTATTAAGATTATTGTTATGAACATTTTGGTGTGGAATATAATTTTAAAACATTTTTTAAAACCATAAAACTTGATGCAAATTCCTTTAGACATAAACATTTTCACTATTATAAAAACAAACATGGTGTTCCACTCACCGTGATAAAAGCTTGAATTGCATCATCAGTTAAGTGTCCACTACCATCTTCTTGAGGTGCAGTGAAAAGAACATCCAAAAAATCTTTAGGCACATCCTCAATATTTGAATTTGGAGTAGATGGAATTGTTCTATGTTCATTCATTATTTGTGTAATGAAATTTGATAGTTCATTTCGTAATGCTTGCAAAGAGGTGTCAATCCCTTGAAGCTTGGTCACCCACCTCAAGTAAGGGATGTAGTCACTAATAATGAAAGCACCTTCCCAATATGTGATTGCATTTGTTATTTCTTTGAACCATTGTGCTTCTTTATTGTCGCTCCCAATTCCACAATACCTATTCACCCAAAGAGACATGTTCTTAGTCATTGAAATGCACATGGAAAAAAAACTAACCAATATTTGAATTCATAATTTATCGTAATGTTGAGTTTGCCATTTGAAAGTTCATATATTGAAAACAAATCCTACATTAGATTTAAAAATAAATCACAAATTTTGTGATTATTTCAATCCAAACATTATGATGCTAACTCATGCCATTATATATGTTTCTTGATAATTTCATATTAACATGGTTTCAAATAAATTACCTTTTCTTGAACAACATTTGGGTCATATTATTTGTGGAGACAAATGATAGTTTGAAGGTGAGATTAACCATTTTGCCCTCATTGGTTTCTTTGTAGATGTCCTTGATTGTTTCTTGAATCTCCTTTGTTCTCATAGGTTGGAATGATTGTATCTTTTTAAATGTGAAAAGCTCGTTCATGCATATCTTTCGGATGTGTTGCAAAGCAAGACCAGATATCACTCCCATGCTCCAATTTTTGGTTAGAATCTTGAATGCAAGTGAAGATGGACGATATTGGAACACATGATCTTGGGTTCTCAAAAATTCCTTGGCCATTGTAGGTGAAGATGCCACCACAGTGTTGATGGAACCAAGTTGAAGGTGCATAATAGGTCCATACTTTTCGGCCCAACGTGTTAATGTTAGGTGTGGATGTTCTCCCAACATCAACAAATTGCCCATGATAGGCCATGGCCATGGACCTGGAGGTAAGCAATGGGATTTCCTAGAAAACATTGTGTGCAAAGTTACAACCAAGAATATACAAAAGATAGTTACAATAAAAAGCCCCAGATTTTCTCTCAAAATTCCTTGGTGCACAAATGAATGAATCATTAACTTGTCCATGTTGTCTATGTCAAAACCTTTGCAACCTTGTACAAGATGTATTTCAAATTTGTGTTCGGATAGAATACAAACTACACTTCGATAATATAGGATTTCAACCCAAGGGGTTTTCTTTTTAAATGTGTGTTTTGATGCACATGTGGTCAAACATTTAACATCACTTTGTTTTATATATATAAATACATATGCTTAGATATTTATCTATATAGTAGGAAAAAAACTATCTTTGGCAACTCGTTTTATGCAACTAAATGTGTCATGTGCAACTAAAAAATGTCACATGAAACTATCTTCTAGTTGCATGCGACACGTGTAATTGCATAAGACAAGTCACAAAACATAGTTTTTCTACTTGTGTTTCTAGCACACTAACAAGTTTTTTATTCCTCTATTTTTGTATAATATAATATAAATGGATACAAGGAACAATATTTCCATAAAAAAAATAATGTGGAACAATGGAGCATGACCAATATTTATTATATGCATAAAATGAATGTTGTTTTTATCGATATTATTGTTTTGATGGTGGTCCCCTCTTGCACACGTGGCCAAAAATGTACCATCACTTTGTTTTATATATATAAATGCATATGCTTAAATATTTATCTATATAGTAGAAAAAAAACTTTTGCAACTAAATGTGTCATATGCAACTAAGAAACGTCACATGGAACTATCTTTTAGTTGCATGCGACACATGTAATTGCATAAGATGAGTCATAAAAGATATTTTTTTTACTTGTGTTTCTAGCACATTGACAAGTTTTTTATTCCTCTATTTTTATATAATATAGTATAAATGGATACAAGGAACAATATTTCCATATAAAAAATAATGTGGAACAATGGAGCATGACCAATATTTATTAAATGCATAAAATGAATGTTGTTTTTACTGATATTATTGTCTTTATGGTGGTCCCCTAATGCACATGTGGCCAAAAATGTGCCATCATTTTGTTCTATGTAAAAAAATACATATGCTTAAATATTTATTTATATAGTAGACAAAAAAACTTTTGCAACTTGTCTTATGCAACCAAAAAAATGTTACATGAAACTATCTTTTAGTTGCATGCGGCACATGTAATTGCATAAGACAAGTCACAAAAGATATTTTTTCTACTTGTGTTTCTAGCACATTGACAAGTTTTGTATTCCTCTTTTTTATATATAATATTATATAAATGGATATAAGGAACAATATTTCCATATGAAAAATAATGTGGAACAATGGAGCATGACCAATATTTATTAAATTCATAAAATGAATGTTGTTTTACCATATTATTGTCTTGATGGTGGTCCCCTAATGCACATGTGGTACAATTTTGTCTTATGCAACTAAAAAACGTCACATGGAACTATCTTTTAGTTGCATGCGACACTTGTAATTGCATAAGACAAGTCACAAAATATGTTTATTCCACTTGTGTTTCTAGCACATTGACAAGTTTGTATTCCTCTATTTTTATATAATATAATATAAATGGATAAAAAGAACAATATTTCCGTATAAAAAATAATGTGGAACAATGGAGCATGACCAATATTTATTAAATGCATAAAATGAATGTTGTTTTTATTGATATTATTGTCTTGATGGTGGTCCCATAATGAAAAAAGGTTGCATCTCATTGTCAATAGCAACATGATTCAATGGTTTAAAAACATTTTGTAATTTTTGGGGCATTTGAAATATGGTGCCTCTCTAGCTAAAACATGTCTCCCATTCATTATCATCTTTTGATACCCCTCAATGTATTATTATGTATTTGAAATGGAACAAAATAATAATATTGAAGATGCATACGTTCATAAGTTTTGGTTTTGAATACATAATGTAAGCATAAAGTCTTCTGCTTTTTGTGTGGGTTGAATATAGTTGAACAACTTTGAAAAATATGGTTTGAGAATTTTGATGTGTATATAGGATTTTTATTTATTTTTACACCATGTATGGCAATGCAAGAAGTGATGATAACATCATTTACATGACTAGGGTAATCACAATCACTCTTCATTCCAAGGTTATCATTTAACCTTGTTACCAAGAGGTGGTTGCATCATATGGTAGTGAAAATTATAAATGGTTGGTTTGGATGTTGCATTGTAAGACATTCGATGATGTTGGGAAACTTTTGATGCAATTGAAAGTGAAATAAATGCCATGCACCTTCAAAAGAGGAAATACATTGAACTAATATAAGATTTCATCCATGTTTGGGGCATCATTTGTGGGAGTTTGAAGCCTTGTGTTGGTATCTACTAGAAATTGCACATCAATTCTATATTTGTGACCTTTTTGCACATGCTCTTGTAAACTTATTGAACACACTTTTCATTGATATACATAATTCCACATTAATGTGACAATTATAGTTCATGGATGACCATAACTAATGGGGTCAATCCAATGGTTATTCATTAGTATCCCATTCATAGTGTTATGGTGCAACCATAGTTTATATGTTAATGTAAAATGATTCCAAAAGTTATAATGATTGTGTGCAACCCTTTGAATCAATTTTTTTTCCATTAACATTTTGCATGAAAGGACAAGTGGGATTGAGAATAAGTGTATATTGGGGTCCTTTGCATTCACAATCTTATCATAAACTTCAAGTACAACATATGCTTTTGATGTTTGTTTTGGCAAAAGTGATGTAGCCCTTACGAAACTTAGTGTTTGTTTGTTTGTTTTTATTTTTCTTTTCTTGTTTTTTTGGGTTTTGTTTTGGGTGGGGAACAACTTTACCAAAATAAATTTGAATTGGAGCTACATGAATTTTTTTAAACCCTATGTGAAAAATATTATGTTGATGTAGGTTTTTGCAAAATTAACTTGGCCCCTTTAAGATTTAAAGTTTCTCTTTTTGTTTTTTTTCCTAGTGGGGACCAACTTTTCCAAGATTGACTTGACTTGGGCCACATTAGTTTGCAACAACCTAGATCAATGTAGCTTTTGTAAAATTTTGGGTGTTTTTTTTGTTCTAAAATTTCCATGGAAAAGAAAGTAAAAGAAAAAAATTGTAACTTTGGCATAATTGACATAGGCCCTTGATAATTAGTCGCAAAATGCAAATGTATTGGGATTGACATAGGTTTCAATAGGGTTAAAAAAAGGCTTTGTCAAATTTTCAAAAGCTATGTTGGCATATGTTAAATTGGAAATTCAATGTAACCCTTCTTCTAACAAGATTTGTACTTACAAAAGAAATTGGGCCTTAGTTCCAAGTAGGGCTATGTGTCCTTTGCAAAAACTTATGTTGACATAGGTTTTTGCAAATTCAATGTAGCTCGTCTTAAAACCTAA
>Ga0116226_10005625_pt1 | contig 11196 bp, 6 predicted proteins | sample S1TSphfallax_FD_89692 | JGI IMG/M metagenome (GOLD analysis project Ga0116226, IMG submission 89692) | Host-associated microbial communities from peat moss isolated from Minnesota, USA - S1T2_Fa - Sphagnum fallax MG | ecosystem: Host-associated > Plants > Peat moss > Unclassified | place: USA... | reverse complement strand
TGAAGGTGCCGCCAGCGTCGTCGATGACGTTGATTTGGACGATGTAGTCGCCGGGTTTGAGGGGGGCGAGCGGGACGTCGAACTGGAAGGAGACGGCGCCGCGGTCGGGGGTGTTGATGGTGGAGGCTTCGACGAGCGCGGTTTCGTAGACTTTGACGCCGCCGAGGAGGAACTCGATCGACGTGAGGACGTGGATGCCGGAGATTTGTGGGCGGCGGCCTAGTTTTTCGGCGCCTGCTGGTGCGGCTTCGGGTGTGCCCTTCTGGTGGGCGGGGTCGTAGAGCTCGTAGAGGATGTAGAGGTGCTGGTCCTGGCGGAAGACGTGAGGGATGTTGGGGATCCACTCGACGCCGTCGCGGACGAGAGGGTTGATGGGGTCCTTTGTTTTGTTGGGGATGCGCTGGCTGGCGAGGACGACGGAGCTGAGTTTGAGGGGGATTTTTTTGAAGTCGGGGACGTAGAGGTCGGTTTCAAAGGAGCCCATTTGGCCGGTCTGGTTTTCGCGGACGACGAATTTGAGGTGGTACTTGCCGGGTGCGAGCTGGAAGCCGGTGGAGTACTGGATGTTCTTCTGCTGGACGTGTTCGGCTTCGTTGAGGTCGAGTTTGCGGGTGTCGCGGACGTTGCCGACGACGATTCCCTGGGCGTTTTTGACCTGGCCGTCGATGTCGAGGGTGGCTTTGTCTTTGTCGCCGTTTTTGAGGAACGGGATGGCGGAGCCGGGGACGATGAGGCTGACGGGTACGTAGAACTGGCCGTTGGAGAGCTTGAAGAAGGCGGCCTGTAGATAGAGCGGAACGTCGGTGGCGGGGAGGTCGGAGCGGAGCTGCTCGGTGAGGGCGAGCTCGCGGTCTTCGGTGTTGGCGTGCTTGAAGTCGGCGGGGGCGTAGTAGCCGGGACGGTATTCGAGCTTGGCGTCTTTGAGGTCGGAGCGTTTGAGCTTGATGGTGAGGTGGCGGAAGCGGCCGTCGCGGGCGGGGTCGGTGGATTTGAAGCCGAGGATGTAGTAGGCCTCGGTGTCGTGCTGGACCTGCTGGAAGGCGGGGGCGAAGTCGTTGTTGTCGGAGAAGAATTTGCCGCCGGTGTCGCTGGCGAGGGTTCCGAGGGTCTCTTGCGATGCGAAGTTGGAGTTGAGCTGGGATTGCATGGCGGCGCCGGAGTAGGCGGCGTTGCCGCGCAGGCTTCCGCTGGAGGCGTTGCCGACGGGGGGTAGGGCTTCGAGGCCGCGTGTGTCGATGGAGTAGATGGCCATGTTGGCCTTGGTGGCTTCGTTGGTGGCGGCGCGGATGGAGGCCTGATTTTCGATGCCCTGACGGGTGAGGCCGCCCGAAAAGTAGAGCATGGACTTGCGGCCTTCGAGTTTTTCGAGGGATTTGGCGATGGATTGGATGGCGTAGAGTTCGCGGTCGGTGTTGAGGGCGGCGTATTCGGAGTCGTCTGCGGCGTAGCTGCTGGCGTCGTCGGCGGTGGCGTCGGTGGAACCGGTGGTGCCGCCGGCGGCGAGCCCGGCGGAGTTGGTGCCGCCGTATTTGGCGAGGCCGCGGAGGAGGATGGTCTTGTTGGCGGTGAAGTCCTGGTCCATGGTGAGGCCGGTGTCGAGCGAGACGAGGGCGATGAGGTCGGCGGGCTGCATCTTCTTGTTGACGAAGTCCACGGCGGAGTCGACGGCGCGGTCGATGTCTTCGGGCTGCATGGAGGAGAGGTCGAAGAAGAAGATCATGAGGCGATGGTCGCGGAGGAGCTTGGGGTCGGCGGCGAAGTCGCGGTTGACCATGTCGGCGAGGGAGGATTTCCCGGTGGCGGTGGTGGATTCGGCGAGCTTGGCGGCGAGGTCGACATTTTGGAAGTCGAAGCTGCGAATGGTTTGGGGCTTGCCGTTTTCGAGGATGGTGAAGTCGGAGGCATGGAGGCCTTTGACGACTTCGCCGGTTTTTTTATCGCGGACGACGACGTTGGTGAGGACGATGTCGGTGGAGACCTTCATGGTGAAGGTCTGGCCGGTGGGGGCGTCGGACTGCTGGGCGGGCAGGCAGGTGGCGGCAGCGGCGAGGGTGAGGAGGGTTGCGAGTTGGGAGCGGAGTTTCATTGGGAGCCAGCCTGATGGAGGAGCGGGATTTCGAGAGTTTAGAGTTTAGAGTTCATGAGTTTAGAGTGCGCTAGAAGCGGTAGCGGGCGAGGAAGGTTAGACTGCGCATTCCTCCGGTGGAGCGGACCTGGCCGAAGGTGGGGTCGTTTTCGGTGGTGTCGATACCAGCGTAGCGGACGGTGTTGAAGGCGTTGTTGGCGGTCATGCGGGCTTCGAGGCCGCGGGTTCCGCCGAAGGAGAAGTTGCGGGCGAGTGCAGCGTTGAAGGTGATGGTGCCGGGCCCTTGGATGGAATAACGCGAGGCGGTTCCGTAGGCGTTGGCGGCGGGGGCAGTGAAGGCGGCGGGGTTGAACCACTGGGCGACGGTTTTGGGGCCGGAGATGGGGACGGCGAAGTTGCGGTCGGGGCGGAGGGTTCCGTTGGATCCGGTGGCGGTTTCGGCGGCGGTGTTGGCGTAGGACGGGGTGAAGTAGCCGCCGGTGGCGAAGGTGAAGTTGCCGGAGAGGTTGAAGCCGTCGAAGATCTTCGAGACAGGGCCGCCAGCGGCGAGGAAAGCTCGGTTGGGTCCGAAGGGGAGCTCGTAGACGAAGTTTCCGGAGAGGGATTGGCGGATGTCGAAGCTGGAGTTGGACTCTTCGGCGCGGAGGTTGTGGTCGTCCTGCGCGACGGTGTTGCCGCCACCACCGATGGAGGATGCGTCGTCGATGGAGTGGCCGTAGGTGTAGGTGGCCTGCAGGGAGACGCCTTTTTGCATGCGCTTGCGGGCGTTGACGGCGAGGGAGTTCTGGCGGGAGAAGGCTTGGGAGTCTTCGTAGGTGAAGGCCTGGACGTTGGGGTTGAGGAGGCCGCTGGCGGTGCGGTTGGGAGCGCGGAGGACGTCGAGCGAGCCGCCGCGTGAGCCGTTGTAGCCGATGTTGAAGACAATTCCGAGTGGGAAGGTGTGCTGGATGTCGAGGTTATAGACCTGGACGTGGCCGATGCGGTAGTTGGGGTTGATGCCGTAGTTGGACTGGACGGTCGCGGTGGAGCAGTTGTAGGCGGCGGCGAGGGTGAGGGTTCCGCAGCCCTGCTGGTTGGCGATGTTGGTTTGGGTGACGGCGAAGGGCGGCTGGTCGCTCATTTTGGTGGCGAAGCTGCTGTAGGCGGTGGTGTTGAAGTTGATGCCGTAGCCGGTGCGGACGACGGTGTCTTTGACGAATTTGGGGCGCCAGGCGAGGCCGAAACGCGGGGAGTAGAGGTCGTGATCGGCGTGGACGAGCGATCGGGGGTACTGGATTCCGCTGACGGGCCCGATTTGGCCGGGGGTGACGAGGGCGATCTGGGTGAAGTCGGCGTTGTGGTCGAGATTGGTGAGGCGGTTGTTCTTTTCGGTGTAGGGGCCGAAGTACTCGTAGCGTAGACCGAAGTTGAGAGTGAGGCCGGAGAGGACGCGGTAGTCGTCCTGCGCGTACCAGTCGAAGACGTTTTCGCGGAGGTAGAGCTTGGCTCCGCTGGCCTGGACGGTGGCTTGCTGGGGCAGGCCGAGCAGGAAGTCGGCGAAACCGTTGCCAGAGGAGGCGGAGGTGCTGGAGTTGGTGGTGGAGGCGACGCACTGGCTGGTGTACTGGCCGGTGGAGGAGTTATAGGTGGGCGCGGCGGTGTTGCAGCCGGAGAAGGTGAGTGCGCCGAGGACGTTGGTGCCGCCGATGAGGTCGTTGTGGACGCGGCGGATGTCAAAGCCGTAGCGCATGTTGTGCTTTTTGTGGCTGTAGCTGACGAAGTCGGAAAAGCTAATGGTCTGGTTGATGTTGTTGCTGGGCGAGGAGTTGGAGAGGCCGGAGAAGCCGGTGAAGGAGAGCGACGGGATGCCGTAGTAGAAGGGGTTGGTGTAGACGGCGGGGGTTCCGATGGGGATTCCGGCGGCGAGGCCGGGGTTGATGGCGGAGTTGGTGAAGTAGTTGAAGGCGTTGGAGTGGGAGCGGTTCCAGTTGAGGGAGGCGTTGTTGCGGAGGCGTCCGTAACCGAGGGTGTAGCCGGCGACGGCGCTGTAGCCAGTGGAGGCGGAGCCGCCGCCGAGGGGAACGAAAACGTTGCGGCTGTCGCTGGCTGAGCCGGTGTAACTGCCGTTGAAGTTGATCGATTGCGAGAGGGTTTTGGGGGCGTTTTGCTGGTTTCCACCTCCACGCCGGCCACCGGGCTGGCCGCCTTGACCGAATTGGGGGGTGGCGCCGAAGTTGCGGACGTAACGGAGCGAGACCTGCGTGGAGTTTTGGCCGGAGGTGGTGACGGTCTGGTAGTTGTAGGCACTGTTGAGCGTGGGCGTAATGTTGGGGTCGGGGTAATATTTGAGGAGGTTGAGTGCGGCCTGGGCGAGCTGCGGGGTGGGTATTTTGTTGCCCAGGAAGGCGATGCCGGGAGTGGCGGGGTTATAGAGGGTGATGGGGGTGGGGACGCCGGAGACGTTCTGGGTGAGGCCGGAGAAGTCTCCGGTGCGCTCGGCCAGCGTGGGGACGGTGGCGTAGAAGGTCTGCGGGTTGATGTTGCGGGAGCCGGTGATGTTGAGGAAGATGAACTGCTTGGTGTTGGCCTTGAGCAGGCCAGGGATGTAGGGCGAGCCGGTGAAAGAGACGCCGAAGCGGTTCTGGACGTTGGAGAGGCGCTGCTCGGGTGCGCCGGTGAGCGAGAACTGGAGGGCGTTGAGGTCTCCGTAGGCCCCCTGGTAGAAGACGGAACCGTGAGGCTGGGCGGGGTTGAAGTTGCGGAAACCTCCGCCGCCGGGGCCGCCGCGACCACCGCCACGACCGCCGCCGCCGCCGAATCCGCCGGGGCCGTTCATGAGAGAGATGATCATGCCGGCGGCGGCTCCCGCCTGATCTTCGGAGACGAGGCCTTGCTGGCGGGCTTGTTGGATGGCGTCGGAGATGCGGTTCTGGAGGTCTTCCTGGCTGATACCGGCGAGCGGGTTGGTGGAGCCACCGACGCCGGAGATGGCGACCGATTCGTTGCTGGCGGAGTCGCCGAGGCCACCGAGTGTGGGCTGGGAGACTCCGGTGTTGCCGCCACCGGCGCTGGCGTCGGTGATCTCTTCGCCTGAGCCAGCAATCGAGAGCGATTGGGTTCCGCGATTGAGGGCGGTGGTGCCGGTGGCTTGTTGGGCGGCGGCGCGGGAGGCGAGTTCGAGGGTGAAGGCGGCGGTCTGGTCGGCGGCTTCGGCGGTGATGCGGACCTCATTGGTGGCGGTGGCGAAGGCGGCGAGCTCGGCTTTGACGACGTAGCGCCCGGTGCGCGGGATGGTCATGGCGTAGTTGCCGTTGACGTCCGTGGTGGTGGCGAATTTTTTGCCGGTGAGGGTGTTGGTCGCGGTGACGGCGACTCCGGGCAGGGGGGTGGTTCCGGCTTTGACGGAGCCGTGGATGGTTCCGCCGGCTGGGGGAGCCGGTGTGGCGACGGGCGTGGTGGCCGTTTGGGCGTTGGCGATGGGGAGTTTGTTGGATGCGAGTGCTGCACCGGCGAGTGCCAGCCCGACTCGGAGTGGTGTCTTCATTTCGATTAGGGCCTCGTTGGAGGTGTCGCGGGGGTGGTTGCGGCTGGGGTTGCTGGAGGTGCTGCGGGGGTGGTTCCCTCGGCGTCGGGACGGCGGCGGCGCTGCTGGTTGGGGTCGGCGACCTGGAGGGTTTTGGGGACGAAGACGCCGGCTTTGAGCGAGCCTTCGCCCGCGACGGTGTCGCCGATTTTGATGTCGGCGAGGGTGATGGCTTCGCCGGGGGGTGGTCCGCCGGGGCGAGTTTCTCCGTTGGTGCGACCTTCGCCGCCGCGACCGCCATAGCCTACGCCCATCTGGCCGGTCATCATGATTTGCATGTTGCGACCGCCGCGGCGGAAGGAGGTGTCTTCATCGACGGTGATGGTTTGGGAGACTTTGTCGGCGCGGAGGACGGTGATTTTGACGTCGTCGATGGCGGTGACTTTGCCGGCGATCCAGGTTTTGCCGAGCGATTCCTTCATCTTCTTGATCTGTTCGGCGTCTACGAGAGAGACGAAGAGGGCGTGGACGGTCTTGGTGGGCTGGTCGATTTCGCCCATGGTTCCGATGCCGTCGCCGACGTGGATGTCGGCCTGTTTGATCGGCTCGCGGCCCTTCATCAGGCGCGTGTTGGGCGTCAGGGTGACTTGGTAGGTGTCACCCGCTTCGGTTTTGACCGTGATCTTGTCGGGCGCGACGGCGGTGACGGTTCCGTTCACCATGCGGCCGCCCATGGCGAAGGCTGGACGCTGGCCTTCGTCGCCGCCGGGCGTCTGAGCGAGAGATGGGAGCTGGCTGATGGCAAGAGTAAGGAGGATGGAACCAGCGATGCGTGCGGTCGTGCTTAAACTTTTCATCGAATTGCCTCGGTGCTTGTTTGTAGAGACGCAAAGTTGGGAAGAAAGACGCGGTTTGGGGGAAGAATTTGCGTGGTGGCGAGGGGGAAATTTGGTGAGGCGGAAGTTGGCCCTATTTGGGATTTGTGGGTTTTCGTCGGTGTCGCAGGGCTGTTTGGCTTAGGATACTGGCATGGCTCACGCGCACACACCACCGCATACCGAACAGCATTTTGAGGCGACCGAGACGGTGCGGGATATTGTGATTGGGCTTTCGGACGGGCTGACGGTGCCGTTTGCGCTGGCGGCGGGGCTTTCGGGCGCGGTGGCGAATGGGCATCTGGTGGTGCTGGCGGGGTTGGCGGAGATCGCGGCGGGGTCGATTGCGATGGGGCTGGGTGGGTATATGGCCGCGCGAGGGGATGCGGAGCACTATGCGTCGGAGCTGAAGCGCGAGCAGACCGAGATTGTGACGCGGCCACAGGACGAAGCGGAGGAGATCTACGAGATTTTTCGCCAGTATGCGGTGCCGCGGGAGGCGGCGACGCCGGTGCTGGAGGCTCTACAGCAGAACCCGGAGGCGTATGTGGAGTTTATGATGCGGTTCGAGCTGGGCCTCGAAAGGCCAGCGGCGAACCGGGCGCACCGATCGGCGGCGACGATTGCGGTGAGCTATATTGCCGGGGGGATGGTTCCGCTGCTGCCGTATATGGTGGTGGGGGATGTTGATTTGGCGCTGAAGTTGAGCGTGGTGATTACGCTGGTGGCGCTGGCGGGGTTTGGGGCGGTGAAGGGACGGCTGGTGGGGACGGGAGCGCTGCGGGCGGCGGTGCAGACGACTCTGATTGGCGGGGCTGCGGCTGCGGCGGCGTATGGGTTGGCGCGGGCGCTGAACCACGGGTAAGGCTTGGCGTTGTTTGGTATGATTCCGGAATGCTGGAGTTGCTGCTTACGCTTGGGGTTCCAATCTTGGCTGGGTTGACGCTGACGCTGCTGCGGGCGGTTGCTGGGCAGCGTCCATTGTCAACTGCCACCACTCGTGATTTGGCGCTGGATATGACTTTTCTGGCATTAGGTGCAGCGGGGAGCGTGTTCCATGGTGCGAGGTTGCAAGCGAAGTTAGGGGGAGATGGTGTGCCGGGGTTGGCGCTGCTGATCGTAGTGGATTTGTTGGTGGCTGCCGTGTTGTTGTACTGGCAGAGATTTCCATTGAAGATTTCAGAAGGGCGAACTGCATGGATCAATTTGGCAGTTGGATCGTTTCCAGTTTTTGTGGTTGGAGTTGTAATCTATTTAGGGAGTTAGGAGGTTGATGATGCTTGAGATTGCAAAAGTTGTTGCAATACTGATTGTCGGGCCCTGCCTAGCTGCAACGTTGATGCTGTGGACGCTTGAATTTTTCATGCGGCTCCAGAGGCCGAAGGGGTTGGGTGAACTGGAAGCGTTCCGTCTTGCGAATGAAGGCACCTCAGTTCAGGTACATACAAACTCGCCTGAGAAGCAGATCACAATCTCGTTTGACTTTGATGGGAAGCATATGGAGTTGAAGGGGATTACGCATCTGCGGGTGGCGCAGGGGAGTTTTGCGGAACGGCAGGACTCGATGCTGACGCCTGAGACTTCTTCGGTTGGCTAGTGGGCTGCTTTCCTTGTGATTTGGACATCTGAGCGTACATGATGGAAACTTCTAGCGATTGTTCTTCTCCTGCGGCGCTGCTGGAGCGGTTTCGTGCGGTGCGGGGGGCGACGGTGCGGTTTGTGGGGCCGCTGAGCGCCGAGGACATGATGGTGCAGTCCTGCGCGGAGGCGAGCCCGGTGAAGTGGCATCTGGCGCATACGAGCTGGTTTTTTGAGACGTTTGTGCTGGTGCCGTATGCGCCGGGGTATCTGGCATTTGATGCGCGATTTGGGTGGCTGTTCAACTCGTACTACAACGCGCTGGGGGTGATGCCGGAGAAGAATCTGCGGGCGAGCTTTTCCCGGCCAGATCTCAAAACGATTCTGGCGTATCGGGCGCATGTGGACGCGGCGGTGGAGCGGCTGCTGGCCGGGGAGTGTGGGGCGGAGGCGCTCGACCGGGTGCGGTTGGGGTGCGAGCATGAGCAGCAGCATCTGGAGTTGATTGCGACCGACATGAAGCATGCGCTGTTTACGAACCCGTTGCACCCGGCGTATCGGGAGGGCGTCGCTGGGGCGCAGACGATGGAGGCTGTGCCGCTGGTGTTTCATGAGTTTGCGGGTGGTTTGGTGCAGGTTGGGGCTTCGCTGGTTGATGGGGAGTTTGCGTTTGATAACGAGATGCCACGGCATAAGGTGTATTTGGAGCCGTTTCGGCTGGGGCATCGGCTGGCGACGTGTGGGGAGTATCGGGCATTTATGGAGGACGGTGGGTACACGCGGCCGGAGCTTTGGCTGAGCGAGGGCTGGAGCCGGATGCGGGCGGAGGGGTGGGAGGCTCCGCTGTATTGGCAGAGGGCGAATGGCGGCTGGAGGGTGTTTACGCTGGATGGCTGGCGCGGGTTGGGGGAGTTGGCCGAGACTCCGGTGTGTCACATCAGCCTGTTTGAGGCGGACGCGTTTGCGCGGTGGAGTGGGGCTCGGCTGGCGACGGAGTTTGAGTGGGAGCGCGTGGCGACGGGGCTTGGCGTGGCGGGAAATTTGCTGGAGTCGGGGCGGCTGCATCCGGCGGCGGCGAGGCTGGGTGGGGCGATGCAGCAGATGTATGGTGATGTGTGGGAGTGGACGGCGTCGGGGTATGGGGGGTATCCCGGATATCGTGCGGCGTCGGGCGCGCTGGGCGAGTATAACGGCAAGTTCATGTCGTCGCAGGTGGTGCTGCGGGGTGGGTCGTGCGTGACGCCGGCGACGCATATTCGGGCGACGTACCGGAATTTTTTTGGGCCGGGGACGCGGTGGCAGTTTTCGGGGGTTCGGCTGGCGAAGGACGCATGAGTTGTGATTTGTTGGGGACATGCGATACGGTGGGTGTCGGGCAGGCATCCTACGATCGTTAGGACTGAACTTCATCACTTCATGTTGTATGGAGACTTGATTGATCGCTGAGGCTGTATCTCCCATCGCTGGTGCTGTTTCGCTGGGCCTGAGTACGTGTCCAAAGACGCTGCCGCCGTGGCTGTTCTATGACCAGCGTGGGTCGGAGCTGTTTGAGGAGATCACGCGGCTGCCCGAGTATGACCTGACGCGCAATGAACGAGCGCTGCTGGAGCGGTTTGCGGACGAGATTTTGTTGGAGATGCGTGCTCCAGTGACGGTGGTTGAGCTGGGCGCGGGGACGGCGACGAAGACGGGGATTCTGCTGCGGGCGGCGGCGCGATGTCAACGCGGGGTGCTGTACCAGCCGGTGGATGTGAGTGAGTCGGCGCTGAGGGAGGCGCGGCGTTCGCTGGAGGCTGCCGCCCCGGAAGTGACCGTGCGCGAGCAGGTGGCGAACTATGTTGCGGATGGGTTCAGGGTAGAACGGGAGCCGAAGCGGACGGTGCTGGCGCTGTATCTGGGGTCGAGCATTGGGAATTTTGCGCCGGATGAGGCGCGGGAGATTTTGCAGGGGTTGCGGCGGCAGTTGCAGCCGGGGGATGCACTGCTGTTGGGGACGGACCTGGTTCCGGGCAGGCGCAAGCCTGTGGCCCGGCTGGTGGCGGCGTATGATGACGCGGCTGGGGTGACGGCGGCGTTCAACCGGAATGTGCTGGTGCGGCTGAATCGGGAGCTGGGGGCGAACTTCAAGCCGGAGTGCTTTCGCCATGAGGCGCGGTGGAATGCGGCGGAGTCGCGGATGGAGATGCACCTGGTGGCGGCGCATGCGATGATGGTTCGGTTTGGCGAAGGTGGGCCGGGGCCGGTGTCGTTTGTCGAGGGCGAGAGCATCCATACGGAGAATAGCTACAAGTTCACCGGAGCTGGCGTGGCGGCGATGCTGGCTGAGGCAGGGTTTGGCGTGGCGCGGCGGTTTGTGGATGAGCAGGAGCGGTATGCTTTGACGCTGGCGGAGGCCGTGGGATGATGCGGGTCTTGGAGTTTGAGGAAGCGATGGGGGTGGTAGCGGGGCAGGCTGGCGCGGGCAAGCCTCTGGGAACGGAAGTGGTTCCGTTGCCAGGGGCGCTGGGGCGGGTGCTGGCGGAGCCGGTGGTGGCGGATCGAGACCAGCCGCCGTTTGACCGGGCGACGCGCGATGGATTTGCCGTGCGAGCGGCGGATTGGCGGGACGGGGCGCGGCTTCGGGTGGTGGGTGAGGTGCGGGCTGGTGAGGTTTGGGCGGGTGCGCCGGTCGCGGGGGCGTGTGTGGCGATCATGACAGGAGCGCCGGTTCCGGCGGGGACGGATGCGGTGGTGATGGTGGAGCATATGGTTCGGGACGGGGATTTGGTGCAGCCGGAGGTCGCGGAACGGAAGCCCGCTGCTGGCGAGAACGTGGTTCTGCGTGGGGCCGAAGCAAAGGCTGGCGCAGAGGTGGTTGCGGCGGGGACGCGGATTGGGGCGGCGGAGATTGCGCTGGCTGCGACGTGTGGGTGCGCTGAACTGCGAGTTTTTGCGCGGCCACGGGTGGCGATTTTGGCGACTGGGGATGAGCTGGTCGAGGTGAGCGAGACGCCCAGGGTACAGCAGATTCGCAACTCGAACAGCTATGCAATTGCCGCGCTGGTGGCGGCGGCGGGGGGCGAGCCGGTGCGGCTGGCGATTGCGCGGGACCAGCGCGAGGACTTGCTGGCGCGGATCACGGAGGGTCGCAAGGCGGATCTGCTGGTGCTTTCGGG
>Ga0116226_10005624_pt1 | contig 11196 bp, 2 predicted proteins | sample S1TSphfallax_FD_89692 | JGI IMG/M metagenome (GOLD analysis project Ga0116226, IMG submission 89692) | Host-associated microbial communities from peat moss isolated from Minnesota, USA - S1T2_Fa - Sphagnum fallax MG | ecosystem: Host-associated > Plants > Peat moss > Unclassified | place: USA... | reverse complement strand
TTGACAGCGTCGCGCTTCGTAACCAACCCGTATTACGAGAGCGGAGAGAACTGCAGCAGCGAGAAGCTGTACCGCACAGGAGATCTGGTACGTTGGCTACCGGACGGCAACCTGGAATTCCTGGGCCGCATCGACCAGCAGATCAAAATCCGAGGCTTCCGCGTCGAACCCGGAGAAATCGAAAGCGTACTCCTACGCCAAGAAGGCGTACGCGACGTCCTGGTTCTAGCCAAAGGAGAGGGGGCCGACAAACTCCTGAACGCCTACCTCGTCACAGCAGTTGTGGAAGGATCAGCACGCACAGAACTCGAGGAAAGACTGCGCGCAGAACTGGGCAAGGAAATGCCCCAATACATGATCCCCTCAGCCTTCATCCTGCTAGACAGCTACCCTTTGACAGCCAACGGCAAAGTGGATAGAAAAGCCCTGCTCGCCCTCGAAGACAAAGCTGCCGAGCAAAGCTACCAAGCCCCGGAAAGCGAACAAGAGCAATTCCTCTGCACCCTAGGACAAGAAATCCTCGGCATAGAAAGGATGGGAGTATCTGACAACTTCTTCCACCGAGGCGGCCACTCGCTAAGCGCCACCAAATACATCGCCCGCATCAACCAGCACTACCAGACCGGCATACCCATTCGTGCCCTGTTCCAAGCACAAACGGTCAGAGAACTCGCCCACATTGTTGACCAAGCCACCCGGGAAAGAAAAGTCCCCCCCATCGAAGCCATCGCACGCACAGGGCGCATACCCTTGTCGTATGGACAACAACGCCTCTGGATGCTCGACCAGATCGACGGCGGCAGCGCCCACTACAACATGCCAGCAGCCCTCAAACTCACAGGAGAACTCGAATACCAAGTCCTCGAACAAGCGCTGCAAGCCCTCGTAGAACGCCATGAAAGCCTACGCACCTGCATCAAAACAGACGAAGAAGGGCACCCCTACGCCAGCATAGGCCAAGCCCAAGCACTCAAGCTCAAAGTCACCGACCTAACCGCCCAAGCCCCCGGTGAAAGACAGATCAGCGTAGCCCAAATCACAGCCGAAGAAGCCAGTCAAAGCTTCGACCTGCAACACGACCTCATGCTCCGTGCGCAATTGCTCAAGCTACAAAACCAGGAACACATCCTCCTGGTCACCATGCACCACATCGCCTCGGACGGCTGGTCCATGAGCATCCTCATCAATGAAATGAGCGCGCTCTACAAAGCCCACAAAGAAAGCCGCCCCAATCCGCTCCCCCCATTAGCACTTCAATACGCCGACTACGCCCACTGGCAAAGACAATGGCTGCAAGGAGACGTGCTGGAGCAACACCACGCCTACTGGCAAGAACAATTACGCGGACTACCACTCGTACACGGCCTACCGCTCGACCAAACACGGCCCAAGATCCAAACCTTCAACGGCGCCCTCCACAGCAGCCGCATTGAAACAGACACACTACAAGCCCTGCAAAAGCAATGTCAGGCACACGGTGCAACCCTCTTCATGGGCCTGCATGCAGCATTCTCCGTACTCCTCTCCCGCTACAGCAACGAACACGACATCGTCGTCGGCACCCCGATTGCCAACCGCGAACGCGCCGAACTTGCTGGCCTGATCGGATTCTTCGTCAACACCCTGGTACTGCGATCCGACCTGACCGGCAGCCCCAGCTACGCGACGTTACTCGAACAAAGCAAACGTACATTACTCGACGCCTACACCAATCAGCAACTCCCGTTTGAGCACCTTGTAGAACGACTACAACCAGAGCGCAGCCTCAGTCACAGTCCATTATTCCAGATCCTGCTGGTACTGCAAAACAACGACGAAGGCGAACTCGACCTACCAGGGCTCACGCTCAGTCCGGTAGAAGGAGGCAACACTGTTGCGAAATACGATCTGACCTTGACGGTAGCAGAGACGGCAGGGCGGCTCGAACTGGGCTGGGAATACAATGCTGACCTGTTCGAGTCGGAAACCATCGAGCGCATGGCGCAACACTTTGGCGTACTGCTTGAATCGCTGTGCAGTGAACCGGACACCTCTGTACATCGTGTGCCTATGATGGCGCGGGATGAAGAGCGACATTTGCTTCAGACCGGGCGCCGGGAGAGTATAAGCTTCGAGAACGATCATTGCATCCACGAGCGCTTTGAAGCGATGGTGCAGGAGCGGCCTGACGCAATCGCCGTCGCTTGTGGCTACGCGACATTGACTTATCGCGAACTCAACGAACGTGCCAATCGGTTGGCACACCACCTGGTAGCGCAACGTTTTGTCGGGCCTGATGTGACGGTCGGATTGTGCGTTGAGCGCTCGCTCGACATGATGATCGCGATCATGGCCATTCTGAAGGCCGGTGGCGCATATGTGCCGCTTGATCCTGCTCATCCACTGGACAGGTTGCAGAGCATGATCGCCATCGGGAAAATCGGGACGGTTCTGACGCATCGACACCTTCCCATATTCGCCCATTTGGATCGTGATGTGAGTGTCGTGATGGATGATCCGGCTTTCTTGGAGGAGTTGATTCGCCAGGATCAATCGCAAAATGTCCAACGCTATTCGGCATTGCAATTGAGCGAGAAGCTGGTCTATGTCATCTACACGTCGGGTTCCACGGGCGAGCCGAAAGGAGTGATGGTCGAGCGAACCGGTTTCAGAAATTTGATCTCATGGTACATCGAAGAATATGCCATGACGTCGGACGATAGCGTTTTGGTGGCCTCATCCTTCGGATTTGATCTGACGCAAAAAAACCTGATTGCCCCACTCGTTGTCGGCGCGAAGCTCGTTCTGTTGGATACAAACGTATATGATCCCATTGCCATCCACAACACGATTGCGGACAGGCAAATCACTTTCATGAATTGTGCGCCGAGTGCATTTTATGGCGTTATCGATGCGGCGGCGGATTCAGAATACCGGTCGCTGACATCATTGCGCTGTTTGCTGTTTGGTGGCGAACCAATCAACGATCGTCTGTTGGCCCCTTGGCTGAAAAGCAGGGCGTGTGGCGTCGAGGTTGTCAATATGTACGGGCCGACCGAGTGTACGGACATCGTCACTGCGCAGACGCAGGGGCGTAACATCAATGGGCATTGCATCGGAAAGCCAATTCCGAACGTTACTGCCTATGTATTGAATCCCGAACTTCAATTGTGCCATTATGGCGGGCTTGGTGAGCTCTACGTTTCCGGTATCGGATTGGGGCGCGGGTATTTGAACCGCAATGATCTGACTGAGCAGGCTTTCATTTCCAATCCGTACTGGAATCCGCAAGATCCAATCAGCAGGCCGCGCATGTACAAGACCGGAGATATGGTGCGCTGGCTCCCTGATGGCAGTCTTGAATTTCTGGGGCGGGTTGACCACCAGGTCAAAATTCGCGGCATGCGGATAGAGCTCGGCGAAATTGAGCAGCGGATCAAACGTATCCCGGATATACGCGACGCGATTGTGATGGCGCAGGAAATCGGTACTCTTGGCAAGCAACTGGTGGCATATGTCGTCGAAGCAGTAGACGATTCGGTTCAAGGATCGCATTCTGACGATGGCGTGGTCTGTGATCTCATTTGCGCTAATCTGGAAGATCACCTCCCTGACTACATGATCCCACGGTTTTGTGTGGTCATGGAGGAATTCCCCTTGACGAAGAACGGCAAGGTGGACCGACGCGCGCTTCCGGTACCTGCGGCGAGTCAATCGACGCACACTTTTGTCGCACCAGCCACCGGGCTTGAAGACACGATCTGCGAAATCTGGAAGCGTGTATTGAATCTGGAATCCGTCGGTCGGAATGATGATTTTTTCAAGGCAGGTGGACATTCTCTGCTTGCTGTCCAGATGCTCGGCCAGATCAAGAAGGCAACTGGATATGACGTTACGCTCAGAGTCCTGTTCGGTGCGACCACCGTCGCGGAATTCGCGAAGGCGATTTCATTGCAAGATATAAATCCAGGCCAATCCAATCTCGTCGCCATTCGCAAAATTAAGGCTCCTGGCGCGCTACCGTTATTTCTGATCCATCCTGGCGAAGGGGATGTTGGCTACGCCGGTGCTTTGGCGAAACATCTTGATCAAAGCATAGCAATATATGCGTTCTCCGCATCCGGCTTTGGGCGAGGGGAGACTCCACATCACAGTGTGGAGGCGATGGCTGCTGCATACATCCGCGGGATGCGTGAAGTACAAAAGCAGGGACCATACCATATTGGAGGCTGGTCGGCAGGCGGTACAATCGCCTTTGAAATGGGCCGTCAATTGATACAAGCTGGAGAGCGTGTTGCCTTTCTTGGATTGATCGATACGTCGAGCGATTATGCTTTTCTTGAGGATGTCCTTCCTCAACAATATTCAGGCAACCCCGTGGTCGAAAAAGCGATTGCGTTGGTTCGCAGCGTCAGCGAGCAATTGCCGAGTCATGCGATTCCTGGATTGGAGGCAGTTGCATTGCAAGGGAATGTCGAGCGTGTGATTGAGGCATTGCAGGTCCTTGGGGCATTTCCAGGTGATCTTGACCGTGAAACTCTTATGCGTCATGTGGATGTTCGTGTGGCGATAATGCGTGCGCTGTATCGATACGAGATTGCCAGGGCGGACCTACCGTTATCGTATTTCGCTGCCAAGGAAGGCTTCATGGAGGGGAGAATGGCGGCATGGCGAGATCTGACTACGCAGGCCGTCGCGCTACGCATTGTCGAAGGTAGTCACTATTCGATGATGGAACATCACAATATCCCGGACTTGGCCCTTGCGATCCAGGATTCCTTGAGTGCCACGATTGGTAGCGTTTATTGATGATCGCCTGAATAGCTATTCCGACAGGAAAAATCGCCTCATTTTTGGGGCGATTAAAAATTATTGCTCCAAGCAGTCTCCTCCCTGGCAAACGTACGGGCGGCGGCGCTGGAGAGAGGCTGACTTTAATTATTGCTTGATTTCAATTGTACGAAGTCGGCCAAAAATTCTGTACGCCATTTATGCTCATAAAGAAACGGTTCGTCCTCTGAAACAGACCGTATGTCGCAGGTCCAGCGACAGTGCATCGATCATCTCCTATTCTTCGCTACTGGTCTCTGTGCCAACTCAGGCAGGCATTCTTGTAAATAGGCTCGCTCAACCAAACAGAATCAAAAAGAAAGGAAAAATCGATGGAACATCTTAATGATGGTAGGACGTCATGGTCGCGCCGGGTATTCGTGGGGCCAAACGGGATGCGCGCAGGATGGGGCGCATTTCTTTTCATAGGGATCATTGCACTGGCTGCCATCGTAGCGCACGCATTCGGAGTCGGGCAACCAGGAACCGCCGAGGTTCCTGTTATGGCGGCCATTTTCAGTGAAATACCGATGATTGCTGTGGCGCTGATCGCCACTTCGCTGGTCGGATGGATCGAGCACAAGCCTTTTTGGCAATATGGCTTTATTGGAACAAGGTCGGTCGCAAAATTTGTGGCCGGATTCATCGCCGGATTGGTATGCTTGTCGATGCTGGTTGGCGCTTTATATGTTGGCGACTACATCATTTTTGATGGCGTTGCGCTACATGGCCCGCAAAGTGTTGCTTATGGTTTTGCATGGTTTCTGGCCTTCGTGTTGGCGGGTATTAATGAAGAATTCATGCTACGCGGTTATTTGCAAACCACTTTTACGCGCGGTATCGGAAAGTGGCCCGCATTCTTCCTAGTCACGGTGTTATTTACGCTCTTGCACCTCAATAACAATGGTGAAACTGCGATCGGCATTGCAGGTGTTTTCGCAGCCGGTTTCTTGCTTTCCTGGCTGCGCTGGTTGAGTGGTTCCCTCTGGCTTGGCATCGGCTTTCATGCTGCATGGGACTGGGCGCAATCCTACCTGTACGGCACGCCAGACAGCGGCATGATGGCGCAAGGCCATTTACTGATCAGCCATGCCATCGGTGATGTCCATTACAGTGGAGGCAGTGCCGGCCCGGAAGGCAGCCTGTTGATGCAGCCGATATTGGTGGGTGGGCTGCTGCTACTGATGCTTGCATTGCGCAAGGCTGGATTGATCAACAATTCACTGCACATGGAAACCCGGTAGACGATCTGATCGTTCGTTTTTTTATCGCCCGTATAGCGCGGTACGGCGGCCCGGGAAGGCCGCCATCGATCACTGAAGATAAATTTGCCGCTCACTGGTGTGGCGAGCGGGGATGTGCCATACGTGAATGTCATATACCTCTGGAAGGCTCTCATTGAACGGTCAATCGGTGGTCAAGGATATGTGCTTGCAAGCAAAGAAGCGCATATTGCGCTAAAGTTGTTTCAGCCTGTCGCATACGAGTTGTTCTTGTCAATTCTGCGAATCTCAGCACCATGTTTTTTATTTCTTGCTGTTAATTTGTTGAGCAGTGACCCATTATAGGAGCGCAACAATGAACGAAGGCAAATGCCCATTTCACCATGCCGCGGGCGGTGGTACAAGCAATAAGGATTGGTGGCCGAACCAGTTACGCGTAGATTTGCTGAATCAGCACTCCGCAAAGTCCAACCCGCTCGGCGAAACTTTCGACTACGCCGCTGCCTTTAAATCGCTCGACTATAAGGCCATCAAAGCTGATCTGCTCAAACTGATGACCGACAGCCAGGATTGGTGGCCAGCAGACTTTGGACACTATGGTCCGCAGTTGATCCGTATGGCTTGGCACGCCGCGGGTACCTATCGTACCGTGGATGGACGTGGTGGTGGCGGACGTGGTCAACAGCGCTTCGCGCCGCTGAATTCATGGCCAGACAACGTTAACATCGATAAGAGTCGCCGCCTGCTCTGGCCGATCAAACAGAAATATGGTCAGAATATATCTTGGGCTGACCTGTTCATCTTGGCCGGTAACGTGGCGCTGGAGTCCATGGGCTTTCGCACCTTCGGCTTTGCTGGTGGTCGCGAAGATGTCTGGGAGCCAGACCTGGATGTGAATTGGGGCGGTGAGACCAAATGGTTGGGCGACGACAAGCGCTTGCATGGCGATCGCGAGTTGGACAACAACCTTGCAGCTACCCACATGGGTCTCATCTATGTCAACCCAGAGGGACCCAATGCCAGCGGCGATTACATGGCTGCGGCCAAAGATATCCGTTCCACATTTAGTCGCATGGCCATGGACGACGAAGAAATTGTCGCCCTGATCGCCGGCGGGCATACCTTCGGCAAGGCTCACGGTGCTGCGCCAGAGTCTCACAAAGGCCCTGAGCCCGAGGGCGCGGCCATCGAGGCGCAGGGGCTGGGCTGGATCAGTAACTTTGGCCAGGGTCACGGTAAGGACACCGTCTCCAGTGGCTTGGAAGTTACCTGGACCACGACCCCAGCGCTATGGAGCAACAACTTCTTCGAAAACCTGTTCAAGTACGAGTGGGAGCTTACCAAGTCGCCAGCCGGTGCCAAGCAATGGGTAGCGAAGAACGCCGAGGAGATCATTCCAGATGCACATGTGAAGGGCAAGTTCCACAAGCCCACGATGCTGACCACGGATTTGACGCTACGCTTCGACCCCGAATTCGGCAAGATCTCTAAGCGCTTCCATGACGACCCACAAGCCTTCGCTGATGCCTTCGCTCGCGCTTGGTTCAAACTGACACATCGTGACATGGGGCCGAAGGCACGTTACCTTGGCCCTGAAGTGCCCAAGGAAGACCTGATCTGGCAGGACCCGTTGCCGGCACCTATTCACAAACCCACTACCACTGATATTGCTGAGCTGAAGAGCAAGATCGCAGCAGCAGGTTTGTCCGTTAGCGATATGGTCTCCGTAGCTTGGGCATCAGCTTCGACCTTTCGGGGTGGTGACAAGCGCGGTGGTGCCAACGGCGCACGCCTGACCCTGGCCCCGCAGAAGGACTGGGTCGTCAATAAACTTGCGGTTAAAGCCTTACCAACTCTTATTGAGATACAGAAGGCTTCAGGTAAAGCTTCGTTGGCTGATGTGATCGTATTGGCTGGTGTGGTTGGCGTGGAACAGGCCGCCAAGGCAGCAGGCGTGGCGGTCGAAGTGCCGTTTGCACCAGGTCGCGTCGATGCTACACAAGAGCAAACTGATGTTGAGTCGTTTGGTGTGATGGAACCACTAGCCGACGGCTTTCTCAATTTTACGAAAGGGAAGATTGGTGCGTCAACCGAAGCCCTGCTAATTGATCGAGCCCAGTTGCTGACCTTAACTGCGCCGGAGCTGACTGCTCTGGTCGGTGGCTTGCGGGTATTGGGTGCAAATGCGGATGGGAGTAAGCATGGCGTATTCACTGACAAAATCGGCGTTCTGACCAACGACTTCTTTGTGAATCTGTTGGATATGGGGCTGGTGTGGAAGCCACTCGACTCTGACGCTGAGGTTTTTGAAGGGCGCGACCGCCGGGCAGGCTCGTTGAAATTCACTGGCACACGAAACGACCTGATATTTGGCTCGAATTCGGTGCTGAGGGCTTATGCAGAGGTCTATGCCAGCAATGACGGTAAACAAAGGTTCGTTCACGACTTCGTAGCGGCCTGGGCGAAGGTGATGAATCTTGATCGCTTCGATTTGAGGTGATGGGAGCAGTCAGAATCGACTGTCCCAACAGTGGTCAAGTGAGGAAAACCTGGCCTGAATTTATCAGGTCAGGTTGGTGATTGACGATTACTTGCTACGAACCTGACGTATCAAGCTTCCAACCGCTTCCATATTAAGTTTCTTCCATGAAAATCCCATCTTTTCAAGTATAAGTTGGGTCTTGTCCGACAAAATTGTAAAACCTTTTTCCAGTGAAATTGCATCCTTCGTGTTGGAAATGGCTCCCATCCAGCCACGATGCAGCATCACGGCATCAATATGCTGGCGCAGTTCCGTTTGATCGTAATGCTCATGCAAAATATTTAGAAAGTTTTTGATGCTAACAGGTTCAATATCCAATTCAAGTGCGGGATGAGTCAATAGCTCTGACAGTTTTACGACATGGCTATTCCAGAGATGGAAAGTCTCATTCGTCAGTGTTCCACACTCCATCAGTAAGATAATGGCTGCACTGAGTTGATCCACAAAACTGAATTCAACTTCGTCATCTTCAACAGGCACAACGCCAAGATTTACAAAAGCCTGAAGTTGTTGATAGAACGCATTCTCTTCAAGATTTTCTTGTAGATGCCCAGTTTCAGAATGAATACTGATATTGCCTACGCGATAGATATGTGCATTGATGCCAAACTCCCTGGCCTTCAAAACTTCCATCTCGGCTTCTAGTTTGGTTTGAACGTAGTAATTCGTACTGCGTTGCCCTAGGTCATAGTGGAATTCATCAAGAACAAGATGGTCCATGCCAGGCGCATCGCCGTCAGCGACGGATAAGGTCGATACATGATGCAAGTCCTTCTTGCATCCTGCCCTGGAAAATTCGACCAGATTAGTCACAGAAGCCACATTTGCCTTATGAAATTCATCGTAGTGTCCATAGTGCTTGACGAGTGCGGCTGCATGCAAAACACAGTCGATGCGATTCGCAAATTCGCTGTAGTCTTCCTGATTCAAGCCCAAATTAACCAAGCTTAAATCGCCACGGCGAACAGTAATTCGATTTACGAATTGCGGTAAAAAATCAACGCCGAAATAGTAGTCACACTTTGTACGAAGGCGTTGCAGTGCATGCGCGTCATCTTGCGCTCTGAGGATGATTGTTACCTTTGTGTTTTTTTCTGACAGCAGTGTCCTGAGCAAATAAACCCCAAGATAGCCCGTTGCACCGGTGAGAAGCACTTCTCGATACGACCTGAGCTGTCCATACTGATGGTTCACATATTGGTTTGCACGCTCTTGGTATGCTGAGAGTTTTTTAGCCACTTCGGGGCGCGTCAGATACGCCTGTGTATTTTCTTTGCGTCGTGCCAGCATGCCTTCGATATTGCGTATCTTTTCACGCAACTCCATCACTTTCCGGGGGGCATGCGCTGCAAGCTTCCGTATCGTCGGGAATTCAAAAATGTCATTGACTGTCACTTCAAAATGTTTTTGCAATTCTGAAGCAAGGGCGACTGCACGCATTGAGTGTCCTCCCAATGCAAAGAAATCATCCTGCACGCTAATATGTTCCAGCCCCAATACTTTGCACCATATAGGTAGCATCACTTCTTCCGCTGGTGAAAGATGTTCGTGCTCAACACTGGCGGCATTACCTACAGACGGCGGAGGAAGGACGTTTCGATCAATTTTGCCATTGACAGTCAAAGGGAAATGTTCCATCTGCACGAAAAATCCGGGCGTCATATAGTCAGGCAAATTGCTACGCAAATATTGCCTTAATTCAGTGCCGTTTAATTCTTCTGACGCGGTATAGTAAGCCACGAGTGCACGATCGCCTGATGCGTTTTGACGCGCGAGAACAACCGCCTTATTGACCAATGGATGTGCCAATATGCGATTTTCGATTTCGCCCAATTCGATTCTGAAGCCGCGGATTTTGACTTGAAAGTCAATGCGTCCAAGATATTCAAGTTCTCCATTAGGTAACATACGGGCTAAATCACCGGAGCGATATAAACGCTCGCCTGAAATGTACGGGTTTTCGACAAATCTCTGAGCAGTGATATCTGGTTGTCCCAAATACCCACGTGCCAAACCATCCCCAGCGACGCAAATTTCTCCCGGTACACCAATAGGTTGCAGACGCAAATCTGTATCCATCACATATGTACGTAAGGTTGGAATTGGCCGGCCAATATTACTTACGCCGTGTGCAATATCATCATCAGTTACGTCTTTGAATGTCACATGCACCGTGGTTTCTGTAATGCCATACATGTTAATGAGGTGAACCGACGGGAATTTTTTGCGCCATTCCTCTAGCAACCTTGGTTGAAGCGCTTCACCGCCGAACGTCACATAGCGAAGAGCCAAATTGGACTGGCTTGATTTTAGAGCGGCATCCACAAAGTGATAGAAAGCCCCCGGTGTTTGACTCAATACTGTCACACCTTCTGTGTGGCATAAGTCAAAGAACAAGCTCGGGTCTTTCGCGATACGCTGTGGGACAATCACAACGCGCCCACCGTATAGCAAAGCGCCAAATATTTCCCACACTGAGAAATCAAAAGAAAAGCTGTGGAACAAACTCCATACATCGTGCTCATCAAAGGCGTAATCCATCTTATCGTTGATGAACAAACGCACAATCTGCCGATGTTCCAGCATGACGCCTTTTGGGCGCCCTGTAGAACCTGAAGTATA
>Ga0116226_10005623_pt1 | contig 11198 bp, 9 predicted proteins | sample S1TSphfallax_FD_89692 | JGI IMG/M metagenome (GOLD analysis project Ga0116226, IMG submission 89692) | Host-associated microbial communities from peat moss isolated from Minnesota, USA - S1T2_Fa - Sphagnum fallax MG | ecosystem: Host-associated > Plants > Peat moss > Unclassified | place: USA... | reverse complement strand
CCGCGTTGGGTCGAGGTCGTCGCGCGGGTGGTCCGGGACGAAACCGGCACGATCGCCGGGACCGCCGGCACCCTGAACGACGTGACCGATCGGCGCGAGGCGCTGGATGCCTTGCGCGACAGCGAGCTTCGTTACGCCGAAAAGTCCCAGACACTGTCGGTGACGCTGGAAAATATCGATCAGGGCATCCTCATGGTCGCCGCCGACGGGACCGTGCCCGTCAGCAACCATCGCGTGGTCGAATTGCTTGAACTGCCGCAAGGCCTGCTGCTCGATCGTCCGCCGTACCAGAAGATCCTGGACTACGAGGTCGGCATCGGCGAATTCGAGGGGGTCGATCCGGCCATCGTCGCCCTCTGCATGAAAGGCGGCGACATCACCGAGCCGCATGCGTGGGAACGGACACGGCCGAACGGGCGCACCATCGAGTTCCGGACCGTCCCGCTCGCGGGCGGCGGCATCGTGCGGACCTATACCGATGTGACCGAGCGGCATGCCGGCGAGCTTGCCCTGCGCCAGGCCAAGGAACTGGCCGAGCAGTCGAGCCGAACCAGAACCGCATTTTTGGCGACGCTCAGCCATGAGATCCGGACGCCGCTGAACGGCGTGATCGGCCTCGCCGACCTGTTGCTGACGACGACGCTCGATCCGGTGCAGAGCGATTACGTGCGCGGCCTGGGCGCGTCGGCGGAACATTTGCTGCTGATCATCGACGATGTGCTGGACTTCACCAAACTCGACGCCGACCGGCTCGAACTGGAGGATGTCGCGTTCGACCTGTTCGATCTGATCGATGGCACCCTCGAAATGCTGCAGCCGCGGGCGGCGGCCAAGCGGATCACCCTCGCCGGGCACCTGCCGCCCGCGGGCAACCGGTATTTCCGCGGCGACCCCCGGCGTCTCCGGCAGATCCTGCTCAACCTCGCCGGCAATGCCGTGAAATTTACCGAGCATGGCGGCGTCGTGATCGACCTGGCGGTCGAGCCGGCCGGGTCCAACGCCAGAATTGTGTTGTCGATCAAGGATACCGGCATCGGCATCCCCGCCGAGGCGCGCGACCGCCTGTTCCAGGAATTCAGCCAGGTCGACAGCTCGATCACCCGCCGGTTCGGCGGTACCGGGCTGGGCCTCGCGATCTGCAAGCGCCTGGTCGCGGCCATGGGCGGCATGATCAGGCTGACGAGCGAGGCGAATTGGGACACGGTGTTTCGGGTGGAGCTGTCGCTGCCGCTTGCCGGCCCCGCCGAAGTGCCGTCGATGGCGGAGGACCCGCCGATCTCGCTCGGCAAGGGTCTGCGCGTGCTGTTGGCCGAAGACAATCAAACGAACCAGATCGTCGCCCGGGCCGCGTTGGAGAAATACGGCTGCACGGTCGACATCGCCCTGAACGGTCGCGAAGCCGTCGAAGCCGTGCGCGCCGGCGGCTACGACCTGGTGCTGATGGATCTGATGATGCCGGAGGTCGGCGGGCTGGAGGCGGCCCGGCAGATCCGGCGCTTGCCCGGCCTGGAGCGGATGGTGCCGCTGATCGCGATGTCGGCCAGTGCCAGTGCCGAGGACCGCATCGCCTGCGCCCAGGCCGGCATGGACGGCTTCATCGCCAAACCCTTCGTGCCGAGCAAGATGTTGTCCCAGATCCGCAACGTCCTCGGCGACCGGAAGCTCGGCGGCCTGTTCGACGCGTCCGCACCGGCGCGGGAGCGCGCACCGCCGACCCCGGAGCTGGATCGTCCCGTCCTCGCGGACCTGTTCAGATCCTATGGCGGCATGGCCAACCTCTTCGTCGATACGTTCATAGCCGAGACCCGCAAGCGGCTCCAGCATATGGACGCATCGATCGCGGCGGGAAAGATCGGCGACCTGGTACTGGATGCCCATTCGCTGAAGGGATCGGCACTGACCTTCGGCTGCCTCCGTCTTTCCGACTTGGCCGGCGAGATCGAGCAGGGTGCGGCGATCGATGCCCCCCTGGCGTGGACGTCCCTGATCGAAGCCCTGAAGGCGTGCTTTGGCCGGACCGAGATCCTGCTGCGCGCGGCGGCGGAGACCGCGGCACGGATGCCGTAATGAGCCTTCGGGCCTGCGCGCTGCACAAAAGCCGCTGGCTTGTCGATTTCAGATACGGCCAACGTCGAGCATGGCCATGGGGTCAACGTATGAAGCATTGAATACAGCATCAAATAATGCTATATCCAGTGCGTAGAAATGGGGTTTCCTATGCGAACCACGCTCGCCCTCGACGATGATCTGCTCGCGAAGGCGCAGGCTTTTACCGGCCTCAAGGAGAAAACGGCATTGATGCGCGAAGCGCTCAAGGCGCTGATCGAACGCGAAAGCGCAAAGCGCCTTGCCTGCCTGGGCGGTAGCGAACCTGCGTTGGGTCCCGCTGCCCGGCGCCGCCCCGATCCGGCATGATACTGGTCGATAGTTCCGTGTGGGTAGATCACCTGCGCGGCAGTGACCCGGCCTTGGCGAGCCTGCTCCCTGCGGGGCTGGTACTCGCACATCCGTTCGTGATCGGCGAACTGGCATTGGGTAGTTTGCGGCAGCGGGAGGTCATTCTCGGTGCCTTGCAGGACTTGCCGCAGGCCGTTGTTGCCAACGACGAGGAAGTGTTCCACTACATCGAACAGCAATCATTGTTTGGTCTCGGCATCGGCTATATCGACGTGCATCTGCTTGCCGCCACCCGCCTTACTGCGGGAGCGTCGCTCTGGACGCGCGACAAGCGCCTGAATACCGTTGCCGGACGCCTGAGTCTCGCGGCTGCACTAGCCAGCTAGGCGGAACGCGCATCTGTTCGCATCATCCGCAATCAATCTTTCGGTACGCGTCCACCCTCGTACGAATGCTGGCGTAATCGCCATGTGACCCGAGCGTCAGGTAATAATTGGAGCCATCTGCCCGGCGCTCATACACGATAAATTCGCCGGTCAACCTGCAGAGGTGTCTTCCCGCCCTCCGGTGTGACAAGGGATATTGTCCCGGCGTTGGCCTCGACAAGCGCAAGGCGGCGGGCGAGACGGGCGCCGCAGCCCATCAGGTTCTGGGGCGATGACCTCGGCAGACAATTTGGCCATCACGGACAAAATGGCCGGACATTTCGTCCAAACCTAGCCGTAGAAAACCGCGTTTATCTTTGAAAATAAATAATTTTTCGTTGGCACGTCTTTTGACAGGCACCGATTGAGCAACTCGGAGCGTCCGGGGTTCAGCGGTACCCTGGCTGCTTCATGCTTGACCCGACGGCCAACTCGATGTCCGGCGCCAGGCGGAGTCTTCCAAGACTTACGCTTGGCGATTCTGCTTGCGATAGATCGTCTTGACGCTGATGCCCAACAAGGCCGCGGCCTCGGTCATGTTGCCGCCGCAGGCGCGGACCGCCTGCTCGATCGCCTCCTGCTCGACGAGGTCGAGCGGACGGATGGCCGCCTTTGGCGTCGCCGGCCCCGGCTCGGTTCGGATGGAACCGGCCGGCGCCGCGGCGCGCGGAACGCGGCGCAGGTCCGCCGGCAACATGTCCAGCGTCGCGGTCTCGCCGCTTTGCAGGACGGAGACCTGGCGCATGACGTTCTGCAATTCGCGCACGTTGCCGGGCCAGGCATAGCGCAGGATCGCCGCCTCGGCATCGGCGGTGAAGCCGGTAAAATTCTTGCCCTCCTCAGCGGCATATTGGGCGAGCAGATGGCGGGCGATCAGCACGGCATCCTCGCCCCGATCGCGCAACGGCGGCAGCAGCAGCGGGATGACGTGGAGCCGGTAATAGAGATCGCTGCGGAACTGTCCGGCTTTGACCATCGCCAGCGGATCGCGATTGGTGGCGCAGACGATGCGCACATCGACCTTGATGGCACGATCGCTGCCGACCTTCTGCACGTCGCCGGTCTGCAGAAAGCGCAGCAGCTTGGTTTGCAGCGAAAGATCCAGCTCGCAGATCTCGTCCAAAAACAGCGTGCCGCCGTCCGCGCGGCTTGCCGCCCCCTCGCGATCGCTGGTCGCCCCCGTGAAGGCGCCCTTCACATGGCCGAAAACCTCGCTCTCGATCAGTTCATGCGGGATCGCGCCGCAATTGAGGGCGACGAACGGCCGCCCGCGACGGTTACTTCGGCGATGGATCGCGTCGGCACAGACTTCCTTGCCGGTCCCGCTCTCGCCCTGAATGAACACGCTCGCGCGGCTGGAGGCCGCCTGATCGATGATGCGATAGACCGCCTGCATGCTGGCGTCTTGACCGATGAATCCCTCGAAATGCTCCGAGCCCAGGCTGGGCGACATCGTGCGCACCAGCCGCACCAGGCGCCGCTGCTCCAGGCAGTTGCGCAGGGTGGTGCGCAGCCGCTCTTCGGTGAAGGGTTTCACGAGGAAATCGACAGCGCCGGCGCGCATGGCCCCGATCGCCGTGTTGATCGACCCATGGGCCGTCATGACCACGACCGCAATGTCCGGGTCGCGGGCCTTGAGATCGGCGATGAGCGTTGTGCCGTCGCCGTCGGGCAGCTTCAAATCGATGAGTGCGGCGATCGGCAGTTCCTCCTCCAGGACCCGGCGCGCCTCGGCGAGCGTCTCGGCGAGGCGAACGCGGACCTTCTCCTGGCCCAGTTGGTGCTGATACAGCGTGGCCAGCGAGATCGAATCCTCAACGATAAGCACGAGCGGGCGCGTATCGGCCACAGGTTCTCTCCCCCTATTCGCGTCGATCGATCTGGTGCGGACTCGATAGCGCGCCGACCGACCGCAAACGTTGAAGTGGCGTCCTTTTGCGTTAACATATTATGCAGATTGAACCGCCGGAATCGCAGATAGGGCCGCACTCTGTGAAGACTGCGGTGCCCTTACTCCACGGACTAATGCGTAACGCCCGATCCGAATGGAAGAACGATCGTGGCCCCCGGACGGAGTCCACGGGTAATCTCGATACCACTGGGCAGAGACAGGCCGGTCTCTACCGCTTGGACGGTCTTTTTCCCTGTCGCCGGGTCATAAACCGCGACGACCGGGTGAGAAATTTCTCCTCCGAGCGCTTCGATCGGCACAACGATGGCGTCCGAGTTCCGATAGACCACGATCTCGATCGAGCAGGACATACCGACACGGAGGCGATCGCGCAATTCGGAGGAAGGCGTGTCGAGCGTTACCGACAGCCCGAATGTCGCGATTTTTGAGCCGTTTGGCGGCTGAACCCCAATTTCTGAGATTTGTGTCACGCGGCCGGTCAAGGGCTCGGCAAGCCCATCCGCAAAAACGCGTGCCTGTTCGCCCCGTGACAGCGTACTGATATCAATTTGATCGACCTGGCCTTCAGCCAGCATCACAGACGTATCGCCAAGGATGAGCATCGACTGGCCGCCCTGAATTTTCGTCCCGGCTTGTAGTGTAGCCTGCTCCTCTCCAACGCGCCCGGTGCTGGGCTTCATGACAATCCCGGCAACCGGGGCAAGGATCTGCGCGCCGGCCATCTGCCCCTCCAGCCTTCCCAATTGTTCGTGAAAATTTTCGAGCCGGAGATCTGCGAGCGCGCGATTTTCGGCACTGCCCCGGGCCAACGTCATATCCACGTCCTGGCTGGCGTCATCCGCTTGCAGCGTCGCGGTTCGAATTTGCTGCTCCAGGGACTCGACTTCTTCGCGAGGAATAATGCCCCGGTCGAGCAGAGCCTTGGCCGAAACCAATTTTTGCTTATAGAGATCCCGCTGCAGCCTTGCTTGCAGCGCGGCTCTTCGGGCGTGCGCAACTTCGATGCTTTCGCTCCAATGATCCAGATCGCGCTTGTCCTGCTCAGCCTTCAAATAATCACCGCGCGCGGCCCTCACACGCATCGAGATCTCGTTCGTATCGAGCCGAACGAGCTTCGCGCCCGCCTCGACCTTGTCGCCATAGCTCACCTGTGCCTCGCCAATCGTTCCATCGAATGGGGCCGCAACATTGACCGTCCGCCCCGGCCAAAGCGTCCCAGCAAGGGAAACGGTATGCTCGATGGGATGTGGCACGATGATGAGCCGTTTGGGTTCATCGGCGTTTTCCGGCGTGGCCTTGTTCGAAGGCATCGCGAGGATGAAGACAGCGATCACGGCCAATATCGCCGCACTTCCGAGGATAAACCGGTATCGCGATGAAAAACGGGAGAGCCAAGGCCTCATTGCGCGTCCTCCAATGGGATACGCCAGGTGCTCAATGTCGTTCCTGCTTGCAAATCGATCGTCGTCAGAGCGTTGAGGTATGCGATCTTGGCAGCGAGTTCGTTCGTCTCGCTTTGCTGTAAATCGTTTTCATACGTGACCGCCTCAAAATTCGAGGACCGACCAGCCCGTAATTTTTCGCGCTCGATTTCGAGTTTGCGCCGCGTTAGTTCAAGCGCTCGGCTTGAGACGGTTAGCTGTCGCCAGCTTAACTGCGCCTGGCGAACGGCTTCCCGCACGGACAGCTCCATCTGATCTTTCGCGGTTTCCAGCTGAATCCGAGAACGGTCTAAAGTGACCTGTGCATTGACCTCGACCTGGGGCCGCGTCATGTCCCCGATCGGAATGCTTAATTGCAGCCCCGCCGAGGCGTCGGGCTGGCGCGTCCGAGGAAGCGGCAAGTTCGGTCCCTGACTGATGGAGCCAACGACATTCAGGCTCCACAGTTGGTTGTTTTTTGCCAGCAGCAAATTCTGTGCGGCGATTTCCACCGCACATTTCTGCTGGAGATATCCGGACTGGTTATCAAGCGCGGTCGAGATGATGTTCGACGGATCGAGATTCATTTCATGGGCATCGAGAGCGTCCGTCGCAACGACGACCGACCGCTGATCCAGGGCGAGCAGCGTCAGCAGTTGTAACTTCGCCGCGTCCCGCTGGTTTTCGGCTTGTAGCGCGCTCACCTCCTGGTTCGCGACATCAGCCTGGCTTTGGACGATATCGACTGCTGCCATGCGTCCCGCCGCGATCAGAGACTGGTTGATACTCACCAGTTCCGTTGCGCGTTGGATGGCGGACTGGGCAATTTTCAGCTGCTGCTCGGCTTGTACCAACGCCCGATAGGCCGTGATGATATTCGAAATGGTCGTCTCGATGGTCGATTTGAGCGCCAGCCGATTGATGGCCTCGTCCAGGCGACCGATGCGCACGGAGGCCATATTCACGTCGAGACCACCGCTGTTCAAAAGCGGCTGTAGAAAGGTCAGGGAGGACCCGACGCCGCTGGGGTGAGCCCCACCGACGATGCTGGCAGCCGCCGCGTTCAGGGTGAAGCCAAGTTGCGCACCGGTCGGTGTCAGCAGTGTCACAACCGGACTGAAACTGGTACTCGATGAAATGATACCGGAAGCGCGTTGTCGTGCGTAATCCGCATTTAAGGTCAGGACGGGGGTGAATTTATCGTCGCTGACACGGAGGTTGAACTTGTCGGCGGTGCGCTGGACGTAAGCGCTCTGGATGTCGTGGTTTTGACGCAGCCCGAGATACACCGCGTCCGAGAGCGAAAGCTGGATGGGACTGGCGGACGGCGAAGGATCCGCGGCCCATGCAGGCTCCCCAGAAAGGATGAGCCCCAGGAGAAGCGCCCCCCACCACGTTCCGATATCAAAAGCGCTCGACACGCTCAGTCCGTCCGAAGCGCCGCGATAGGGTCCAATTTAGCGGCTCGGACCGCCGGAAGAACGCCAGCAAGGACACCCACCAAAACGCCGGACGCCCCCCCGAGCAGCACCGAGACACCGTTCACGGCGAAAGCCCAATTGGCGAAATACGCGAGCACCCCGGCCGCGATGAGACCGGACGCGATGCCGCCGCTGGCGCCGACAATCGAGAGTAGGACCGCCTCAGCCAGAAACAGGATCTGGATATCTATTTGCCGGGCGCCGAGGGCGAGCCGAATGCCGATTTCGGCTTTTCTCTCGCTGACGGCAGCCAGCATGACGTTGGTGATCGATGCCGCGCCGATGAGCAGGGCGATGCCGCCGATCGTGGCGAGCATATCCGCATAAAGATGGGTCTGCTCGCTGACCGACTCGATCATCTGATCCGCCGATCTCACGTCAACGGCTTTGGGCCGCCGCAGCGAGTGAAACCATTCCTTGACCAGGCGACTGGCGACCGTGGGGACGGTTTTCGCATCCACTTTCGCGAGTACAGCACTGAGCGCGGGACGCCCCGTCACCCGGATCACGCTCGCGATCGGCGCAATGAGGCTGTTGTTGAAATCCACTGGAAGCAACAGATTCGTCGGCCGATATCGAAGAATGCCGTAGACGGTCAATGCACGGCCATCGACCTCGATCACATCGCCAGGCTGGATGGGCCTTTTGCCGGCCGATAAGGCATTGGCGAGTGTGTGCCCCAGCAGTGCTGCCATCGCCGCCCGATCGTAGGGGGTGAAACGCCGGCCGGTTTCGAGCGAAATTTCCACGACATTTCCGAGGGTCTCTTCCGCACCGACGAGATTGCCATGGACCTGCGTTCCTGCGAATTTAACCACGCCCCCCGTAATCGCGAGCGGAGAAACCGCTGACAAGGCGGGGATGGCACCACGCAGCGCATCGACATCGTCAAGCTGGATATCGACGGGTTCCCCGGTGAGCGGAGGCGCGCTCTGGATCACGAGCAAGTCCGTCCCGAGGGCTCTGAACCGACGCAGCGATTCAGCCTCGGCGAGCGTGCCGACCTCCAGAAGCGCCACGACGGCGCCGCTGCCGATCGTCATGGCGAACAGCGCCAAAAGGGTCCGTTGTGGCGCCGACCAGAAATTGGCCCAGACCTCGGCCATGACTAAGCGCCACATGACGCCGGCAGCCTTGAATCCTGGAATATGCGCCCACCGGCGATTTCGATGCGACGGATGCAGCGGTCCGCCACCGCTTTGTCATGGGTAACGATCACGATGCCGACACCGGCCTCCCGGCTGAGCCGCAGGAACAGGGTCAAGATTTCATGCGCGGTTTCGGCATCCAGCGCGCCGGTCGGTTCATCCGCCAGCAGGATTGCCGGCTCGCCGACCAAAGCCCGCGCGATGGCAACGCGTTGGCGCTGACCTCCGGAAAGCTGATCCGGCTTATGGTCGAACCGATCCTGCAGGCCGACTTTCCTTAGCTGGGCGCGGGCCATTTCACGCGCCTCCAATCGCCGGATACGCCGGTACAGCAAAGGCAGCGCTACGTTCTCGGTCGCCGTCAGCCGGGGCAGAAGATGAAACCCCTGAAAGACGAAGCCGATCTGACTATTGCGCAACGCGGCGAGTTCATCCGCGGACGCAGCGCCGGCGAGCGTTCCATTGATATAGACCCGCCCAGCGGACGGGCGATCCAACAGGCCCATAATGTTCATCAAGGTCGTTTTGCCCGAGCCCGACGGCCCCGTGATCGCGCAGATTTCTCCGGCATCGATTTCAAGAGACACATCTGCAAGCACGTCGAACGCGTCTGGGCCGCGACGATACGTTTTCGTCACCTTGTCTAGAAAAATCATACCTCGGATCAGCTCGGTTGCCGCATCTCTCGAGCCTTCGCGACAGCCTGCTTCAGCTGTTCCGTCGTCGCCACGCCCACGAACCGCTGATCGCCGATCAAAAATGTGGGGGTCCCGGTGATGCCCAGGGCCTTTCCAAGCTCGACATGCGCCTTCAGGCTATCCCCAAGGGCGTCATTCTTGAGCGCCGCGTCGATCTCCACCGCGGACATGCCGGACTCCAGAGCCGTCTGACGCAAGGCGGCCTCGTCGAGCGGTGCCCGACGGGCCATCAGGGCGCCGTGAACCGCCTCATATTTCCCGTCTTGGGCCGAGGTCAGCGCTACCTTCGCCGCATCCATCGAGATGGGCGCCAGCACGGGAAACTCCTTCAGGACGAAGCGTACCTTGGTATCCGCCTGCAAGAACTCATGGACCGGCCCGACCATCGCCTTGCAATAGGGGCACTGGTAGTCGGAGAACTCGACGATGGTGATATCGCCCGCCGGATTGCCGCTGACCTGGTCGACGGGATCATACTCGATCTCGGCACGCCGCTCGGTCACGATCTGGGCGATCCGGGCCTGCTTGGCGGCCTCCTCCTTGGCGGACACGGCGTTCAGCGCTTCCACGACCAGTTCCGGATGCTCGCGCAGCACCGCCGCGACGGCCGCGACCTCCGCATCGCTCGGACCGGAGGTCTCCTCGGCGGCGACCGCCGACATCGAGAGACCAAAACCCAAAGCCAGCAAGAGAGGCGGAACGCAAAGCCTGAAGCCCCGGCACATTTGTTGGAACGACAATCGCAGGCTCCCATATCATTCCCGGCGCAAAGGGCGCGAAGACTTCGTTATGAAAATTGCCCCTCAACCATCGAAGGAGAGCCCGGCCGGTTCTCTTTAGGTCGAGGCGGTAGGCGCGGACGACGAGTCGCTGGACGAACTGCTAGTCGTAGCAGGCGCTGCCGTGCCACTGGCCGCCTGAGCGGTAGCCGTCGGTTGAGGCGTGGCGATCTTTTCTGCAGCCGAGAAGATAAAATTTGTAAGCTGTTCACTCTGCTGCTCGGCGGCGGTATCATCGAGCCCGGACCATTCAAGAAATCCTGTAATCCCTTCTTCAAACGTTTGCTTAACAGTGTCGAGGTTTCCAAAATTTGCGCTGATAAAAATTGCATCAGTATCCTTTGGATTATTTCCCACTTCGATATTTGCATTCAATCCTTCCTCTACCGTCCCGAAATAGCCAGAGCCGGTTGAAAGGGATGCGGTTATCGCGGTGCTGCTATCGGTGCTATCCGCCGCCGACGATTGGGGCGAACCAAGCGAGGTTGCCGAGGCGACTTCTGCCTGATACTGGCCCTTCCCAACGGTACTGCCCGCGACATTCTTGAAATTCGTGCTCTCGGCATAGGCCTGGGCGAAAACATTCGTGCCGAGGCCCGTAGCCTGCTGGAGGAAATCGAACCCGTCCGCATCGACGGTCGTCCCATTGGCATCGACCGTCGTGGTTTCACTCCGTTCGGACTCCGCCGTTGCCGTTTGGGTCAGCAGGCTCAACGCGGCAGTCGCCGAGGAAATATAGCCGCCCAGATACTGGCTTTTCGGCAGCGCCGCCGGGGACGTGGTCGTCGAAGCGCTGCTCGACGGATTGGGATCGGTCTGGCTCGTCAAGGCTTGGCTTGCGTAAGTCGTGGCCGGCGAAGTGCCGGAAATGCTGAACGACATAGCGAACTCCTTTAAGGGCGCGTCGGTTACCGTCTATATATCGCCGGGACGCTTT
>Ga0116226_10005622_pt1 | contig 11199 bp, 11 predicted proteins | sample S1TSphfallax_FD_89692 | JGI IMG/M metagenome (GOLD analysis project Ga0116226, IMG submission 89692) | Host-associated microbial communities from peat moss isolated from Minnesota, USA - S1T2_Fa - Sphagnum fallax MG | ecosystem: Host-associated > Plants > Peat moss > Unclassified | place: USA... | reverse complement strand
GCACCGCCTTTTTCGGCACCCAGCAGATTCCGCGGCGAATGGCAGGCGCTGCAATGGCCGAGCCCTTCAACCAGATAGGCGCCGCGATTCCATTGCACGCTTTGGGTCGGGTCAGTCTCGATCGTGCCACGCGGCAGGAACAGCGCGTTCCAGACTGCCATCAGCGGGCGCAGATTGAACGGAAAGCTGAGCCGCGTTGCCGGTACCGCGGCGCGCACCGGCGTCTGCGCCATCAGATAGGCATAGAGTGCCTGAAGATCGGCCTCGCTGGTCTTGGCGAAGGCGGTATAGGGGAAGGCCGGATAGAGATGGCTCCCGTCTTGATGGATGCCTTCGCGCATTGCCCGTTCGAAGGCCGGGTAGGACCAGCTGCCGATGCCGGTTTCGGGGTCCGGCGTTATATTCGTTGCAACGATGATCCCGAATGGCGTCTCAAGCTTGCGGCCGCCGGCATTCTCGATCCCGCCTGCTTCGGTATGGCACACGGCGCAGGCGCCTAGCCCGGCAAGCTGCCGCCCGCGCTCGATCGTCTCGGCGGAATAAAGCTGCGGATCGGGCGGGGTAATCGGGGCGATCGCGCTGCGCCACGGCAAGAGCGCGAGACCCAGCCCGATGACACCGCCGGAAAACCAGCCGAGCCGGCGCCATAGGCCGAGCTTTGCGGGCGGCGGCGGTTTTGTGCCTTCGGCCGCGCGCAGCGCCGCCCGAACCCGGTCGGGCGTGAAAGGCGGCTCGCGCAGCCGCACGCCGGTCGCATCGAAGATCGCGTTGGCAATCGCGGCGGCACTCGGCACCGAGGCGGATTCCCCGGCGCCCAGCGGCGGATCGTCCGGCCGCGGCAGCATCACGACCTGGATCACCGGCACTTCGGGGAAGGTCAGGATCGGGTAGGTACCCCATTCCCGGCTGGTGACCGCTTGCCGGTCAAAGCTGACCATTTCCTTCAGGGTGCGGCTGACTGATTGGATCACATTGCCATGGATCTGGTGCTGCACCCCGGCCGGGTTGATGACGAGGCCGGTATCCTGCCCGACCGTGACCTTGGTGACGGCGACGTCACCGCTCTCGGTATCGACCTCGACCTCGGCAACCCAGGCCGACCACGCCGCCGCCGTGCCGGGAAATGGGCCATGGACATAGCGCGCATAGGCGACACCCTGACCGCGCTGCACGCCCTCGCGTACCGGCGTCCTCCGCGGCCCGGTCCGTTCCTCCCAGTGGGCGCGGTCTGCCACCGACTTCAGGAGCGCGCTGCCGCGCGGATCATCCAGATAGCGCAGCCGGAATTCGACCGGATCGACCCCCGCCTCAGTCGCCAGCTCGTCGATATAGGAGTCGTGGGCGAAGCTGTTCGGCAGCGCTGACACGCCGCGTAGCCAGGAGGCGCGGACGATCGGCGCCATGTCATGCACCACGACCCGCATCGCACCGAACAGATAGGGCGGAATGGCGGTGCGGTCGCCCATCTGCAACACCGCCGGAACGGGCGGGACAATCCCTGTCAGCAACAGCGCGAGAGTCGGTGCGGCGTTAGAGGGGTAGCGCGTCTCGAAATCATAGGCGGCGACCTCGCCCGCCGCAGTGAGGCCGCCATCGACCGAGATCAGCTGCGCCGCCCCTTTGGGCTCCCACAGATGCTCCTGTTCGCGGGTGAGCTGGACCCGGACCGGTCGCCCGACCGCACGCGACAGCAGCGCCGCATCGGCCGCGACATCATCGGCGCAATTGCGGCCGTAACAGCCGGCCGCCTCGACCCGGACGATTTCGATCGATGGTTCCGGCAGCCCCAGCAGCAGGCTGAGATCGGCGCGCAGCGGCAGCGGATTCTGTGTGCCCGACCAAACCATCAGCCCGTCTTCGCGATAATCCGCCACCGCGCAGGACGGTCCGATCGAGCCATGCATCTGGTAGGGCCAAACATAGGTCCGCTGGAGCCGCTTATCGGCCGATGCGATCGCCTGATCGACATCGCCCTGATCGAGCAGCACCCGCTTCTGGCTTGGCTGGGCGATGAGGGATTGGGAGAGATCCGCCAGATCCGGCAAGGCCGGGCATGGCTTCCAGAGGATGCGCAACCGTGCTGCCGCTGAGGCCGCCTGCTCCGGCCGCTCGGCGACGATCCCAACGAAATCACCGACCACCACGGTTGCGATCACCCCCGGCAGCCCGGCGACCGAGGCGGAATCGACCGAGATCAGGCTGGTCCCGACGAAATCGCCGCTATCGAGTCCGGCATAAGGCGGGCGTACGACATGGCCATGCAGCATGCCGGGCACACGCACATCATGGACATAGGTAAATTGCCCGGTAGCCTTGGCCGGGATATCGACCCGTGCGACCGCCTGCCCGACCACGCGATAGTCACTGACCGGTTTCAGCGCGACGGAGTCCGACAGAACCAACCGGTCCCGCCGGCCCTTCAGCAAGGCGCCAAGCTCAATACGGCCATTGGGTGCGGCATCGGCGAGGATGATTCCGTCCTCGATGCGCAGCGCCTCTGCCGGAAGACCCAGCAGATCGGCGGCGAGCCCGATCAGGAAATGCCGCGCCTGCGCCGCCGCCCGACGCAGCGGCAGTGCAGTCACCTGAATCGTCTCGCTGGCGATCGTGGGCCCTTGATCGGGCGCGGCTTCGCTGTCGCCCAGCACCATCGTCACCCGGTCGAGCGGGACATCCAGCTCCTCGGCCACGATCTGGCTGAGCGCGGTACGGATGCCGGTGCCGAGATCGACATGGCCGTTAAAGCCGGTGACGTGGCCGTCCGCATCGATCATCAAGAAGATCTCGGCCGCACGCAGCACAATCAGACTATCGTCACGGTCGAGATAATCGAGCCGCGATGGTGGTCGCATCGAACCGCTCACGGCAGCACGCCCGCAGCGATTTTGACCGCCGCCATGATCTCGACATGGGTACCGCAGCGGCAGAGATTATGGCGCAGCGCCTGACGAATCTGGGCGTCCGACGGATCGGGATTGCGCGCGAGCAATGCCACCGAATTCATGATCATGCCATTGAGGCAATAGCCGCACTGCGCCGCCTGGGCCGCAATGAAGGCGGCCTGTACCGGATGCGGCGCTTCTAGTGTTCCAAGCCCTTCCAGCGTCACGATCTCCCGCCCGACCGCCTGCCGCACCGGCAGGACGCAGGACCGCACCGCCTTGCCATCGATCAGCACGGTACAGGCCCCGCATTCGCCGAGGCCGCAGCCATATTTCGGCCCTTTGAGCGCCAGATCATGCCGCAAGACCGAGAGAAGGCGCGTCTCGGATGGCACCTCCAGCGCGTACGCCTGACCATTCACGTTGAGGCTGATCGAGATATTGGAGAGCAAATCCAACTCATGGGCCAGGAAGCACGAAAATTCGTTACTATACTAACGACGCCGCAACCGGCACGGCAAGCTGCGCCGATGGAAAGTCCCCTCTCTGCCCTTCAGGGCGGAGAGGGTTAGGGAGAGGTGGGCCGTGCCGAGTATAAAGCTGCGGCATGTTGCGCACGGCAACCCCACCTCACCCGGCCTCTCCGCCCCACCGGGGCAGAGAGGAGACATAACCTATAAGGAAAAATCCGGTGGCCGGGCCTAAATCCTCACCGCTTCAATTGACAAGAACGACGCTTTATGAGTTCATTCGTATACGAATGATATCGGAGTTTGGTCGGTAATCCCCATGTCAAACCCCACCGAGAAGATCCGCTGCGATGCCTGTCCGGTCCTTTGTTATATCAAGGATGGGATGACCGGGGCTTGCGATCGCTATGCCAATCGCGCGGGTGAGCTGGTTCGGGTTGATCCGCATATCGTCCTCGACCGGACACTCGCCCATGGCGGCGGTGTGGTGCCGTTTGGTAGCCGCAGCGAGTGGGATGGCGGACTGGTCGCTGAGGCGCCGCGCTTCGTCACCGCGATCGGCGCCGGCACGACCTATCCCGATTACAAGCCGGCCCCGTTCATCATCTCGACCGAACTTGACGGCATCGACATGGTTACCGTCGTGACCGAGGGCATTTTCAGCTATTGCGGCGTGAAGGTCAAAATCGATACCGACCGGCATCTCGGGTCGGAATGCGCGACGGTCCGTGCCCAGGGTGAGCCGGTCGGGCATGTCACGACCGGCGAATATGGCTCGCAGATGCTGTCGCTAGGCGGCGTTAATCACCTGACTCACGGCGCCAAAAAGGAAGGCCGCATCACCTGCGAGACGCTGCTCGATCTCTGCAACCGCAAGCCGGTGACGCTCACGATCGATGGCGGTGCCACTGTGGTGGTCGAGGCTGGCAAGCCGCCGATCGTCAATGGTGTCCCTGAGGAGCGCATGCGGGTCGGCTGTGGGTCTGCGACGATCGGTATGTTCGCCCGGCAATGGTTCGGCAAGGTCGACGAGGTGATCGTGGTGGATGACCATATCACCGGCGTTCTCTCGGAACATCAGGCCGGCAAGGTGCTGGGCGTGCGCGAGACCGGGATCCGCATGAATGGACGCCGCTCGACCCCCGGCCGCTATTTCAGCGTCGCCGAGCCCGGCGCCGGCTGGGGCGGCACCAATCTGACCGATCCGTTGGCGATCATCGAAAGCTTTGACCCGAAACGCGCCTGGCCCGGCCTGACGCTGTTCATGGTCAGCACCACCGGCGAACATGCCGCTTATTTCGAGCTTGATGACGAGTTGAAGCCGATCGCCAAGCCACTGCCGTCCGCGATGGCTGACGCTGTCGAGCGGATCCGGGAGAATTGCGAGCCGGCGCTCTGTACTGTGCTGTTCATGGCCGGTGCGGGCGGGTCGTTGCGCGCCGGGGTCACCGAAAATCCGGTGCGGCTCACACGGTCGGTGAAGGATATGCTGACCCGCGTCACCTGCGGCGGGGCGCCCGTCTATATCTGGCCCGGCGGCGGTATCACGCTGATGGTCGATGTCACGCGCCTGCCCGAGGATGCGTTCGGCTATGTGCCGACACCCGCGATCGTGGCGCCGATCGAGTTCACCCTAACACTGGCAGATTATGCCACTCTAGGTGGCCATATCAGCGAAGTGCGGCCTGCGGCGTCGCTGTCCCCGCGCGATCAGCAACTTGTTGGACCGGATGAAACCAACCCCTGGCCGTTAGATCCAGCCCCGCGCGGGACCAAGAGCCTGTGACGATGCAAGCGCCACTCAGTCGCTTCCTGGCCGACCAGCGTCGACTGCATCTGAGCCACGGGCCCATTGATCTCATTATCGAGGCATCGGGACCGGTGGAGGCAGTGCGCGCCGCCTATCAGGCGGCAGAGCGCCGTTTTGCGACGATTCTGGGCGAACTCTGCGCTGAACTGACGCTGCTCCGCGCGCCAGCCTATACCGACATGAAACGCCCGACCGGTGCGGTGGCGCAGCGCATGGTCGCCGCAGTGCTGCCCTATGCGGCGCAATGCTTCATCACTCCGATGGCCGCCGTCGCCGGCGCGGTCGCCGATGAAATGCTGAGCGTACTGACCGGTACAGGCGGCCTCAGCCGGGCTTATGTCAATAATGGCGGCGATATCGCCCTGTTCCTGGCACCGGGTGCGCGGTTTGAGGTCGGGATCGTCGACCGGATCGAGGCGCCACAGATTGCCGGGACTGCGCGCATCACCTCAAACTCCGGGATAGGCGGGATTGCGACCAGCGGCTGGGGCGGGCGCAGCTTTTCGCTGGGCATCGCCGATGCGGTCACCTGTCTCGCCACCAATGCAGCAGCAGCCGATGCCGCCGCGACTGTCGTCGCCAATGACATCGATCTGCCCGGCCATCCAGCGATTACCCGCCAAGCGGCTGTCAGCTTGCAGCCGGATAGCGATCTCGGTCATCGTCCGGTGACGGTCGCGGTCGAACCGCTGTCCGATGCCGAGATCACCATCGCCCTTGAGCGCGGGCGGTTACGCGCTGAGCGGCTGATCGCTGATCGCCTGATCGCCGGGGCGTCGATGTTCCTAAAGGGCCGGAATGAAATCGCCGGGACCGTCGAGCTCAACCGGGCCCATTATATGCCATCTGCCGAACCGAGGGTGCTGCACCATCATGGCTGAGATCATCACGCGAAAAACCGTGATCACGGTCGAGGAGATTTTCCACGAGTTCGGGCCGGTAGCAGCGACTCCGCTCCGCCGCGGCGCCGCCTGCGCCGTGATAGAGAACCCGTTCGCTGGGCGCTATGTCGAGGATATCGCCTTTTTCATGGATGATTTGAAGCCACTCGGCCTCGCGCTGGCGCGTCGTCTGCTCGATGCGCTGGGCGGCGATCCAGCCGCGATCGAGGGCTATGGCAAGGGCGCGATTGTCGGCGAGGCCGGTGAACTGGAGCATGGCGCGCTCTGGCATGTACCCGGCGGGTACGCGATGCGCGAGATTTTGGGCGACGCGAAGGCGATCGTTGCCTCGACCAAGAAGGTCGGCGCACCCGGCACGCGGCTCGATATTCCGGTGACCCATATCAACGCCTCCTATGTGCGCAGCCATTTCGATGCGATGGAGATCGGCGTGGTCGATGCGCCGCGCGCGCATGAGCTGCTGGTGGCGCTGGTGATGACCACCGGATCACGCATTCACGCGCGGGTCGGCGGACTCAAAGCCGACGAGATTCGGGGCGAAGACGGGCTGCGCTGAGGGGACACACATGAACGCTGAAATTCGCAAGATCGTCACCATCGTCGAAGAGGTCACGCAGGAAGGCGGCCAGACGATCGATCCGCCGAGCCGGCGCGCGGCCGCAATCGCCGTGATTCGCAATCCGTTCGCCGGCACCTACGCCGAAAATCTCGATTTGCTGATAGAGATCGGCGCAGAACTCGGCGATCTGCTGGCCCGCCGCGCGGTTGCTGCGCTCGGCATTGAGGGCTCGTCGGTCGAGAGTTACGGCAAGGCCGCCGCAGTCGGCGCCGATGGCGAGCTGGAACATGCTGCCGCCCTGCTCCATCCAAAGCTCGGCGCGCCGTTTCGGCAGGTACTCGGCGGTGGCGCCGCGCTGGTGCCCTCCTCAAAGAAGCGCGGCGGGCTTGGCGTCGCCCTCGATATCCCGCTCGGCCATAAGGATGCGGCGTTCGTGCGCAGCCATTTTGACGGGATGGAGGTGCGTATCGCCGACGCGCCGCGTGCCGGCGAAATCGTCGTGGCGCTCGCGGTGAGTGAGTCCGGGCGCCCGGCGCCGCGCGTCGGAGGCTTGACGAAGCAGGAAATTATCGGCAAGGACGGGTTGCGCTAAGGCCCGATTACTCCCAAAAGCCATCTCATCGTCAGGGGTCGCGCAGCAGGGTCCAATAGCGCTATGTCCACAGCGAAAAGCGATGCGAAACGCCCCGGCCGCAAGCCCCGCGGTCGCTATGTTCTGGAAGAGCAGGTCGGGTTCATCCTGCGCCAGGTCAGCCAGCGCCACACGGTGATCTTCGCCGAGCGTATGACCGACGACCTGACCCCGACGCAATTCACCGCGCTGGTTAAGCTTCATACCGAGGGAACCGTCTCGCAGAATTTGCTGGGCCGGCAGACCGCGATGGATGCTGCAACGATTAAGGGCGTCATCGACCGGCTCTCGAGCCGTGGCTATGTCGAGGCGAAACCGGATCCGGAGGACGCACGGCTGCGTCTGCTGACGCTAACGCCGCTCGGCCGCAGCACGGTGGAACGGGCACTCGTGGTCGCGGCGGAGATCACCGACGAAACACTGGCGCCGCTGGACGCGACGGAGCGGGAGGTGTTGCTAGGGCTGTTGCGGCGGCTGTGTTAGGCGTGTGAGGCGGGGCGCGTCTGATGCCCGGATTGTCCAATAGAGCAATGCGCGTAACAGCGCGTACCATATCATGATCGCGCATAGAGCCGCCATGAACTCGGCTACCATGAGGGACCCTACCGTGCCTAGAAGGCTCGGCGCTTCGACTGCGGGAATCCCACTCAGAATAATAGCCGCCGGGACACCCAAAAACAGCACATAAATCCATAAACGCCGGCCCAATGACCATCCGGAATGACCTGCAAAAAGGCCGCGAACAGGTATATTGAGAAGCAGCACCCCAAATAAAACCGGCGAAACCACCAGTGTTGCGGCGACAAACGCCAGAATCTGGTGATCAAGGAAATACCTTGTGGCCAGCACCGCGACAGCAGTGCCTCCGGCGCATGAAGCGTAAAGACGCACCAGGATTCTGAACGTCCGCGCGGGAACTTTGCCGACAGGGGGAGTCTCCGGCACGGCGGGAGGCCGGGCCAATATCCGGCGCCCAAACAGGCCGAGAATTCCGCCCAAGATCGTGAACATGACGATGATCACAATACTAAAATTGCGCCCGGCCGACGTGTCAATGAGTTGATCCAATGACGCTAGAAGGAGGAGGAACCCCAGGCTGAACGCCGCAAACCCGAGCGCTCTCAGCACGACAAGGCGCCATAACGGCGTCGCGTGCTCCTCTGCAAGGAAGCGTGCCGATCTTTCCGCCCTTGACACCCATTCTCCGTCAAACCACGGTGCCACGAGGGCACCGAGTTTAGTGGCTAGGAGCGAGACGACGCACCACGCCACCAGTCCGACACTCCCCCCTTCATAGTAATCCCCCAACACGGCGCGCAGAATTGGCCCGATCATGAGAAAGAGCATTAGCAGGATCAGGGCTTCGCAGCGGCGCTGCCGCCTGGACTTTAGGAGGACGAGCTCTGTCTGAGACACATCGTTGCTCCCGCGGCGGCGGAACTTGCTCTAAACCGCACCTTGTCGGCGCGCGTCGTTCAGCCGAATCAGCCAATATATCATCGCGCCAAGCGCCCCGCCGCTGAAAGCAGTGACTGAAAGCGCAATGACCAGCGCAAGTACGGCTTCGCTTACAGTATTTGGAAATTTATGTGCATCAACTATACGGCTGCCGCTCACGAAGAGCGCCATTGGCACGCCCCAGAACAGCACGCTAACCGGCAAGAGAGAGCGAAAGGATGATCCAGTCTGGCTAGCAAAAATGCTTCGAATTGGCGTACCGGAGAGCAAGACGACCAAAAAAATTTGCAAAACAACCAGACTGGCTGCCGTGAAAACGAGCGTCGACTGATCAGTGAATTGCCACGCAACCAGCATGCCGACAGTGATTCCCACCGCCCAAGCAGCGTAATAGCGGGGCAGAATTCGGCGCAACCTAGCACGGACTTCGCCATTAGGCGGCTCATCCGACACAACGACAGCACCAGAGAGTCGCCTCCGCAAAAGCAAGCCTTGCGTGCCGCCTCCGAAGATGGCAACGGCGATATAAAGCAGCAGATTTTCACGTCCGGCTGGGCTGTTAACGACTTGATCGAATGGAGTGATGATCAGCAGAAAGCCTGCCAATAGGGCAATGAAGGTGAGAACTCTCAGAGCAATATCCCGCCATAGAGGCGTAGCGAGTTGATCCGCCAGCAGGCTTGATATTTGCTGCTCTCGCGATACCCATTCGCCACCGAACCGGGGAGCCACGAGCGCGCTGACCTTAACCTCCAGGAACATGAATACGAGTGCGGCAAGCAGTCCGAAAATTACTGAATATGAATCGCCCAACGCGGCCCGCAGAAGCGGTCCGATGGCGAGCATAAAGATTATAAAGAAAAGGGATTCGTAGCTGCGATGCGGCCTGGACTTTAAGAGGACGAGCCCCGTGGTAGACATACTCGGACTCCCGCGCCGGGAAATGAACTGGCCAGACGCTGCGTAAAACTAAAGATAGTATCCGTAAGTGACGAGGCCCCCGTTGACAAGCACATTATCCAGGCATTTCCATCGCAAAGACGCCCCGCGCCTATCGCTCCTGCAGGGCCAGCCGAACTCCAAGACCGTCGCCAGAACGCCCGAATCGATCATAATCGGCTCACTCCTCCTCATAGCTCCAGCTATCCGCCCCATCGAAATGACGCACACGAATCCCCTCGGTCACGGTGCGCGGGAGTAGTCGCGCGTTGATCGCCATTCGCGTTGCCGCTCGATCCAGACTTTTCCAATGGGTTGTGCAACCACAAATCCGGCAATGATGCGTCTCCAGCGTCCGGTCGCCTTGGACATAAGCGACGCTCGCGCCTTCCGTCAGGACGCTCACCTGCTCTGACGGGTAATACGCCCAGAGCGTGCCCAGCCGGTGGCAGAGCGAGCAGTTGCAGGATGTGAGACTTGTCGGGATCGCCGCCAGTTCGATCCGCACAGTGCCACAATGGCAGATCGCTTCGATCATCGATGCTCCCCCATCGCGCGCTTAAACCACGGTCCCGAACAGCTTACCAACCAGAGCCGTAATCGCCATCGCCAGAGCGCCCCAGAAGGTTACGCGGATCGCCCCCGTTGCCATTGCCGCCCCACCGGCCCGCGCGGCCAGCGTGCCCAATAGAGCGAGGAAAATCAGAGAGGCAACGGCCACCGCTCCGATCAGCCAGTCACGCGGACAAATCGCGGTGATCAGCAGCGGGAGGGTCGCACCGACCGCGAAGCTCGCCGCGGAGGCGAGTGCGGCCTGGATCGGACGCGCCCGCAATTCTTCGGAAATGCCAAGTTCGTCTCGGGCGTGGGCACCCAGCGCGTCATATGCCATGAGCTGCTCAGCCACCTGCCGCGCGAGGCCGGATTCGACGCCGCGGCCGACATAGATTGCGGTCAGCTCCGCCTTCTCGCCCTCCGGATCGGTGGTGAGCTCAATCCGCTCCATGGCGAGATCGGCGCCCTCCGTATCGGCCTGGGAATGGACAGAGACATACTCGCCGGCCGCCATCGCCATCGCGCCGGCGACCAGACCCGCGACACCCGCAATCATGATATTGTGATGGGTTCCCTCCGCCGCGGCGACACCAAGGACCAGGCTCGAGGTTGAGAGAATCCCGTCATTGGCGCCCAGCACTGCGGCGCGCAACTAGCCACTATTTGCAGCGCGGTGCCGTTCCTTACGCATCGTGGTCATGAGAGCGGCCCGGCTTCCTGGAGCGGCGTTATCCGATGGTTGGCATCGGAACCTACTCCAGTTCGCGTCTTGTGTCTTACCTCAAAGCGTTGGATGCGTTTAGGTCGAGCGGCTCTGGCAGCGGTCGGCGCTAGAGCGAGTTGCGTTCGCAAGGGCTCACGCGAATCGCTCTAGGAGCGTGTCCCTGTATTAGCGAGGGTCGACGCGTATCGGCTGGTTTTCGTGATGCTTGGGCCGTTTGATCCCACTGTCGTTTGATCCCACTGGACGCGATGCTTTAGCCGTGATTCCAT
>Ga0116226_10005621_pt1 | contig 11200 bp, 9 predicted proteins | sample S1TSphfallax_FD_89692 | JGI IMG/M metagenome (GOLD analysis project Ga0116226, IMG submission 89692) | Host-associated microbial communities from peat moss isolated from Minnesota, USA - S1T2_Fa - Sphagnum fallax MG | ecosystem: Host-associated > Plants > Peat moss > Unclassified | place: USA... | reverse complement strand
GTCGTGGAGACCGACCCCAATCCGCCGGGCCCCGAAACCCTGACCATGGACGAATGGGATCGCTTGGCCAGCGACGCCGTGCGCGGCGACTGCTGGGATTTCCTGAGGCCCCACGGCTTTGCCGTCTCCACCCCGGCGCTTGTGGACTTCTGCGCCGCGAAAGGCGTCCATGAGCTGCGCAAGCTTGACCCCCTCACCGCAGTTCATGAGCTCAGCTCGCTGATCTATCGGGGCCTCGACTATGAGTCCGGCATCACCGCCGCCGACAGCCCCATCGATGAGGCGCTCCTGGCCGGCCGCGGCGTCTGTCAGGACTTCGCCCACATCATGATCACCATCTGCCGCGGCTGGGGCGTCCCGGCGCGTTACGTCTCGGGCTATCTCGCCACCAGCAAGGACGAAGGCGACCGTTCCGACCCTCAGGCCACCCACGCCTGGGTCGAGGTCTTCCTTCCGTCGCTCCGCTGGATCGGCCTCGACCCCACCAACGACATCCCCGCCGGCGAGCGCCATATCCCCGTGGCCATCGGCCGGGACTATTCCGACGTTCCTCCCACCCGGGGCGTCTTCAAGGGCGACGCCGAAAGCCAGCTTTCCGTCGGCGTCTCGGTCCGCCGGGCCACGGCCCTGCCGGACGAGCCGGAATTCATGCGCCTGGGCGCCCCCGCCATCGCCGCCGCCCGCCGCCGCGCCTCAAGCCAGGCGCTCCTCGATCAGCACCACCACCAGCAACAGCAACAGCAGTGAAGGCTGAGCTTGGTAGGCCGGGTGGGAGTCGAACCCACGACCACTCGATTAAAAGTCGAGGGCTCTACCACTGAGCTACCGGCCCCTGATCGTAGGGGGAGGCCCCCGCGCGAAGCCGGTGGACCATAGTCAAACCCCGGCCCCGCGCAAGCGCCGCTTATTGCCAGGCCGGGCCCAAAACGTCAGAGAAACCGCGCGTTCCTTATCTATTCGGGATCGGTTCCATGTCCTCTCTCTCCCAAAAGTGCACCATCGCCAGCGCCGTCGCCGCAGCGTTCAGCCTGACCACAGCCGCGATCGCCCAGCCTCCGCCCCCGCCCGCTGCTGGCCAGGGCGAACTTCAGACGCCAGATCGCAACAATACCGCCAGCGTCCCCAATGCCGTGGTGGCGCCGCTGCATGATCTCAACATCACCCGCCAGCCCATTCCGCCCGTCCTGCTGGCGGCGATCACCAACCCTTACGATCCCGTACGCCCCCGTACCTGCCAGGAGATCTCGCGTCAGATCCTTGTCTTGGAAGCAGCGCTCGGGCCTGACCTGGACGAGCCGGAGACGCCGCAGAGCCCGAGCCTGACCCTGCACAATGGCAGGATTGTCCTGGCGCTTCTGCACGGGGCCGCTGAGTCCCTCCTGCCCTTCGCCGGTTTCGTCCGCACCCTGTCGGGCGCCGGCCACCACGATGAGCTGGTGATCGAAGCGATCACGGCAGGCAGCGTGAGGCGCGGCTATCTCAAGGGTCTGGGCGAGGCGATGAACTGCCCGCGCCCCGCCCGGCCCGTCCACTTTCTGCATCCTCCGCCACCCGCCCGCGAGGACGGCCCGGCGCCGAAATATCCGATCAACTAGGCGTGAGAGGTCATCAGACCCGCCTTGAACCGCGCGCGGAAGGCGTCCAGGCGACCCTCGCGGATCGCGGCGCGAAGTTCGCGCATCAGGGCCTGATAGAAGGCCAGATTGTGCCATGATAGCAGGATCTGGCCGAGGAGCTCTCCGGACTTCACCAAGTGGTGGAGATAGGCCTTTGAATAGTCGCGGCTGGCCGGGCAATCGAGCGTCGGGTCCAGGGGCTGCTCATCCTCGGCGAAGCGGGCGGTCTTGAGATTGACCGAACCCGCCCAGGTCCAGGCCTGGCCATGACGCCCGGCTCTCGTGGGCAAAACACAGTCGAACATGTCGACACCCCGCGCCACCGCCTCGACGATATCCAGGGGCTTTCCCACCCCCATGAGGTAGCGCGGCCGGTCGGCGGGCAGCAGAGCGGGCGCATAGTCCAGCACCTCGCACATGGCTTCGTGCCCTTCGCCGACAGCGAGGCCCCCAAGAGCGTAGCCATCAAAGCCAATCTCGATCAGCCGCTCTGAAGACTCTCGGCGCAGCGCCTCGAAGGTGGATCCCTGCTGAATGCCAAACAGAGCCTGGGTCTCGCGCTCGCCAAAGGCGGCCTTGCACCTCGCGCCCCAGCGGGCCGAAAGGCGCAGGGCCTCGCCGGCGCGCACCTCCGGGGCCGGCCACGCGACGCACTCATCAAGCTGCATGACGATGTCGGAGCCTAAGAGATCGGCCTGGATCTCGACGGACCGCTCTGGGCTCAGCACATGGCGCGAGCCGTCGATGGGGCTGGCGAAGGTGGCCGCTTCCTCGGCGACCTTGGTGAGGGCCGAAAGCGACATGATCTGAAAGCCGCCGGAGTCGGTGAGAATGGGCCCGGACCAGCCGCCAAAGCGGTGCAAGCCGCCCAGCCGCGCCACGCGCTCCGCCCCGGGCCGCAGCATGAGATGCACCGTATTGCCAAGGATGATCTGGGCCCCCGTGGCGCGCACCTGATCCATGGTCAGGGCCTTGACGGTTCCGGCCGTCCCCACGGGCATGAAGGCGGGGGTCTCGATCACGCCACGTGATGTGGTGAGGGCGCCGGTTCGGGCCGCCCCATCCCGCGCGGCGATATGGAAGGGAAAGGCGCCCATCACGCGGCCCGCCAGAGCAGCGAGGCGTCACCATAGGAATAGAAGCGATAACCGCTGGCGACAGCATGGGCATAGGCGCGGCGCATGGCCTCCGTCCCCGCCAAGGCGCAGACCAGCATGAAGAGGGTGGAGCGCGGCAGATGGAAATTGGTCATGAGGCCGTCCACGGCGCGGAACTTGCAACCGGGGGTGATGAAGATATCCGTCTCGCCGTCGAAGGGATGGATGGTCCCTGCTTCATCGGCGGCGCTCTCGATCAGGCGCAGGGATGTGGTGCCGACGCAAATGAGCCGGCCTCCCGCCTGGCGTGCGGCGTTCAGCGAGCCTGCCGTCGCCGCTGAGATAACGCCGCGCTCGGCATGCATATGGTGCTCGGCGACCACCTCCGACTTCACGGGGAGGAACGTCCCCGCACCCACCTCCAGGGTCAGGAAATGGGCGCTGACGCCCCGCGCGGTCAGCCGTTCCATGAGTTCCGGCGTGAAATGCAGACCCGCCGTGGGGGCGGCGACGGACGCCGGCTCCCGGGCGAATATGGTCTGATAGTCGTGCTCGTCCCGCTCATCCTCGGGGCGGCGCGCCGCGATATACGGGGGCAGCGGCATGGCGCCGTGCGCGGCGATGGCGGCGTCCAGATCGGCCCCTGATTGCGCGAAGGCGAGGATCACCTGACCGCCATCGCCCAACTCTGCGACCTTGGCCGCGAGACAACCGCTGCTCTCGGCGCCGGTAAAGACGATCTCATCGCCGGCCTTAAGGCGCTTGGCTGGTCGCGCGAAGGCGGCCCAGCGGTCAGGGCCCAGGCGCTTGTGAAGGGTGGCGTCGATGGCCGCGCTCGTCGCGCCCCGCGTGCGGCGGCCATGCAGGCGCGCGGCGATTACCCGCGTGTCATTGAAAACCAGGGCGTCGCCGGGCTGGAGCAGAGTGGGCAGATCACGAACCTCATGGTCGGAGATCTCGCCGGCTGGCGTTACCGCCAGCAGCCGAGCTGCGTCCCGGGGCTGGGCGGGGCGCAAGGCGATCCGCTCCGGCGGCAGGTCGAAATCAAAGTCGGAGACGAGCATGGGCCGCCTGTGCCCGGAACCAGCGCTCAGGCCAAGGGCGAACAGACGAGACGGATATCGATCTGGGTGCTGGGGCCGCACCGGCTCAGAACCCGCAGCAAGTCCTCAAGCGGCAGGGCGACACATCCTGCGGTGGGCTCAAAGGCGCCGGGCTGCCCCTTCGCCACGTGCAGGAAGATCGCGCTGCCGGCCCCGGGAACCACGGGTTCGTCATTATGTCCGAGCACCACCAGGGCGTCGTAGAGGCCGTCCTGTCGCATCAGGGTCTCGGCGCTGGCCGGATGAGGAAGCCGAACCAGGCGGTTATAGGCCCTGTCGGCGGGATCATCCGACCAGCCGTCCGCCGCGTCGATGGGATGGGCGGGAAGGCTTGTGACGGGCGCCGCGATCCGGTCGGCGCGGTAGCGGACCTCGCGAAGGAAGAAGCGGCCCTGGGGTGTTCCGCCGTCCCCTTCACGCTTGTCCGCGACCACACCCGCGCGGCCGAGAGCACAGACATATCCTCGGCCGGCGAACCAGAGGGTTCCTTGTGTCTCGCCGGGCCGCGCGCGAACCTCGATCACGGCATGGAACCCTTGGGCGAAGGGGCGGCGCGCCGCCGTACCGCTATTTCGTTGACGCCCGAAGGGCGGCGACCTCGGCGGGCGTAATGGCCTTGGGATAGTGGTTGCCGAAGTTCATCCGCACATAATTAACCACGGCTGCGATCTGCGCGTCGCTGAAAGAGCTCCCGAAATTGGGCATGGCCTTGCGCCCATTCAGGATCACCAGGGCCGGATACTCGCCGGAGGCCAGATGCGGATTGTGCGCCAGGGCCGGATAGGCGCCCGCTCCCACCGCGCCAAGGGCGCCTGCCATATGGCAACCCTGGCAGATGCCGGTGTAGATCGCCTCCCCCGTCTGCTGGGGATAGTGGCCCGAATAGATCTCCTGGGCTCGCGCGCCGGCGCTGGCCGCGAGTGCGAGGATAAGGCCAAGGCCTAGGATTCTGAAGCTCGGCATGGGCGCTGCTCCTTAGGCCGTCATGACGCGTTGATGGAGACGTCGGATGGCGTCCAAGCTCGAGAGCAAGGCCCCCTCCTGCCAGGCGGGAATGCGCGAAGCGTGCTCCCCGGCGAGGACGATGCGGCCATCGATCGCGCATAGATCGTCATAGTGTTGGGCGCGCAGTTCCTCGGTCCAATGGCCCGCGCAGCCCAGGGTCCAGGGAACTCGGTGCCAGGCCACGGCGACGCCATTGTCGAACTCCTCCTTGTATTGCGGGTGGAGCTTGGCGCCATATTCCACGGTCTTGGCCACGCGCTCCTCGGGGCTCATGGCGGCATAGAGGAAGGCGTTGGGGCCGAAGGTGTAGGCGCCCAAGAGCACGCCCTTTCCGTCGCTGAAATAGTCAGTGCTGGGATAGCCGATCATGGAGTTTGGCTGATCGGTGAAGCTGATGCCGCCATAGATAGCCTCGTCCTGCTCCCAGAAACGACGCTTGAACTGGAGACCCACCTTGATCGAGGCGTCGTAGTATAGGGCGTCGATTGCGTTTTGCATCGGATTGCCGACATTGATTGGAATCTGGCTGAGCACCGAGGCGGGGATGGTGCAGACGCACCAATCGGCGCTGGCCTTCTGGGGCGGACCGCCGGTCTTGGTATTCACATAGGTGGCCGTCACGCCATTATCGGTCTGGTGGATATCGATGACCTTGGCGTCATAGGTGATGACTCCATCCAGCTCCTTACCAAAGGCCTTGCCGATCATCCCCATGCCGCCCTTGGGCTGGAAGATCATGTTCTGGAACTCATAGCCGTGACCGGCGGCGATGGCGGCCCACAGGCCCGACTGGAGCAGCTCGCTCATGGCGATGGGCTCGGAGGGGGTGGGGACCGAGGTCAGGCCGCCGCCAGGGTCTGAGACATAGCCCCGCCGGTCGCTGGTGATGAGGCCCTTCTTGTATTCGTAGTTCTTATCGAGGGCGCCCCATTCGCGCATGGCGGCCATGAGGACCTCGCGATCCTCCTTGGTCACCGCCTCGTCGAGCTTGCCCTGCTGAGTGCACTTGGCGAGGAGCTCGGCCACATAGCCGTTGAAGTCGGCCTGAACCTCCCGGTAGGGCTTCGGCTTGCCGCCAAAGGCCTTATCCGACTGCAGCAGGGCCGCGTAGTTCACCTGGACGAAGGGCTCCAGAGCGACTCCGAGCAGCTTGCAGTAATGCAGGACGGCATAGTGGTGGTGGGGCAAACGCCAGGGACCGGGATTGAGGTAGAGGCCCTTATCGAAGCCGACTTTCTGAACCGCGCCGCCCAGTTCGGTATAGGTGTCTCCGCCGTAGAGCGACCAGTTCCGCCCGCCCGCCCGGTCGTTATATTCCAGGACCTGAACCTTGTAGCCCGCCTTGCGCAGTTCATAGGCCGCACACATGCCGGCCATGCCCGCGCCCAGGATCAGCACCGAGGCGCCCTTCGGATCGCCCGTCAGCTTGATCGGTCCAGTGTAGCCAGACTCCCCGGCCAGGGCCATGGAGCTCATGGCCTCATACATCACCGCGCTGCCGGCCACGGTGCCGATAAGGGTCAGAAGGTCTCGGCGGCTCATGGGGCCGGAACCCCGGCGCCCCTGACTCTGATCAGTCACGATGGCATTTCCCCTCTTCTCACGCGACGACGTCTAAGCGAGGCATGCGCCCTTGAAGCAGGGCATGCCAGACTTGATCTCCACCTCGGCGTGAGAAGCGCGGGCCCTGCGCATTTGCGCGGCGCCCTTTAGCCCACCCGCATGGAGAGGATCTTGCCGGGCGCGCGCGGCGGCTCGCCCTTGGGGAGCGCGTCCACGTGCTCCATTCCGTCGGTCACTTCGCCCCAGACGGTGTACTGATTGTCGAGGAAATTGGAGTCGGCCAGGCAGATGAAGAACTGGCTGTTGGCGGAGTGCGGATTCGACGTCCGCGCCATTGAACAGGCGCCGCGCCGGTGCGGAGCGGTGGAGAATTCCGCTTTCAGGTTCGGCTTGGTCGATCCGCCGCCGCCGGTGCCCGTGGGATCGCCCCCTTGCGCCATGAAGCCCGCGATCACCCGGTGAAAGACCACGCCATCATAGAAGCCCTCATTGGCCAGCTCGGTGATCCGGGCCACGTGGTCGGGGGCCAGATCGGGCCTGAGGCGAATGGTCACCGGACCGCTGTCCAGCGTCATAATCAGGGTGTCGTTACTCATGTCGGACTCTATTTAACCTCTGAAGGAAGGGGCACATCGCAGATGGTGAATTCGGTCCCTCTGTCGGCCTGGGCGCGGGCGACGGCTCCGACGAACCAGGGACTCGCCGTGTCGACCACACGCACCTTGGGTCGGCTGCCGGCGGGAAGGTCGGCCAGAACGCGGACGGTCAGCATCTTATCCATGGGGGCCGTTGGCGGCTCGCCCACCTTGATGGATTTCACCACATCCTCTCCTGCTATCACGCGGCCGAAGGCGGTGTAGGCTTCGTTCAAAGCCGCGCCGGTTCCACGCATGAGGAAGAATTGACTGTTGCCGCTGTCCGGGGCCGCGGCGCGGGCGACACCGCCGACGCCAGGGCAAAAGTCGCCGTGCGCCTGCACCTTGCCGTCTGCGGTGAAGCTGGCCAGTTGCAGAGGCTGGCTGGTCACGGGCAGGCTGCCCACAAAGCCTGCTTCCTTGCCATCCCCGCTGGTCACAAGTGTGAAGGGCGTGTCAGCGCCGCGGCGGAAGAAGAACTCTGGAGCGAGATTGGGGAGGGTCGAGCCGCCGGTGCCGGTATTGGCCGGATCACCGGTCTGATCCATGAAGTCCTCGATCACCCGGAAGAACGACAGGCCGTCATAGAAGCCCTTCCGGGTGAGGGTCTTGAGCCGCTCAACGGTCACGGGCGCGACCAAGGGCTGCAACTCCACCAGGATGCGGCCCTTGTTGGTGTCGATCACCAGGACGTCATTGGGGTTAACCTGCCGCCAGTCGCCGGGCCCGGGTTCGGGGCCGGACGGGATGGGAACCTTGGTGAGGTCGCTGATCGGAGGCTTGGCGGCTTCCGCCCCCGGCGCCGCGAGGACGGCGCATAGGGCGAGGCAAGACAGAACACGCAAGGACATGGCGCCCCCTACCCCGCGCATGGCGGCCCGGCAAGCCAAGCTGGTTTCCATGCTCTAGGTTTGCGACGCTTTTTCGAGAAGGCGCTTATTCACCCAGGGGCTGACGAAAGGGGACACGTCTCCGCCCAGGCTCGCGATTTCCTTGACCAGCCGCGAGGCGACGGCCTGGTGGCGCGGGTCGGCCATGAGAAAAACGGTCTCGATATTGCGATCAAGCTGCTGGTTCATAGCGGTCATCTGAAACTCGACCTCGAAGTCGCCCACGGCGCGAAGACCTCGCACCAGCACGTTCGCCCCCACGTCGCGCGCCGCGTTCAGGGTGAGGCCGGTATAGGGGAGGACACGAATGGTGGCGCCCTCAATTGCGGCGGTCTCATGCTCGAGCATGGCGACCCGTTCCTCCAGCGTGAACATCGGCCCTTTGCCGCTATTCACCGCGACCCCGATCACCAGCAGATCCACCAGCTTGCAAGCCCGGCGGATCAGGTCGAGATGCCCGTTGTGAACGGGGTCAAAGGTGCCCGGATAGAGGCCAGTCCGCGTCACTGCGGATCCCCGCCCTCGTCGCCACCCCCGTCGGCGCTTGGCGGCGCCTCATCCACGGCGTCGTCCGCCGCGCCTTCGAGACGCTCGACCGAGACCACATGCTCATTCTCGGCGGTGCGGAAAATGGTGACGCCCTGAGTGTTGCGTCCCGCGGTGCGGATCTGACTCACCGGAACGCGGATCAACTGTCCCTGATCGGTGACCAGAAGAATTTCGTCCGGATCCTCCACGGGGAAAGAGGCCACGAGCCGGCCACCACGCTTTGAGAGATCATGGCCGATCAGGCCCTGGCCGCCCCGGCCCGTGCGGCGATAGTCATAGGCCGAGGTGCGCTTGCCAAAGCCTTCGGAGGAGATGGTCAGGATGAACTGCTCCGCCCCTCCCAGTTCGGCGATGCGCTCCACCGAAAGCGACACCGCGCTTTCGGCCAAATCCTCATCATCATCGGCGGGCGTCTCCGGGGCCGCGGCCTCCTCTCCCTCGCCGCTCGCCGCCATGCGCATGGCGGTGGCGTGTTTGAGATAGGCGGCGCGCTCGGCAGGCGTCGCCTCGACGCCCCGCAGGATCGCCATGGAAATGACGCTGTCGCCCTCAGCGAGGCGAACGCCCCGCACGCCCGTGGAATCGCGACCCGCGAAGACCCGGACATCGGTCACCGGGAAGCGGATACAACGGCCGAGCGAGGTGGAAAGAAGGACATCATCCGCCGCGTTGCAGAGGCTGACCCCCACGATGGCGTCGCCGCCCGGGAAGCCCTCCACATCGAGCTTCATGGCAATCTTGCCGTTGCGATTGATCTGCACGAAGTCGGACAGCTTGTTACGACGCACGCCACCGGAGCGCGTGGCGAACATCACGTCCAGCCCATCCCAGGTCGCCTCGTCCTCGGGCAGGGTGAGGATCGAGGTCATGGTCTCGCCCGGCTCGATGGGGAAGAGATTGACGAAGGCCTTACCGCGCGAGGTGGGCCCGCCGATGGGGAGGCGCCACACCTTCAGCTTGTAGGCCTTGCCGCCGGAGGAGAAGAACAGCATGGGCGCGTGGGTGGAGGCGGAGAAGACTCGGGTGACGGCATCCTCATCCTTGGTGGACATACCAGAGCGGCCCCGCCCGCCCCGGTGCTGGGTGCGATAGGTCGCGAGCGGCGTGCGCTTCACATAGCCGCCATGGGTGACGGTGATCACCATATCCTCGCGTACGATGAGATCCTCGTCCTCGAGGTCGGCGTCGCCCTCGACAATGGCTGTGCGGCGCGGGACGGCGAAGGCTTCGCGAACCTCCACGAGCTCTTCGCGCACCACGGCCATGATCGCATCGCGGGAGCCCAGCAGATCAAGCCACGCCTGAATAGCGGCGGCAAGTTCGCGCGCCTCGTTCATGATCTCTTCGCGGCCAAGGCCCGTCAGACGCGAGAGGGTCAGAGCGAGGATAGCGCGGGCCTGCTCGTCGGTGAGTCGCACCTGGTCTTCGCCAACCATCTGGGTTCGCGGGTCCGCGATCAGAACGATCAGCGGCGCCATGTCGCCCACGGGCCAGTCCCGGCCCACAAGGCGCTCGCGGGCCTCTGCCGGATCCTTGGAGGAACGGATGATGGCGATCACTTCGTCGATGTTCACGACGGCGATGGCCAAGCCCACCAGGATGTGGGCCCGGTCGCGGGCTTTGGCGAGATCGTGCTTGATGCGCCGGACCACCACCTCTTCGCGGAAGTCCACGAAGGCGGTGAGCATGTCGCGCAGGCCCAGTTGCTCGGGGCGGCCGCGGTTCAGGGCCAGGGCGTTGACCGGGAAGGAGCTCTGAAGCTGGGTAAAGCGATGCAGCTGGTTCAGCACAACCTCGGCGCTGGCGTCGCGGCGGAGCTCCACCACCACGCGCATGCCGGTCCGGTCGCTCTCGTCGCGCAGATCGGCGACCCCTTCGATCCGCTTTTCGCGCACCAGTTCGGCGATCCGCTCCACCATGGCGGCCTTATTCACCTGGAAGGGAATGGCGGAGATGATGATCGCTTCGCGGTCCTTGCGGACCTGTTCAAAACTGGCGACGCCTCGGCAGATCACCGAGCCGCGCCCGGTCAGCAAAGCCTGGCGCGCGCCGGTGCGGCCGATGATTTCCCCTCCGGTGGGGAAGTCAGGACCTGGCACGATCTCGAGAAGCTCCTCGGCGCTGACATCCGGGCGATCGATCAAGGCCAGACAGGCGTCAATGATCTCGCCCAGATTATGCGGCGGTATATTGGTGGCCATTCCCACGGCGATGCCATTGGCGCCATTGACCAGCAGATTGGGAATGCGTGAGGGGAGGACGACGGGCTCGCTCTCCTTGCCGTCGTAATTGTCCTTGAAGTCGACCGTATCCTTGTCGAGATCTGCCATGATCGCCATCGAGGCCTTGGTCAGGCGGCACTCGGTATAGCGCATGGCGGCGGGGGGATCGTTGTCGACAGAGCCGAAATTGCCCTGCCCGTCGATGAGCAGCAGGCTCATGGAAAAGGGCTGCGCCATGCGCACCAGGGTGTCGTAGATCGAGAGATCGCCGTGCGGGTGATACTTACCCATCACGTCGCCGACAACGCGCGCGGACTTCACATAACCCCGATCAGGGGTGTGGCCCTGCTCATTCATGGAGAACAGTATGCGCCGCTGTACGGGCTTGAGGCCATCTCGCAGGTCAGGCAGCGCCCGGCTCACGATCACGCTCATGGCGTAATCGAGATAGGACTTCTTAACCTCGTCCTCGATTGAGATCGGGCTGACTGATCCCCGCTGGGCGTCAAGCGGCGGCGTG
>Ga0116226_10005620_pt1 | contig 11200 bp, 12 predicted proteins | sample S1TSphfallax_FD_89692 | JGI IMG/M metagenome (GOLD analysis project Ga0116226, IMG submission 89692) | Host-associated microbial communities from peat moss isolated from Minnesota, USA - S1T2_Fa - Sphagnum fallax MG | ecosystem: Host-associated > Plants > Peat moss > Unclassified | place: USA... | reverse complement strand
TCCAATATACCTTGGTGCAAAAGCTGGGAAATTGCCTGAGCCAAAGCGATAAAACCACCTGTAATTGCCATTGTTCTTGTACCAGCATCAGCCTGTAGGACATCAGCATCCACAGTTAGGGTTCGTTCTCCGAGTAAATCAAAATCCAAGACACCTCTTAAACTACGCCCAATTAAGCGCTGGATTTCTTGTGTTCTTCCCGATAACTTCAAAAATTCTCTTTCTTGCCTTTGTTGTGTAGCAGCCGGTAACATACGGTATTCAGCGGTTAACCAACCTTTACCCGTTCCAGCCAAAAACTTCGGGACTCCTACACTCACGCTTACATTACAGAGTACTTGAGTGTCACCACACTTAGCTAAAACCGAACCCGGAGCAAAGTGGGTGAAATTAGGATAAAAACTATGGGGGCGAAGTTCATAGGATTTTCGACCGTCTGGACGTTTCCAAGCCATTGGAATTACCTCCACGCCTGCAGAGCGTATTGATTTTAGATTACTCTAGCTTTAAAGAATATCTAAACACAACTTTTGCTAGAGATTTTTATGTTTACACAGTTAGATACTCCAAATGCGCATCAGCTTCTTAGTCTACCATACTCGGTAGAAGGCTTAATCCAAGTGTTTACCAGTTCTCACCGTAATTTCTTTACCAATGTTATGGCGCTAGCCCTGAGAATTGCTAGTCAGGGTACGCCAGTGCTGATAGTCCAGTTTTTAAAAGGTGGTATTAAGCAAGGTCCAGAACAAGCTATACAGCTAGGACAAAACTTAGATTGGATTCGATGTAATCTACCGCGTTGTATTGATACGCCACACTTGGACGAATTAGAAAATTTGGCTTTGCAAGAACTATGGCAGTATACACAAAATATAGTATACGCAGGTAAATATTCTTTAATTGTATTAGATGAGTTAAGTTTGGCGATTAATTTCGGGCTAATTCCTGAAATATCTGTTTTAGAATTTCTCGCTAAACGCCCAACTCATGTTGAGATTATTCTCACTGGATCGGAAATGCCAAAATCTCTACTTGATATAGCTGACCAAATTACAGAGGTACGGCGTTCTCATCAGCCTTAAGTCTGGATATGGATTACGATTATTTGCATATCCCAAAATTTGCTTTGGGCTCACAAACTTACAGTTTTCCTCCATGACTCAAGTAGTAAAAATTAAAGTTTTAAAATTAAATCAGTCAGCGATCGCTCCCAGATATGAGCATCCAGGAGACGCTGGACTAGATTTGTTTTCTGTAGAAGATAAACAGATCCTGGCTGGAGAAAGTCAACTCATCCGCACCGGAATAGCTATAGAACTACCTAGAGGGACTGAAGCTCAAATTAGACCAAGAAGCGGGCTAGCCTTAAAGCATGGGATCACAGTACTGAACACACCAGGTACAATAGATTCTGGCTATCGTGGCGAAATTTGTGTAATTCTGATTAATCATAGTCAAGAAACATTTCAGGTTAATCAGAACATGAAAATTGCCCAAATGGTCATAGCTGCAATTATTTATGCAGAAGTGGAATTAGCCAACGTTTTAGGGGATAGCACAAGGGGAGAAAAAGGATTTGGCTCATCTGGTTATTGAACCGCATAGGGGCGCAAGTCCTTGTAGTGGCTCATATGCCTTGCGCTCCTACTAAGTAACAACAGAGGGCAAAAATTTACCTCCTGCCCCCTTCTTCTGCTTCTTTTGACCCATTTGTAATTCTTATCATTAGTCAAATTTTCCCTCACCAATTCCACAGAGTTTCCACAGGGTTTTTCGCAGTTTTCCACAGATGATTTATGCAATCAACGCCTTTTGCAGTGTTGCTGGGGATTTTGTATTGCTATCTCTAGCACCTATCAAATACTGAGTTTATATGAAGCAATATTAAAAAAAATGGTTGTAAGTCCTATTCTTTCGTACTTAATTATTTTTTTACCAGCTGTTTTTTAACATTTCGCATCATTGACAAACCCACCCCCTCATAGCGCACAATAAATCGACTTGCGAAGAAAAAACTGCTGTTGCATTATCGGTGTTCTCAGCACCCAGTTAATGGGAGAGAAGACAGCATGATGCAGCATGAGCAGGACTTTCGTGCAAGTAGTTATCTACCTCGATTTACTTCCTAGACAGAAAACTTCATGAGCGCAACGGTTAGCATCTCAATAAAAATTCCCCATACACTCCATGAACCTGTAAAAGGCTATTTAGCAGCGCATCCAGACTGGGATGAGGAACGCCTATTAGCAGCAGCAGTATCATTATTCTTACTGCAAAACGGTGATGAAGATCGCCAAGTGTCTCGTGTTTACTTAGATACAATTTTTCAACAAAATTAGTCCCAAGGAGTTTCTTCAGCCTACCCGTAAAAGCTTGCATAAAGTTGGTCAGTACTGAACCACAGCTTAGTATAGCTAAGGAGGACGGAAAATTGAGGAAAATTGAGATTAAAGGCTGGCTTTAATCGATGAACAAGTGTCTTATCTGTCCCCCTTGTACAAGGCTGAACTACAATGTCGATACGACCTATTTGCTTTTCATCCCAAAGCTAAACCCTAGTAGATATCTAGGAAATTTGGCTTTGGCATGTATTTACATATATAAAGTTTTAATAAATTTGTAAAATTAAGTAGGATTGCTAGTACTTTTTGGGCATCCTAGGTATCAGGCTAAAGATAGATTATTTCACCGTTATTTCACCGTTATTTCACCAAAGTAACTATGCTCAGTCAACCGTTCCTCTTCCAAACTACTGTAGGAAAGCCGAAAAAGCCAGTGAGGGAAGTACCAGCTAGCACGCCTCATGCGCCACCATTATTAATTCTACTGGGTGGAGGGGGGCTGATTACCGCCCTAGTTACTGTAATTGTATATGGCAAGATCGCACTGGTTAAAGCCGAAAAAAAACTCAAGTTTGAGCAGTTTAGAACTAGAGAGTTAGAGAAAAAATTTAAGCTAGCTCTGGAAACTATCCGCAAAATGGAGACTAACCCAGATTTGATTAACTCTAGAGACTTCAATCTGGACTACCTGCGGATGCGGATGGCGGAAGAAGTGTTCCATTTTGCTATCGTTAATCAAATTAAAGTTAAGATTAAAGACAAAATTACACAAGTGTTGCGTCCCAGCCAAGCAAACTCTGGACAAGTGGGAATTGCGACTAACACTACTAGACAAGTAGATGAAACGTTTGATGTTGAGTATGAAACTGGTACTCCACCCAATATGGCTAAAAGAGTCTTATTTAGGATTCAGGTCAGGTTGGTGAAGTTACCAACCCAGCCTACTTCTAGTACTATTAGTCAACTGATTGAATGTCTAGAAACTTACCTTAGTCCTATGGAGGATCAAGATAATTGGCAGCCAACTATTCAGGGTCGCATTGTAACTATGCATTGGGATCAAAAGGCTAAACCGACTCCATTATTAGTCCTAGAACAATTAAATGAAGGTGTAAATGTTACTTTCCGTACTAATAGGGCTAATAATCCTGCTCCAGCGCCACCATCTAAATTAAACCAGACGGGGTCTAGTAGAAAGTAATTCTCGCTTTAACGAGGAGAACGGGTCGGGTTAGATTCTGAACTGCTAGCAACATTCCGCGCATCCCGGATTAAGACACCATCTTCCATTTCGATGATCCGATCCGCTATATCCAAAATCCGATTATCATGTGTGACTAATAAAATAGCAGTTCCTTGTTCTTTAGCCAAACGTTGCATAACTTCTACAACATCGCGTCCTGATTGTTTGTCTAGAGCGGCTGTTGGTTCATCGGCTAAGATGAGAGGGGGTTGGTTGACTAAAGCACGGGCGATCGCTACACGTTGTTTTTGTCCACCAGAAAGGCTTTCGGGAAAATAATTTATTCTGTCTTGTAACCCCACTGCTCCCAACATTCTTTCTGACTTAGCAACTGCTGCTGATTGAGAAATTCCTGTATTTAGCTCTACAGCCATTTGAACATTCTGTCTAGCTGTGAGAAACCCCAATAAATTATGGGCTTGGAAAATATAACCAATATTGCGCCGGATTTGGACTAACTTACTTTGACTTGTACCAAATAATTCTGCACCTAAAAACTTGAGACTTCCTTCTTGTACAGATCTTAATCCACCGATCAAACTGAGTAATGTAGTTTTTCCCGAACCAGAAGGTCCAGTCATAATTACAATTTCTCCAGGATATACTTCCAGATTAATATTAAACAAGATTTGTTTTCTCAAACTACCTTTACCGTAGTAGTGATTCAGATATTGAATAGCAATTACAGCTTCTGTATTGGTCATAGATTTAGTATATAGTAAAGAGAAACAGGATTTTAGGTAGTTTTAGACATGTTTAAACCAGGCTTAGAAGATATCTGCTGGGTCAGCAGAGTCTAATTTACGGATAGCAATCATCCCAGAAATACTACACATTAAAAGCGTCAACATTATTACTGTAAAAGCCTTACTAAAACTCATGATAATTGGCAATAATGTGGCATCTCTTGCTACATTATACATAATAACAGAGCAAATAAATCCTGGAATATATCCTAGAACTGCTAGCATAAATGCTTCTTGTAGGATAACCATGAGTAAATAATTTTGGGAGTAGCCTATAGCTTTGAGAGTAGCATATTCCGATAAATTATCTGTTACCTCACTATACAGAATTTGATAAACAATTACAGTTCCTACGATGAAACCCATAGCTGTCCCCAAGCTGAAAATAAAACCAATAGCTGTATTGTTAGCCCAGTAATTTCTTTCAAAATCGATAAATTCTTGCTTAGATAAAACATTTAGATCTTTAGGTAAATAATTGCGCAGAAGTTGAGTCGCTTCCTGGACATTCACACCTGGTTTTAAGCGAATTAATCCAATATCAATAATTCCTGGTTGACGATTGTTAAATAAGCGTAAAAAATTAGTATCACTAGTGATGACATTACCATCAGACCCAAAAGACGCTCCTAAGGTAAATAATCCTACTATTCTCATCCGTCGCCTACGAACTTCTGCTGAAACAGATTTTCCAGCTTCAAACCACTTGACAATTGGACCATATTCTATTCTGGACGAGCGATCGAATAAAGCTACATCAGCTAGTTTCAGCTTGTCGCAATTTTCCGCCACACCAGGTAAATCGAATACATTAGATTTGGGATTAAATCCATAAACGAGCAGATTGCGTGGACGACCTGTAACTGGATTTTTCCAACTTGTATAGTCTAAATATATCGAATTCACCGACTTGACAAACGGTAAATCTAAAGACTGATACAATTCTCTTTGGGAAAATCCCTTCATGGAAAGTACAGCACTTGATTGATTGCTAATTAAAACCACATCGCCGATTAAACTGGTATGCATTCTGACATTACTGTAATATAATGCATCCCGAAAACCTATTTGCATAAACATCAAAATATCAGCGAAAGCGATACCTGATAAAGCCACAGCTAGGCGAGTTTTTTCCCTTGTCAGTTGTAGCCAAGATAGAGGTATTTTCTGAATCATTTATTTAACTTACTAACACCTTTACTAAACCTTTCATTTACTCCCCTGCTCCCCTGCTTCCCTTCTCCTGCACCGTAAGGTTCAGTATGAATTTCTACCAATACCTTGGCATTAGTTAAACCAGAAACTCGTCTACTTGATTCAGGAGATAAAGCAATCTTGACTTGTACTACTCGCGCATCAATATCTGCGGCTGGATCTGTATTCAGTACATCTTTTTGTCCGATCTCACGCCCAATTCTGGAGACTGTTCCGGTGATTTCTCCACTAAAAGCGCCATTCTCACTCTTTACAGTGACAATTTGACCCAATCGCACTTTACCAATATGATCTTCTGGAACTTCAGCAGTGACAACCATATGGTCAGTCTGTCCCATTTCAGCAATACCATTGGGACTCATCACTTCACCAGATTTAGTGTAAATTTTTAAAATCTCACCAGTAATTGGGGCTTTGACATAGCTAAACTGGAGATCAGACCGTGCTTTTTTCATTAAAGCCGTAGCATCAATAACTTGAGCTCTAGCCCTTGCGATATCAGTGGGACGGACTTGTAATAATCTGCTCAGTCTTGTGTGTTCTTCAAGTATTTGTTTTTGTAGGGTTTGTACAGTCTGGTTACGAGTTGCGATCGCTTCCAATAATTGTTCCCGTAAAGTATTGATAGTCTTGGCCTGGTTAGCTTTAGTTTCCTTTAATTGTTGTTGGAGAGTTTGAATGGTTCTGCGTAATCCAGCTTGGTCTTCTCGCACCTGTTCGTAACTGGTGAAAGCATTTAATCGTCTTCTATCTCTTTCTTGCTGAGAAATAGCGCCTTGTCGATATAAAAATTCATAACGACGGTCATCGACTAACGCATTTCGTTGTTCAGCTCGGACTCTGCTCACCATTGCTACTAAAGAATCTCTTTGTCCGCGCAATTCTGCTGCTACCCGGTTAACTTCGGCTTGTTGAGCTATTCGCTCTCCGCTTAACTGGGCTGAAATTCGGGCAATTGTGGCGGATTGAGTCTCTCTCTGACCCGATAACTGAGCTTGAAGACGAGAAATAACTGCTGATTGAGTTTGTACATCTATGGGTGAGGTAACTAACACCTGCTGTAGATTGGCGCGAGATTCTTGTAATTTAGCGTCCGCATCATCTAATAACGCCTCATTACCATCTCGACTATCTAAAATCGCGATGATTTGACCCTGTTGAACGTGTTGTCCCTCTTTAACTAAGATTTGTTTGACTCTGGCTGATAATCCTGAGTTAGACGCTGAAAGTTTTACTATCTCTCCTTTTGGCTCCAGTTTTCCCAAAGCGCTCACACTATCCACAGGGGTGCTAGCGATGGAAACTGATTTTGTCAGCTGTTTTAGTTGCTCAATTTTAGCTGTAGCTAGAAATCCAGTAGCGATCGCCACTGGAAGAGCAACAGCAATTCCTAACCAAATTTTCGATTGCTCAAGTGGCTGTTCCTTAACTCGTGGCTCTTCAGTCACCCTTGACATGGTATATCGCTTCTTGTGAATTTTGCTGGTGGAAATAAAGACAGTCACGTACAGTCACGTACAGTCAAATGAAGATTTTTCAAGTTTTGCATCCTGATGAATAATTTTCCTAGTTACCTAATCAAGCTAAAAATCATGCCAAAAAAGATGCCAAAAAAGATCTAATCAAAATAGCAGTTTCTTGAAATCTGTTAACCTATTAAACAAATTGTTTTTCACATGACAATTCCTCAATTTAATCGTTTCAGTAAAATGAATAGAGTAGGAGAGACTAAGCCTCCAGCGAAACTGTTTTAATGTAGTACTTTACCTGAATTCTACATTTATCAGTTAGGGAAAAACGTAACGCATTCTACAGATATAAAAATGAGAAAATAGCATAAATTCAGCTAATTAAAAAGTTAAGATTAGCACATCTAGTACTTATATTATTTAGCAATCATTAAATTGGGGGTAGTAGAAATGCCATACAAGTAGTAAAACTAGAAATATACGCGTACTCATCCTCACAGGAGCTACTGTCCTGATGTTAGTTTCCCTCAGAATTGAAAACTTTGCTCTCGTTGACCAACTGGAATTAGATTTTAGCTCTGGATTGAATGTCCTCACAGGGGAAACTGGAGCGGGAAAATCCATTATATTAGATGCGATCGACGCAGTTTTAGGCGGTAAAGTCTCTAGTCGGGTAATTCGGACAGGGACTAATAGAGCAATTATCGAAGGGACTTTTACGATCAATCCTCCCCTAACAGCTTGGTTAACTGAGCAGGAAATTGATTTAATTGATGAGAATTCTGTAGTGATTAGTCGGGAAATTGCAGTTACAGTCACTAATATTCGTAGTCGATCGCGGGTAAATGGCGTGTTGGTCAACCGTCAGTTAATGGGGGGATTGCGCGATCGCCTGGTGGAAATCACCGCTCAAGGACAAAATGTACAAGTCGGACAATCCGCTCAAGTACGAGATTGGCTAGATTTATATGGTGGTGATAAGCTGATCCAGCAGAGACAGAAGGTAGCGACTGCTTATAGTGTATATCATCAAGCACACCAATCTCTGGAAAAACGGCGAACTTCGGAACGGGAACGTTTACAACAACTGGATTTGCTCACCTATCAAGTACAAGAACTGAGTGCAGCCAGTATGAGCGATCCGCAAGAAATGGAACAATTAAATCAAGAACGAGAACGGTTAAATCACGTTGTCGATCTACAACAAATGAGTTACCGAATTTTTCAAGCACTATATCAAAATGATGATGAAACTCCCACTGCTGCTGATTTATTGGGAGATAGTGAAGTTATATTAAGTAATATGGTGGAATATGATCCCCAATTACAACCTTTGTTAGAATTAGTCAGAGATGCTCAAACAGCGATTACGGAAGTAGGAAGACAGATCAATCGCTATGGGGAAGATTTAGAAGCTGACCCCCAAAGATTAGCAGAAGTCGAAGAACGAATGCGGGGATTAAAACAAATTTGTCGGAAGTATGGTCCGGAATTGGCTGATGCGATCGCCTATTACCAAAATATCCAAGGTGAATTAGCGGAATTGAATAATAATGAGCAATCGATCGAAAATCTAGAACAACAAGTACAAACTAGTTTACAGCAGTTGACAGAACTGAGTCAGCAACTAACCCAATTGCGTCGTCAAGTAGCAGTAAATTTAGAGTCTCGGTTACTCGCTCAACTAAAACCATTAGCGATGGAAAAGGTAAAATTCCAAGTTGGGATTTCACCAATTACTCCTACTCCGACTGGTGGGGACAAGATCACTTTTATGTTTAGTCCCAATCCAGGAGAGCCGTTACAACCTTTAACCGAAATTGCTTCTGGTGGAGAAATGAGTCGGTTTTTATTGGCTTTGAAGGCTTGTTTTACCCAAGCTAACGCCGCGACGACCATGATCTTTGACGAAATTGATGTGGGTGTTTCCGGAAGAGTAGCCCAGGCGATCGCGGAGAAATTACATCAACTCAGCCAAGTCCACCAAGTTTTATGTGTAACTCACCAACCCCTAGTTGCGGCGATGGCAGATCGTCATTTCCGGGTGGATAAACAAGTGATTAATCCCGCTAAAAGTCAGAAAAATGAGCATGGTAACGGTGGACAAAGGACTGTAGTTAGGGTGACTAATTTGGCAGATTTAACTACGCGACGAGATGAACTGGCGCAATTAGCAGGGGGAAATTCTGCAAATGATGCGATCGCTTTTGCTGAATCCTTGCTATTACAAGCAGCTAACCATCGTCGCCAAGAGCAATCATAATCAAAGTTCAAGTAAATCAAGTGGTGAGAAAGGGAGATATCATCGCCTATATGAATAATTCCCGTGACCAAACTAAAAAGCGTCAATTACAAACTGGTATTGAACAAGCTAAACTACAATTGATTGAAATTTATGTAAGTATTAATATGCAAATTACTTATTTTTATTTTATGGTACTGCAGTACTAAAACAAAAACTTAAGGGAAAGTCTGGGAAAAATTTGCAGTAACACTTCTTAACGCCTCAATCTAGCTGATCTACTATCCTAGTATTTTAGGATCGATCATTTAATTGCAAAAATCTATGAATATCATGATCTCGGACGAGTTGCTACATACAACCCAAATGTCTGAAGCTGAGTTACTAACAGAAATAGCCATTATGTTATTTCAGAAGGAAAAACTGACTTTGGGTCAAGCTAGTCAATTTGCTAGAATGAGTCAGCTGCAATTCCAGATATCGCTCGCAAGCCGTCAGATATCCCTACATTATGATATTAACGAACTTAGGGAAGATGTTAAAAGCCTGGAAGAAAATAACTGGAGATGATTATAGTTAGTTACACTTCACTCAGATACATCTTTTGCTATTACCCGAATTTTTTGTTATTATAGTATTAATATATTTTAAAGTAGCATGGAGAAAAGGAAAGCTCCATCCAATTAACACCAAATACAATATCTACGCAAATAATTCTAATAGTTAGGAGATTTGTCAATGAAATGGATGCTTAAACAGGCTCAAAATCAGCTAAACCAAATAATTGATGCAGCTAAAGAAGAACCTCAATTCATTTATAGCCAAGAAAGCTTAGTTGCTGCAGTTGTAGATCCCAACTTGTTTCAAGAGTTTTTAAATTGGCAAGAACGCACTGCAAAATCACCTCTAGCTCAGGTTTTTAGGGAACTAAATCAATTATGCATTGAAGAAAACTATACTTTCGAGATACCAACACGATGCGATCGCCCAAATCCATTTTGCGAATAAAATAATGAGTTATTTGTGCGACACAAATATTATCAGTGAATTAATCCGCCCGCTTCCTAATTTAGGGGTTATAGCCTGGAGCGAATCTGTGACATATATTAATCTAAGTGTAATTACAGTTGAAGAAATATATTATGGGTTGACAGCCAAGCCTAACTCCATAATCAAAAATTGGTTTGAAAATTTTCTGACATCTCGCGGACAAATTATACCCTTAACCCTAGAAGTTGCTCAGTATGCGGGTGAATTAAGGGGAATGCTTCGTACACAAGGTATAGTACGATCTCAGGCTGACATGTTAATAGCTGCGACTGCTAAAGTTCACAACTTGACGCTTGTTACCAGGAATATTCGGGATTTTGAAAATTGCAATATCTCTACATTAAATCCGTTTTCTAGCTAATCCCAATACTAGTGACCGAACTATATTGACTCAACACCTGTTCAAGAATTACATTCAATATTCAGCGACGGAAAAAACCTATTTCAGATTTGAGCTATTTTTGCACTTGCTCAAGAACTCCCACTGTATCAAGTAGAGAAACCTAGATAATAGATAACATGGGTTAGCGTAAATCACCTTAAAATGGTCAGGAGTCATATTTTTCCTATTCTTCTACTTTAAGGCAACAACTATGCCCCGTCGTGATGACCTGCATTCTATTCTATTATTAGGTTCTGGACCGATTGTGATCGGCCAAGCCTGTGAGTTTGACTACTCTGGAACTCAAGCTTGCAAGGCTTTGAGAGAGGAGGGCTATAAAGTAATATTGGTTAATTCTAACCCAGCGACGATTATGACCGATCCGGAAACAGCTGATCGCACTTACATCGAGCCGCTAACACCGGAATTAGTTGAAAAAGTAATCGCTAAAGAACGTCCTGATGCTTTACTCCCCACAATGGGAGGACAAACAGCTCTGAATATTGCAGTA
>Ga0116226_10005619_pt1 | contig 11201 bp, 6 predicted proteins | sample S1TSphfallax_FD_89692 | JGI IMG/M metagenome (GOLD analysis project Ga0116226, IMG submission 89692) | Host-associated microbial communities from peat moss isolated from Minnesota, USA - S1T2_Fa - Sphagnum fallax MG | ecosystem: Host-associated > Plants > Peat moss > Unclassified | place: USA... | reverse complement strand
GTTTCCGATCTTTCTTGGCAATCTATTGGTTGCGGTCGGCATCGCCAAACCCATTGTACCGCTCTGGGTTTTTGCAGTCGCCTTTTTGGCGGTCATGACCTACGCGGCCTACCGGGACATCAAATTCTCTTCGCGCGCCGGACTCATCCTGGAATGCATCTCGGTCGGCATCATCATCATTATCACGGCCATGGTCATCGGCGTCCACGGCACGGTCATCGACCCGGCGCAGCTTAACTTCGCCAAGTTCAACTTCGGTTCCGTTTTCGCCGGCCTGCCGTTCGTGATTTTCAGTTTCGTCGGCTTCGAAAGCTCCGCAACCCTGGCGAAGGAGGCCGGTACGCCGCAGAAAAGCATTCCGCTCGCGGTCGTGTGCTGTGCCGCCTTCGCCGGCTTGTTCTTCACCCTGATCGCCTATTTCATGGTGTTCGGCGATGGCGATAACGCCGCGGCCCTGGGCGCGAGCTCATCGCCCTTCACCGATGTCGCCGCCAAGGCCGGCTTATCCTGGACCGCAACGATCGTCTATTTCGCGGCCTGCATCAGCTCCTTTGCCTGCGGCCTTGCCTGTATCAACGCGGCCTCAAGGCTGATGTATTCCATGGGCCGGTATCAATTCCTGCACAACTCCATGGGCATGGTGCATAAAACCCATCAGACCCCGCATTTTGCCGTCTTGCTGTCCGCCGGCCTTGTCTTGGTCGCAACCTTGGCCGTCATTCCCTTGGGTTTTCTAAACGCCTTCGGATATACCGGCACGCTGGCAAGCTTTGGCTTCGTTATCGTCTATCTCGGCATGTGCATTGCTGCGCCAGTCGAAATGAAAAAGACCGGTAGTTTGAAGGTGGTCAACGTGCTGATCGGTATTATCGGCGTGGCGTTGATGATGTTCGTCATCTGGGGCAGCGTTTATCCCGTGCCGGCCTATCCGTTCAATATTCTACCCTATCTGTTTCTCGCTTACATGGTTGTCGGCGCGATTTGGTTCGCGATTCTCAAACGCAAATCGCCCCAAATCCTGGCCTCGATCCAGCTGGATATGGAAGGTTAGCGCATAACGCCACGCAACAGGCTCATGGGTCCGGCATCAGCACTGCCGGACCCAGCCCTCACCCCCGGCTTACCATCGCCAGCATCAGCCGTTCAAATTCAGCCACGCTCAACGTCTCCGCCCGCCGCTCCGCCGCAATCCCGGCGGCATCCAGCAACGCCTCGCCGCCCAACCCGCGTAACGCCCCGCGCAGCATTTTCCGCCGCTGCCCGAACGCCGCCGCGGTCAATTTCTCCATCGCCCTGAATAATTCCGGCGCCGGCTGTTCGGCCTTCGGCACCAGCCGCACGATCGCCGATTCAATCTTCGGCGGCGGCACGAACGCCGCAGCCGGCACCTGCATCATTATCGCCGCCTCGCACACATACTGGCTGATCACCGAAAGCCGCCCATAGGCCGCACTCCCGGGCGCCGCCACAATCCGCTCGGCCACCTCCAGCTGAAACATCAGCGTCATCGCCTGAAATTGTCCGGCCTGCGCCAGCCAGCGCAGCAGCAGCGGCGTCCCGACATTATACGGCAGGTTCGCAACAATCGCCCTTGGTGCCGCCACCAGCCCCGGCAAATCAGCCTGCAACGCATCGCCCGCGACCACCCGCAGCCGCCCCGGCCGGGTCGCCGCCAGCGCCTCAATCGCCGCCACCGCGCGCGGATCAATCTCCAGCGCCACCACCGCCGCCGCCGCACTGTTCAACAGCGCCCGCGTCAACCCGCCCGGCCCCGGCCCGATCTCGATCACATTCACCCCAGCCAGCGGCTCCGCGCAGCGCCGGATCTTGTCGATCAGATTGCCATCAAGCAGAAAATGCTGCCCAAGCGATTTATCCGCCCGCAGATCGAACGCCGCGATCACCTCGCGCAGGGCCGGCCAGTCGGGTGCGCTACCGGGTTCGGGCATCGCACCTTGTTAGCCCGCCCTTGCGCGTGCCAACAAGGTTCCGACGATGTCGCAAACCGCCACGCCCCCCGCGTCCAACCCGCCGGCCGAGCCCAGGCACCGCCGCCTCGGCGACTGGCTGTTGAACGTCCCGCAAACCCTGCGCGCCTCGGTCCGCGCCGACGAAGCCTGGCTGGCGGTCCTGGCCGCCCTGGTCGGCGCCCTTGCCGGCGCCGGCGTCGCCCTCATCAACCTCATCACCGGCTGGATGCATGGCGGCCTGTTCGACCTCGCCGCCGGCCGCGGCCTGTCGGAATCCGCCCATATCGCCCCGGCGCGGGCCTTTCTGGTCCCGGTCCTGGGCGGCCTGGCGCTCGGCCTGTTCGGCCTGCTCCTCACCCGCTTCCGCCCCGCCAGCCCGATCGACGCGATCGAGGCCAACGCCCTCTATGGCGGCCGCTTGTCGCTCGGCGACAGCCTGATCGTCGCCGGCCAGACCACCTGGTCGAACGGCGTCGGCGCCTCGGTCGGGCTGGAGGCCGGCTACGCCCAGCTCGGCGCCGGCATCGCATCCCGCCTCGGCCGTAGCTTCAGGCTGCGGCGCAACGATCTGCGCGTCCTGGTCGGCTGCGGCGCCGCGGCCGCCATCGGCGGCGCCTTTAACGCCCCGCTCTGCGGCGCCTTCTACGGCATCGAGCTGATCATCGGCGTCTATTCCATCACCACCTTGCCCTTCGTCGTCATCGCCTCGCTCTGCGGCACGCTCATGGTGCAGGTGCTCATCGGCGGCTCGCCGCCTTTGAACGTCACCCTGCCGGCCACCATCCCCAGCACCATCTATCCCATCGTGCTGGCGCTCGGCCTGGCCAGCGGCCTGGCCGGCATCGTCATCATGCGCGGCGTCACCCTGGTCGAGGCCGGCTTCCGCCGCTCCTTCATCCCGGTCTGGCTGCGCCCGGTCATCGGCGGCGCCGCGGTCGGCGCGCTCGGCTGCATCAGCCCGTCGGTCATGTCCTCCGGCCACACCGCCTTGCATGCCGACATCAACGTCGCCTACCCCTTCGGCGTGGTCCTCGCCATGCTGATCATGAAAGCCGCCGCCTCGGCTTTTTCCATCGGCTCGGGCTTCCGCGGCGGCCTGTTCTTCGCCTCGCTCTTCCTCGGCGCGCTGTTCGGCAAGGTCTTCGCCGGCATCCTCTCGGTCATGCCCTTCATCACCGTCATGCCGTCCGGCTTCTACGCCGTCGTCGGCATGAGCGCGCTGGCGGTCGGCATCGTCGGCGGCCCGATGACGATGACCTTCCTGGCGCTGGAGAGCACCCGCAATTTCGCCGTCACCATGGCGGTGCTGGCCGCCTCCATCACCGCGGCGCTCACCGTGCGGCGGCTATTCGGCTATTCCTTCGCCACCTGGCGGTTCCATCTGCGCGGCGAGACCATCCGCAGCGCCGTCGATATCGGCTGGATCAATTCGCTGACCGCCGGCCGCATGATGCGCCCGGCCCAGCATCTGGCGCCGCAAACCATGAAGCTTGCGGATTTCTGCCAGGAATTCCCCTTGGGCGCGGCCCAGTTCGTCATCGTCACCGGCGCCGACGGCAGCTATGCCGGCATCGCCTACCCGCCCGAAGCCTTCGGCAATAGCCAGCCGGCCGCCACGCTCGATGCAATCCTGCATCACGGCCAGCATTTCCTGCTGCCGGAGATGACCGTCAAGGAGGCCGCCGCCGTCTTCGAAGCCGCCGAAGCCGACGCTTTGGCGGTGCTGGACGGCCCGGCCAGCCGCCGCATCCTCGGCTACCTGACCGAGCAAACCAGCCTGCGCCGCTATAATGACGAGCTGGAACGCCGCCGCCGCGAACTGGCCGGGGAATGAAGCGCTACAACCTGTAGTATTTTCACCCAAAACCCAAAAAACAAAACAATCTGTTTTTGCCCGCGAAAAACAAAACCTTTCGCTCAAATCCAATCCATGCTTTAACCGTTAATCATAACTAAAGAAAACGTGATCGTTGCAAAAACTGCAACTTAAAGTAAACCAATCCTGGATTGGAGCGGGTCGGTGTCAGGTTCTTTAACGGTTATCGGCGGCCATAGTTCCACCCAGGGTCTCACCGGGCTGGTGACGGTGCCTGCCGGCTTCACCGGCAGCAACGCGTTGATCACCAGCCTGCAATCCCTGCTGACCGCGGCTTCCGGCTCGGTCTCCGCCGGCAGCGCCAATTTCGAAAACCTCAACGCCGCCGGCCAGACCGGCGCCAAATCCGCCACCGTCGGCGGTTTCTCCACCGGCATATTGGAAATCACCAACACCTCCAGCGTCGGCGCCACCACCGCCGGGGCGGCGAATATCAGCCTGACGGCGCCCACTGGCTACAACACCCTGGTGGTCCAGGCCCCGGGCACGGAAACAATCACCGGCAACGGCGCCACCAGCATGCTGGCGGTATTCGGCGCCAATAGCAGCGTCAATTTCAATCCCGAAGGCGGCAGCGGCACCATCTTCGCCGGCGGGGCCGGCGATGTCATCAACACCAGCGGCGGCAATTGGTCGATCGTCGGCGGCGCCACCGGCGCCGAGACCCTCAACGCATCCGGCACCAGTGCCGCGGTCACCACAACCGGCGCCGGCGACCAGGTGCAGACGACCGCCCAGAATACCAGCATTGCCTCGGGCGGCAGCAGCGATATTCTGATCGTCTCCGGCAGCACTTCCAATGCCGATATCACCGTCACCGGCAATGCCACGATCCAGAGCGCCGGTTCCTCCGACACGGTTGTGGCCAGTGGCAGCGGCGCCATTATCGGCTATTTTATCGGCAGCGCCGGCGGCACCATGGACTTCATCAATTCCAGCAGCAACGCCTCCAGCATCATCGCTGGACTCAATCCTGCCAGCGGCGCAATCTCCAGCCAGGGCAGTGTCACGGTTTCCGCTGGCGCCGGCGGCGGCGTTTACGATGGTGGCATCAGCGGCGATAATTCGCTGGTCGGCGGCAGCGGCGTGGTGACGCTGTTTTCCGCGGGCATTAACAACTATCTGTACGCAAACGGCGCGCCGACCGGTTCGGCCTATAATCTTCTGAACGCGTTTTCCGGCGGCAACGACACCCTGGTCGCCGGAACCGGTTCGACCAACAACGTTTTTTTCGGCGGAATCGGGACGGAATCCATCGTCTCCGGCGGCAAAGGCGTACAGGACTATTTTGTCGGCACCCTCGGCTCCGAGACGATTTCCGCTTCGACCGTTTCCGGCGCCTCAAACGTGTTTATTTTCAACCAGAGTGCCCTGCAGGGCGGCGGTACGGATGTGCTGCTGCATTTCAAGCCCGGAGAAGGTTTCATCAATCCCAGCAACGGCGTAACCGGCGTCTCCATCGTCAGTTACGAAAACCTAAATGGTGCGAATACCGGCACCGAGATCGATTTGAGCAATGGCACCACCGTGAAACTATTCGGCGTCTCGGCATCCTCTTTCAACGCGTCAATCATCGGCGGAACCAAATTCTAGAACAATACGAAATGGCTCGCCAAAATAACGCTAGAGCAAATCGCTGAAGCAACCGGCAATCAGATATCCGACGCGGGCAGGGGGACTAAAAATGGTAGACGGCGACTGTGCCTTCATGATCGACACCGCCGCCGTGTTTTTCGACTATTTCCGCGTCGAGGGCTGGTTCCATTGTCCCAATGACGAGCTTGCCGAAGTTCATCTGCAAAATTCGACGATGATCGAAGCCGCTGGTGCCGTCGGTCTACCGCATTTGGGTGTTGCGGAAGCGCTCGGCCCCAACAGGGGATTCTGCATTCAGGCGTTGACCAAAAAAGCCGATAGAACAGCGGACTTATCCGTGATATTCCGAACCCGCAACGGACGCGCCATCAGCGCCCGAATCGCGGATCTTTGCGGCGAGCGCAAATCCGCTTTTGCCGGACGTGCCGTGCGGCGCAAATTCAGCAAGATGGTGGACGCCGATGAAAATACGCGGCTGCTGGATATCGGTGGCAGGGCGCGCAGCGGCGTCAATTACAGCAAGCTCTTTCCATCGGCGAAATGCACGGTTCTCGACGTTCTGCCGGGCGAAAACGTCGACGTCGTCGGCGATGCGCATGCGATGTCGAAATTATTCCCGCCCGGTTCGTTCGACGCAATTTTCTCGACCTCGGTCTTTGAACATCTGCTGATGCCGTGGGTGGTCGCGGTGGAAATGGCGAAACTGCTGAGACTTGGGGGCTTCGCTTTTATCGCCACTCACCAGACCCTGGGAATGCATGACCTGCCATGGGACTTTTGGCGTTTTTCAGACACCGCCTGGGATGGATTATTCAACCGGCTTACCGGGTTCGAAATCATCGACAGGGCGCTCGAGAATCCGCAGTTCATCACTCCGCATTTCTGGAGCCCGGAACAAGGCGACCATCTAGAGGCCGCGGTCGGATTTGTCGGATCATCGGTGCTGGTCCGAAAAATCGCCGAGCCGCAACTGGAATGGGGACCGTTGGCGGTCTCGAAAATTATTGATACGGCCTACCCCGAAACCGAAGAGCCCGTTCCCGAATGGCACGAGAATCCCGAAACGGGATGGACGACCTGACCGGCAGGCAACGGTTGCCCGAGGCAAGCCACCCGCCTGAAAAATATCCCCTGTCCAGAGTCAAAAAAGTTTTTGCGGAGCTTTTTACAAAAAGCGACCGCTTGCCTGCCTCAAATCTCCAGCAGCAACCGCCGCGGATCCTCCAGGCTCTCCTTCACCCGCACCAGGAACGAGACCGCCTCCCGCCCATCGATGATCCGATGGTCATAGGAGACCGCCAGATACATCATCGGCCGGATTTCGATCTTGCCCGCCACCACCACCGGCCGCTCCTGGATCTTATGCATCCCCAGAATCGCCGATTGCGGCGGGTTCAGGATCGGCGTGCTCATCAGCGAGCCGTAAACCCCGCCATTGGTGATCGAGAAGGTGCCGCCGGAGAGTTCCTCCAGCTTCAGCGTCCCGTCTTTCGCCCGCTTGCCGAACCCGGCAATCTCCGCCTCGATCTCGGCGATGCTCTTGGCATCGGCATCGCGGATCACCGGCACCACCAGCCCGTTCGCGCCGCCGACCGCGATGCCCATATGCACGAAATGCTTGTAGACGATCTCGTCGCCGTCGATCTCGGCGTTGACCGCCGGAAATTCCGCCAATGCGGCAACCACGGCTTTGACGAAGAACCCGTTAAAGCCCAGCCGCACGCCCTTATGCTTCTTCTCGAAGGCGTCCTTATACTCGGCCCGCAATCCCATGATCGCGCTCATATCCACCTCGTTGAAGGTGGTCAGCATGGCCGCGGTGTTCTGCGCCTCCTTCAACCTGGCGGCGATGGTCTTGCGCAGCCGCGTCATCTTCACGCGTTCCTCGCGCGCATCGGCGGCCCGCGCCGCCTTCGGCGCCGCCGGGGCAGGGGCAGCGGCCGGCTTGTTGACAAAGGCCAGCACGTCGCCCTTGGAAATCCTGCCATCCTTGGCCGAACCCTCGCCAATCGCCTCGGCGGAGAGGTTCTTCTCCTCCATCATCTTGGCGGCGGCGGGCAACGGCGCCGGCGCCCCTGGGCGGGCCACCGGACCCGGCGGCGCCGGCGGCGTCTGCACCCCTTGGGCCGGCACCGCCACGGCGGCCGCCACGGTCTCCGGCTTCACCTCGGCCTTTTTCGCCGGCTCGGCAGCCTTCGCCGGCTTGGCGGCGCCGGCGGCGCCAACCCGCCCGAGCAGCGCGCCCACATCAACCTCGGCGCCCTCATCAGCGATAATCTCGGCGATCACCCCGGCTTCCGGCGCGTTCACCTCAACGGTCACCTTATCGGTTTCCAGCTCCACCACCGGCTCATCGGCCTGCACCGCCTCGCCCAGTTTCTTTATCCAGCGCGCAATCGTTGCGGAGGTGACGCTCTCACCCAGCGTCGGAACCTTAATATCGGCGGCCATCAATCATTCTCCAAAACAACGTCCGTTGCGCGAAACAAATCGTCAAACGCTCAGCGCTTCATTCACCAGCGCAGCCTGCTCCGCAATATAGGTTTTCGCGAGCCCTGTCGCCGGGCTGGCCGCTTCCGCCCGCCCGGCATAGCGCGGCCGCTTGGCGGCGTTGTTCAGGCAGATCAGCACATCCTCGATCTTCCGGTCGACGAAGGTCCAGCCGCCATTATTCGCCGGCTCTTCCTGGCACCACACCACGTCCGCGTTGGTGTAGGCCTCGATCGCCTGTTTCAGCCCCTTGGTCGGGAACGGATAGAGCTGTTCCAGCCGCACGATCGCCACATCCTTGATCCCGCGCTCGCGCCGCTCGGTCAGCAGGTCGTAATAAACCTTGCCCGAGCAGATCACCACGCGCCGCACCGCCTCCGGCGCCACCAGCGCATCGATCTCCGGGATCACGAATTTGAAGCCGTTGGTGCTGTTGAACTCATCCAGGCTGGAGACCGCAAGCTTGTGCCGCAACAATGATTTCGGCGTCATCAGCACCAGCGGCTTGCGGAAATTCCGCTTCAACTGGCGCCGCAGCGCGTGGAAATAATTCGCCGGCGTCGAGAGATTGCACACCGTCATGTTGCGTTCGGCGCAAAGCTGCAAATAGCGCTCCAGCCTGGCCGAGGAATGCTCCGGCCCTTGCCCCTCCTGGCCGTGCGGCAGCAGCAGCGTCAGCCCGCACATGCGCAGCCATTTGCTCTCGCCGCTGGCCAGAAACTGATCGATGATCACCTGCGCGCCATTGGCGAAATCGCCGAACTGCGCCTCCCACAGCACCAGCACGCCAGGGTCGGAAATCGCATAGCCGTATTCAAAGCCCAGCACGCCCACTTCCGAGAGCAGCGAGTTGAAAATCTCGATCTTCGCCTGCTTCGGCCGGATATTGTTCAGCGGCACATATTCGTTCTGGTTGGTCTGGTCGATCAGCACCGCATGCCGCTGGCTGAACGTCCCGCGCTGCACATCCTCGCCGGAAAGCCGCACCCGGTGCCCATCCAGCATCAGTGTGCCAAAGGCCAGCGCCTCGCCGGTCGCCCAGTCGATGCCTTCGCCGCTATCGATCATCTGCTTCTTCGCCTCAAGCTGGCGCAGAATTTTCGGATTGAGGTCGAAATTCTCCGGCGGCCGCGAAAGTGCTGCGCCCACCTCCTTCAACTGCGCCAGCGGCGCCGCGGTCGCCCGCTCCTGATACTCATCCTCTTCATTGGCCTGCCCAAGCCCGGACCAATGCCCTTCCAGCCAGTCCGCCTTGTTCACCTTATAGGCTTTCGCCCCGGCATAGGCCTCTTCCAGCGTCTTGTTATACGCATCGAAAATATCGCGGGCCTGCTCGGCGGTCACACTGCCCTCGGCCGCCAGCGCCTCGGCGTAAAGCTCGCGCGTGGTCCGCCTCGCCTTGATCGCCTTGTACATGATCGGCTGGGTGAAGGCCGGCTCGTCATTCTCGTTATGCCCGTGCCGGCGATAGCAGACCAGGTCGATCACCACATCGACGCCGAATTCCATCCGGAACTCGGTCGCCAGTTTCGCCGCGAACACCACCGCCTCCGGATGGTCGCCATTGACATGCAGAATCGGCGACTGCACGGATTTCGCGACATCGGTGCAATACATGCCGGAAAACGCATGCGCCGGCACCGTGGTGAAGCCGATCTGGTTATTCACCACCAGATGCACCGTCCCGCCGGTGCGGTAGCCGATCAGCTGGCTCATCGCCAGGGTTTCATACACCACGCCCTGGCCGGCAAAGGCCGCATCGCCATGCATCACGATCGCCATCGCCGAGCGCCGGGTCTCATCGCCGGCCATATCCTGCCGGGCCCGGATCTTGCCCACCACCACCGGGTCCACCGCCTCCAGATGCGACGGGTTGGGCTGCAGCGACAGATGCATCTGGTTGCCGTTGATCGAAATATCGGTCGAGGTGCCCAGATGGTATTTGACGTCGCCGGAGCCCTGCACGTCGTTCGGCTTGGCGCTCTCGCCGCCGAACTCGCTGAACAACGCGACCAGCGGCTTCTTGACGATATTGACCAGCGTGTTCAACCGCCCGCGATGCGGCATGCCGATCGCGATCTCCCGCACCCCGTTCTCCGCCGCGGTCTCGATGATCGCGTGCAGGGCAGGGATGGTGGTCTCGCCGCCCTCCAGCCCGAATCGTTTGGTGCCGACATACCGGCGCTGGCAGAAATTCTCGAAACTATCCGCCTCGGTCAGCTGCCGCAGAATCTTCGCCTTATCCGCATTGCTGAACGCCTTGGTCCAGGGCGCCCCCTCAAACCGGCTCTGGATCCAGTAGCGCTGCGCGCCCTCCTGGATATGCATGAACTCGATGCCGATCAGCCCGCAATAGCTGGCCCGCAGCTCGTCGATGATCTGCCGCAGCGTCCTTGACTCAACGCCGTCCAAATCCTTCGAGAGATAAATCTCCCGGTCCATATCGGCCTCGGTGAACCCATAGGTCGCGGGGTCAAGCTCGGCATGCGGGGTGTTGACCTTCAAATTGAGCGGATCCAGCTGCGCCTCCAGATGCCCGCGCACCCGATAGGCGCGGATCAGCATCAACGCCCGGATCGCATCCAGCGCCGCCGCCTTGGCATCCACATTGCGCGGCAGGTCGCGCGGCGCACTGGCCGCCCTGGCCTCGGCCGCATCGTCGAAAATGCTCGGATTGGGCGCCCATGACGCACCCACCGCATCGGTCAGCACCGCCTTGCCTTCGTCGTTCAACGCCGCGAACAACGCCGCGAAATCCGGGTCCACAGCGCCCGGCGCTTCCACCCATTTCGCGTAGAGTTGAGAAATGAACTGGGCATTCGCCCCGTTCATCGCAGTCGCTAGAACATCAACGCCGGCCATATCAAACTTCCCTCTGTCATGCACAAACCAAGCGCACCCAATTGCGGCGGGAGGATGACAAAACAAGTTTAGCCACGAACATCCCAGCCGCGCCCATATAGGCTAATCGACCGGCGGAGCCGTGGCTAAAACCACCAAGGCAGGGTTGCCCCAACTGCAACCCTGACCATGCGAACGGCGCTTTGTTGATAAAAGAAAAACGCCCCGGCCCCGCAGGGTGGGTGTGAACCCACCGCAGGCCACCGGCGTCATCACAACCCACGGAAGACGCTCTACCCCTTTAACGCCTTTACCATGGTCGAACCGAGCGCCGCCGGACTGTCCGAAATATAAATCCCGGCCGCCTGCATCGCCTCGATCTTGGCCGGCGCCGTATCCTTGCCGCCGGAGATCACCGCGCCGGCATG
>Ga0116226_10005618_pt1 | contig 11201 bp, 8 predicted proteins | sample S1TSphfallax_FD_89692 | JGI IMG/M metagenome (GOLD analysis project Ga0116226, IMG submission 89692) | Host-associated microbial communities from peat moss isolated from Minnesota, USA - S1T2_Fa - Sphagnum fallax MG | ecosystem: Host-associated > Plants > Peat moss > Unclassified | place: USA... | reverse complement strand
GCTCATCTGAGCCCAGAATTTGTGTGCATCCAGTTGAGAGCTGCTACAGAATTGTGGGAAATGGCATCCTTTGAATGCTGATCAGCTGCTTGAAATGAATCAAACACAGGTGCAGGATGGTGAGGGTGGTCAACAAGATCAGATGGCAGAACCTACAGAGGTGCCCCCCAAAGAAACAGATCTTTTTCCCTCTGATACCTTATTGACCTTCATTGCTTTTGGTCTTTGGCAACTAAGACAGCAATTCAATGCAGGTCTCTGATACCAGCCAGAAAAAAATGTATACCAACCATTCAACTTAATTCAATGTAGATCTGTAATAGCAACAACCACAGCAATACATACAGCTCTACAAAAAAAGGTTGAAAATTTAAGGATTGCGTTTTGGAGCTGCAAACAACACTGTCTTCAATCAGATAGGCACTGTTCTTGCCTCATCCAATAAAAGTCAACTGCACACGGGTAGTAAAACACAATTGCAACAGGGTTGGTTCACACATACTTCACATTCGCATGATGAAAGAATCTAGAGTGCCATTCTGCAACTTTGGTCTTTTGGACAATGGAGATGAGGTGGCTGGCTTGTCCTTGCTTCCTAACTTCTTTTTACCAAATGAAGGAGCTTTGGCAACTAGTGTTGAGCTTGCTATTTCTCTTTTGTGTTCTGAATCCAGCTTTAAAGCCAGATGATAGTCTGCATGCTCTTGTTGCTCCTGCTCATTTCCCTCCACAAATTCGCCACATTGTGAACACAATTTCCCTTCACAACACTTGTTGGGTTCACTAGAAAACTTGTGCCACTTCATTCCAACACTCTGTACCTGACATTCAAGTGTTCCATCCTTGGGTCCACCACTTGAACTTGCCAAGAACTCCTTCCCATAAACCTTAATCTCTTTACAATCTTGAGTACTTCTATAGATCCAATCAGATCCATCTTCATTGCCTGCACCAATGAATACAATGCTCAGGTAGGGCTCTATGAAAACATGAATTGGTCAAATCAGCCCTTTATGCTAACATGAGATACAGATAGAACATCAAGAAGAAGTGAGTGCTTACTATCACTGTCATCTGAAGGATCAGACAATGACCCCAGAGTTCCCCCAAAATCTGTCCCTTGTGACATTTTGGAAAACCAGGGTACAGGGCTTTTAAAAATGTGATGGCCTTCACGACAAATTCGTGCTTGTCCCTTACTTAGCAATCTTGTGGGTGTCTTTTGACAGTAAGGCTGTAGCTCTGCATAAGGCTTAGTACTATCAATTTTGCACTCTGCTCCATCATCCAAAATGCTTATTCTGGCTAAACCTGTTTGTGAGCCATTGGAGCTTTTTACACCCAAAAGCTGTCGGATGTCAGCAGCAGAAGATGACACCTTATTGAGTGTGGGCGAAAATGCAGTAGCCCCAATATTTAGGACTACCATATGAAAAGGACGTCCATTGAAACTGTGAGAGACAAGCTTCATCCCAGTTTCCACCACACTTTCCCTCCGTTTCTCAGTAGGAAGCGTTGACAGAAGCAGGTCTGCTGGCATTGGACAAGATACACTTGAAAAGTTCCTAGCCCACCATAGCACAAAATGAGGATTCAGATCATGACCAATCACTTCTTCACATCAGGGAAACTCCTCTAGTCTCATAGTATGTTGTAAAAGGGTGTCTTTATGTTGTGAGAATTCAACATTCAGAAAATTGAAGAGGCTCCTATGTGCCCATAACAGCCCTATGTGATTTCAAGTCAGTTGTCAAAGATCAGAACAGTTGGATACAAAGTTCATGCAATAAGTGCAGCCACTGAAGGAATGAACAAAAGTGTACTTCTGACGTCTGGCTCAGGACTTCACAACCAGACATCTGATCATGAAAGGACAAAATGCATAATCATTACATGATTGATTTGGTGCGCCATTTGACCGTGAAGCGCTTAGGAGTTCGCCCTGTGTCTGCTTTATCTTCATCAAGACGGCTCACAAGGTCAGGGGCCAGCTGCCACATTATAATCTGCATGGATTATCACCACCAAAAAATGTGACCATAAGTCACCAAAACAGCAGTGTACTGGAAAGCAACTCAAGAAGAAAATAAACATCCCAAGTCCACTCTGACTTCTGAAGCCTATTATTTTGTCAACAGCAGCTGAACTAGAGGAAACAGACTGCCTGGAAGGAAATTGAAGCTGAAAACCAAATAGCATCCAAAGGATCCCCTATTCAAATATGTTTTAGAATCAACAATTCAATATCATGGCTACCTCAACTTGTTGCAATGTTGTGCAGTTCCAGAAGGAGTCTTCCACTGAAATTGATTTACAAGGACCTTTGTCATGCACAGGTGTGTTGTCATACCCTTTGCAAGCCTGATACATGAATTTCGCAACGCGCTCTCCAAACCTAAGATTCAACCAGGACTTGAACTTTCATTCTGCAACCAATAGGACTAAAACATATAGCAGCAGTCTAAAGAAAGCACACACATCAAATGGTCTGGTAATTGATCTTTCCTACATTGAAAACTTAAGCAGTTCAGGATCAATATAGGAGGTAAGACACCAAAAGACATGAGTACTGGTTAACTTGATAACTCCAAGGACACAGGACATAGAAGAGTCAAGAGGAAAAAAAGCACTCACATGCGGCAGAGGTGGTCAAGGGTGAGATTTCGCAGATCACCCACACTTTCTACACCACTCTGCTTCAATACTCCTTCCATGCAATGACCTACACCAGGAAGCTGGCAGACCTTCCAACTGTTACCAATCAGTTTTTACCAAGCATGGGCAGCTCTAGACTTCTGACTTGTTTAAAATACTGGATGCAAACCAGAGTATGTGGACTGCATAGACTTCTCTACATAAAGTACTACAACCTACTTCATGACTTAAAACACATGACAGTCTGAATCTGAATCATGAAGCAGAAACTAGTGCAACAGCAAATTTCACTGACCTTGTGTACAGGCATAGGTGCAAGGAAATCTGCTACAGCTGATTGCAAAAGAGAGGTCTGCTTGTTAGGCTTGTTCACAGAGCATGCCATCTTTGCCAGCATTTTCTGCAATGAAAATCCTTACCTGTTACCTTAGCTTTCTGGACCAAAACACAAGAATAGACCTATAGCAATCTTATTGCACACCTGATTTGAAAGCCTGATAGATATCCATGTAGGCTCTTTAATGGCAGGTTGGAGCTTACATTGTGAGCTAAACCACATGACATTTGGAAACCTGTCTCTGTCTCAACAGCTGCCCGGATCTCACTCACTATTTGACTTCCCAGCATAAGTAGGTTGTCCCCTTGCACGCCTGCAAACCCCATCTGATCCAAACATTTCAAATCTTCACTTCCTGCACAGTCTGAACTGAATATACCTTCCAAGCTCCTTGACAGTTGACTGCTTGAACCAATCACATGCCCTGAAAAGATCTGTGCCTTCATTCCAGATGCTGCCCGAGCCTTAACCTCAGCAGTGATGTCCACTGCTCCTTCATCCAAGCCCAATCTGTCAGACAATTGCAAAATTAGAACTTTCATGGAAGAACCTCTTCACTTAAAGACTGATTGCCAATGCAAAGCCCACATTTAGCACTCCCAAGTATATGTATCCAAATGAAATTGCAGAGAAATCTCCACAACAACAATTTGAAGGTAGCATGACAAGGAGTGCAGCCATAACCTTATGAGAGTCACTCACAAAGTGTCACTATCACCTTCATCAGGAATAGCAGTAACAAGCTGCAATGACTACCAACTAACTTTGTTAGCTCCTGACAGTGGGTGTAGATAAGAATATAATAATCAGCCCAAAACCTGGCCAACCCCTTATATTACATCTGCATCCTGAGTTTTTGTTGCATTTCGGAAAGCAACAAGAAGACTCTGTCACAATTTTGGCTAGCACTCAAAAGACACAGCCCTCCAATATATCTACAAAATTGTGGAGAAATCTCCACATAGCACTCCAAGTTTACAGCACCTGAGTGATATCTTTTGGAGATTGTTCTCAGAAACTCTGTGGAAATTTTTTTCCCAACTGGCAATTGAATCGAAGCTCAAGCCTAAGCACTAATCCAAGGATTCAAATCAAAGTGCCCACAAATTCAAGGAAAGTAGGTATACTTCTCCAAAGTGCCAAATCGCCTTAAAACTGCCATGATATGCTTGCTGGCAGCACGATATGGTGTCAAATCCTCCCCATTTATCAACACCAGTTCTGGGCACCTGATAATATTCAAAACAATAGGGGGAACAGGTTGCCAAATCAATAGACACTTGTGAGATTCATAGAGGAACAGATAGGTCTATGAATCAACCCCTTACAATCAGACTTCACATTATTGGCACTGACAAAATTCTTGAAACCATTTTCTGAAGAATATGCTGCAAAGGCTCCCTGCCAGGAATTTCTCCTGCTTTAAACAGAGATATTTGGCCAAGCACAGCTGCACTTAATAAAGAAGAGTAGTTTCAGATTTACTTTTTTCGGGCCTCATCAATGGAGACCATCTTTGGCACACCAAGCCCGCGGGCTACATAATTGGTCGTCACAACCAGGAATTTCTGCAGCATTGAGGCATCCAATTGGTGTCATAGAAGGATTTTGTTGAGAAGGAGAGAAAGAAGAACTGGCATACAGCTGTTATCCAGAGTCTAGCTGTGTGTAATTATCTTCACTGAGAGAACTTGAGCTGCGAGTGAAAATGCTAAAGAATTACCTGGGTAATGCCCACAGGTCGGTCTCGCAAGCAAGGCCGGCGCAGGACCTCAGCTTGAGCATAAAAGCAATCCACGTCCTGGCAAAACATCACACATCCGAGGGACCGACTGTGAAGACCAAATTCATTTAAAAACAGGATGAACGAGAGACAACTGCAACCAAAAACAACAAGGAAATGTAAAATTATTGAATGAAGCAGGCAGCGTGAAGACGATGGGAAAGCTTACGAAGTGGGCCACGACACGTGAGCAAGCGTCGGGTGGATCTGCGAGCGCCATATCCTCCTCGTACACCTCGGCTCTGCTACAAAACTATAGCAAGTGGTACGCACTCACAAACTCCTTGCACCCTGTCGTCGACTCGAATCCCGCAACATGCGAGATCAGAAGGTCATCGAGTGATTGTACTATATGACCCCAGGAACGACCGAGCTGTTGCTCTGCATCTAGGGTTAGGTTTTAAATCCATTCGGTACCATAAGGAATGAGTCTCCTATTTGAATGGAGAGGTTTGATCGAGCTCTCGTGTGCAGAATTACATACCCCAGAGTTGTCATTCTGCATTGCAATTTGCCATTGGGGGAGACAACTTGCATCAATCTTCCCACGTCGTTTATCCGCAAGAATGCCTCTATGCTCTGGTCTTCACTTCGTGGTCTTAGTGGCATGTTAATAATCTGAGGTAGTACGCAGTGTGCTTTTGGCATGGGAGGAATGTAAGATTTATGTTTGTCCTGTCTTGGATTTCAGCAATTATTGTGTGACCTGCATTCGAGGTGTAAAAGCATCGTTTTCCTTCTATGACAATGCTTCTTGAAGAGTCGGCAATTGAGAGTGTTAATAAATTTATTCAAGCTTGGCTGGTGATCTCAAAACTTAATTTGATGTAGCTGAACAGATCACAACCACTAACTGATCAACACAGCTTCCAAGATTCAGTTTGCTGTTAAACATGGTCCTTTGTCTGCCAATGTGAAGAGCTTCAAATTAGCAGCACTTCTAGATGTAAGCAAAGAAAAAGTCTTCCCGGTGCAAACTACAATTGCTTCCAATGGCAGACCCCATACAGTAGTTTCATCTCATAAAATGATCTTTTCAGCCTGGAAATTCCAAAATTCTCTGCTGTGATCTTCCACTCTATTGTGCATAAATTGTACTTCTGCCAGAATTCTAGGATTTAGAAGCTAAATTGTGAGCGAGATCAGGTGTGCTGATCAATCCGTGGGTGATTTGTGCAGACTTTTGGGAAAATTGAGAATGACATGGCTATACAGGAATCTGCAATTGAGCTGGTTGCCTACACTTCATCACCACTACCTCCCAGTTGACACATTGCCATTGCTATGAACCATTCACCAGGCCAACTAAAGCACCAGATACACTATACATTGAGAACACAAAAGAAATATAAGAAACATGCATTTCAGTATTTAATATGAGAGTTTCCCCCACATCTTGGAATTTGTTTTCAAGCAATCTGTAGCTACATCTCATGAATGGCCCCAATAAAAAATTGCTGATATTGTGACTTTTTTTTTGCCAGATTTTTTGAGATTTCTTTCATGGAAATTCTTTCACTGCATTTTCTTCATTAGGTGGCCAAAATTAGAGAAGGATGTCTGAATTGTTATGGATGTGTGGAATCCACTAAGTACTTAGAATACGGACTGGTGTGTTTGGTAATAACCTTGTGGTGTTCATGACACAAACTTTTCATGTTCCTTGACAACATACTAGAAATTGGTGCTATGACAACAAGTGATTGTAAGGTAACTTTCAAGTGCCATGAATGATTTTCTCTAACTTTCAGGTGCAAAATGATTTCTCTAAGTCTCAGGTTGACTTATAATGGTAAACTGATGCCAACTTCAAAGAGTCAGCAGAAAAGATTACCTCAAATGCCATAAGTGAAATGGACCTAGAATGCATTACAGTAATACACAAAATGCCTTAATTAAAACCCAATGTGTGAAGCATGAAAGTGTGCTACTTGTCCTGTTCAAATTTCTTACATAACAAGAAATTTTCAATTAGTATTTGAGGACCTTTTGCTGCCACAAGTTGAACCTTCACCTTTTCTTCTTATTCTTTGAGCACAATAAAGCCATCATCTAAAGTGGTAAGTATGTCCAAGCTAGAAGCGTCAACCTCATGCCCTCAACGGCCAACTATTAAACTGTGGAACTACCTTGGGTGATGGCTTTACCCAATTGAAAGGCAGGTTCATACCAAGAGAGCCTGTTGGAGGTCAGAGCAGTTGTGACCACCATAAAACAGAAAAGGAGGCCTCCCACCAAGCTTAGCTGTGACCTTGTTTCCAGTTTTTGTCTCAATCTCAATCTCAATCTCAATCAATCTCAATTGATGGTTATTCAGGTGTTTGACTGCCACAGTGACATGAACCTAGTTTTGCCTCAATACCCACAGTTTGGATGTATATTGGTAGAATACTTGTCTACAGTTTTATAGCCATGGTAACTATGCTGATATCATGTTCAGAGCAGCTGAAATCATGTGAGGGGACCCAATGAGTTAGTCAAATTTAGGGGCCAGGTTGCAACAAAAAGAATCATGTCTTGTTAAAACTGAACTACAGTGGAAAAATCTGTGAGTTACAGGAATGCATGTTCATTGGGATGCAATTGCATTGTGAAATTACAAATGAGCAAGGCAAGGGTAGCAATAGATGTAGTGGTAAGGCTGCATGTAATACTTTGCTACTGTGGTGCATGCTAGTCACTGATATGGCACTGAGAAGAAATGCTTCTTTTCCAGAAAAGGGTGGAGGATGCTGCACAGCTTCCACCACTACAATACTGCTGCAAAGATAAGACACACCACCATAATTAAACACAGATATAACTCTACACATGAAATTCCCTGGGAGACATTTTGTAACACACAAATTCTGACTAATCTTGCTTGCTGGTCATATACACTAAAAAAACTTCAAATCCAAGCATGAGGATATAGCCAAGAGAAAAAAAGTATGCACTATGTCTCAACCACAGGGTAGTCTCTGTGGCTGGATGGGCTGATATTGATTTGTTATGTCATTTATATAAGTGTCCATAGAGGAAATTCAGATCAACTTGATTCTCTGTTCATGAAGATTTGCCTCACAATCAATCTAGTGATGCTTTGTTCTGGAGAGTCACCAATTGATCTATATGACAGTCCAATGATTAGAGATCTATCTTTAAATTCTTACTATTTTTGCCACAATGGCCTAGACTAACTGTATTTTGACAATTCTTTGCTATGGTCTTACTCAAAATGAACAGTTGCTCTGTCTCTTGGTTGCTCAATAGTCCTTTGTAGATACTTGTCCATTTTACTACTATTTACATATGGGGCCAAACCATTTGCAGTGCAATTTTTCTCAACTCTTCTACGCTCAGCAACAAAAGCCTGGATCTCATATATGGGTAATCTTGTCACAAAAACCAGAATCTAGTCAGTAATGCAGGTACCCCTCGCAAACTCCTAAAAGAAGTAGGATGCCAATGCTGGAGCTCCAATCCCAAGCATTACCAGAAACTCCACAGGTGTACTACCTGCTCTATGACTGCTGCTGGGAAGGGTGGGGAAAGATTGGGGTTCAGGTAGCACACAATCATCCCCATTGAAGTAGATACGACTGGGGAATGCCCACCCATTACTCAGGGTGAACTTGGCATCCTTTCCAAATAAAAGGTCAGATTGCACATTTCCTTCTGGGCCAGCTTGCAACAGCATCTGATTGTAGTAGGGGAGTCCCCAAAACATGGCAGTGTCATCTGCACCAACCACAGGATCGTAAGCTCTCCAACAAGATGTTAGGCCTTATTTTAACCTATTTGCCTAACCCTACATCTTCTCTACATCAGCCCCACCCTAACCCCTGATGTCTTAGCACTGCCAATCTCATTAGATAAGCTGGTCACTTACTGGTGTAGCTTCCATATGGATTCAAGGGCTTGTAAGAGAAGCTGAAAGCCTCGGTGAAGTTGTCAAAATTGGGATGCTGGGCAACCACATTCCAGTCGGTGAAGTTCTTGGAGAAGTCTCGGTTCGTGACGGTAAGCTTCACACGCCAGTACTCCTCATAGTTGATGTAGACATGCCAGTGGATTTTCACAGGACACATATCCTGGGTGCAGTACAAAACATCGGGCATGTTGGCACCCGTGCCGACAGGGTTGAGAATTGCAGGTATCTCACTGAATGGCGTGTTCCTGAAAAATGAAACAAGAGGATTTCGTGATGAGGTTTACAACAACGCAGGAGGTAAGGAATCTGGCCCATATGAAACCTTACAGGTCTACTTCTAGTGAATAGAGCTTCTCAAACAAGGAATTGGGGGCTCACGGATCCACGCAGGTTTGCGAGTTTGTCAATGTCTTTGGAGTAGTGATAATGGGAGTCGTAGAATTAGTTAGGCATGCGCAAGAACATGTCGGGCAAGGCACGATAGTGTCGTCGTAGAAAGCTGAGAAAGAAACACAGCATGATGGTGCCCTTTGAGCCAAGAACTGTGAATAAGTACATGTTACATTCCAGGTCACTGCACAAGCGAAAAAAACTCAGTACATGACGATAACGGAAAAATCCTCAGGAAGGATAATCATCAGCAGCTCCTGAATTTCAAAAAACTCGGAGTCCGTTCTCTGAGAAGAAGTGGATAAAATATAGAGCTTCCAGTAGACCGAAGAAGATTGACATGTTTGGAATCAGCTATCTGGTCCAAAACTCATTTAGTGCTTCTGTCCATCTTCTGCCGTCTGCAGAAGGAAACAAGGACTTCGGAACGTGGACAGCAGGGCCACAAGTGTATCCAGGCCCTGGCGATAGTAGGGTGAAATTATGGGGCAACGCCACAGTTTTGTTGGTGTTTCCCGAATTTCCAACTGTGATTTGTAAAACAGCCAGAGCTTGGGCTGGGTCTTGAGCGAATGCTTGCAGTACGCCACCTTTACAGCAGTTCGCGACCCGCAAACTGTCCTCGACGTCGGGTAGCAGGTCGACCACAACAGGCGTTGGTGCACAACAGTGAGGTAACGGATCGGTACGGTACTGAGCGCAGTCGCCCTGGAGTACTGTCTCCGCGCCAAGCATGGTCCATATAATCTCTTTCTTTGCCCAACTCCAGCCGAGCTTCCAACCAGGCGGTGAGACGTGCCGATATTGCTGCCAGTTGAACATTGTAACTGTTGCCTGAAAAAAAACCTAGCTTATCGACTCAGCTTCACAAGAGACGCACTCTTTCGATACAATCTATTACTTTTATCGATGAGTGCTCATGAAAAGGTTAAACTAGTCCAACATAATTTCCACAATATTTTGTCATGATCGACATACCACGTATCCATCCCCGGTCCATCCCGTGACATCCCATTTGATGGTGATATTGCCGTTTGGATCTAAAGGATCGTAACCCTCTGCAAAATTACAGTTCATCAAATTAACACAACTTCAGCACAGAAGTGGACTACTGCTGAGCCATCAAGCGTACTTGTAATAAGCATAACTCAATTTGGGAACAGTATTATGTGCTGAATCCTGATACACCAGTTTTAGTGTTAAATTTTGAGACTTCATGTAAGTACCAGCTAGTTCAAAATTATCATTCAAGAGAGCTACCCAACCACGAGCTTTGCTCTCTGCTATTGGGATGTTGTTCTTACATATGGTCAGATTATTACCTGCAGTCTGTAGAGCGCAAAGGAGGATCAATGCCTGCACTAAAAAGGTGTAACTCTTCAAATCACCACTGCAACTAGTTATGTTCTTCATGATGACCAGCTTGACTCCAGCTGTTGTTGGGTTACCTATTTCTGTTGCACAGAGAATTTCCATATCCCTGTCCTTGACTCAGACAGCATCTTCATCAAGTTTGATGAAACATGAGTCATTGAAACAAAAAGCACCTGCAGCAGCAGAGCACATTTAAACCCCATTGGAAAACCACTAGACAAAGATACACAAGGAGCTTGTGCATAAGTCCTGAAGTTAAAGAAATGATCTTGGGATAGACATCAGAATCAGAAGGGAATTGAAAGCTGCATCATAATGTGCAGAAACCCCAATGATGAACAGATTAGAGTTGCTCCTAATGACTCTGCTCAATGATTTTCTTAGCTATAGGCTAGAGAATAAGACATGGCAAAAAGCAATTATCTTCAGAAGAATTGCCTTCACAAGTTACATTAAGTAGTTGTGCCAGGGTGAACCAGCATCTACACTGGTAACTTCACCTTGTTAAGTGGGGATTCTGAGAGGCTATATTAAACCAAACCTGGGAAATGTTCAATCGGGACTCAGAGCCCCTGATTTAGTCTTAAAATGGTATATTCATAATGTTTAGAAGCAACCCAAAAAAATTCATGGTACCCAAGTAGGTGCTAGTTCACCCAAGGCAATGTAGTTGCAGCAACAAGGCCACCCATGCACAGAAAAGGAAAATTTCACGAAGCAAACTAATTACGACAGGATAAGTTTAAATT
>Ga0116226_10005617_pt1 | contig 11202 bp, 5 predicted proteins | sample S1TSphfallax_FD_89692 | JGI IMG/M metagenome (GOLD analysis project Ga0116226, IMG submission 89692) | Host-associated microbial communities from peat moss isolated from Minnesota, USA - S1T2_Fa - Sphagnum fallax MG | ecosystem: Host-associated > Plants > Peat moss > Unclassified | place: USA... | reverse complement strand
TCCGGGCTGAAACTCACACTACTGACACCGCCTTGATGCCCTTGAAACTGGTTACGTTCTTTAATTTTATCGAGAATACTATCCAAAGCAAAAATAGGGCTGATAGCTGGATATTTTTCTAAAGGGCGACCATCTTTTACCAAAGTTTTTAACTCTTTCCCACTGTGCATTGCTGCCACCAGCGATTCTAACTCGCCCGCATACTCAAACTGTCTTAAAGCATTAACTCCAGCCCGTTCTAATTCTGTTCCCTTTTGTGCTTCTTTACGTGCTGTCTCTGCTCCTTCTGTTGCTTTCTGTGCTTGTGCAAGTTTTGTTTGCGCTTGGTTGAGGGTGGTTTGGGCTTGTTGAGCTTGAGATTCTGCTTGCTGTTGTTTTGTAGCTGCTTGTTGTAATTTTACTTCAGCAGTTTTTATTTTTTCGCTTGCCGTTTTAATTCTTTCCTGTGCTTGGGCATTTTTATCTTGTAATTCTGAGGCTTTCTGGTTGACCTTTTGCAAGTCTGCTTGAGCCGCAGCAAGGTTTTGGTTTGCCTGTTGAGTTTTCTGTTTTGCTAATTTTGATTCTACTTCTGCTGCTTGCTGATTCTTCTGTGCTGCTTGAAATTTTTGCTCTGCATCTTTCTTTTTAGTTTCTAATTCATGCGCTTTATTCTGTATTTCTCTCTCTTGCTTTTGCGTAACTTGCAAGCGTTGAGTTACTTGATTGTACTTGGCTTCAGCCGTTTTAACTGTATTTTCTGCCCGTTGCTTTTTATTACCAGCATCTTTAGCCACTTTAATTTGACTCAATGCATATAAAGATGATATACCTGCCAATAATAATAGACATACCGCTAAACCAGAACTCACCCTCAACCCCATCCGTCCTTGGCGAATTTGTCGGTCAGCTTCTTGTTGAGCATCAACTAATATCTGCCTTGCATCTTGTTCAAGCTTCAGCTTCTCTTCTGCTTGCAAGCGTTGTTCTCGCTCTCTAGCTAGTTCTGCTAATATTTCATTGCCCTGTTGTTGGCGAATGAACGACACGAGGTAATCATGCACCAGTTGATAACGGTCAGCAGGCGATTCTGGTAACAGCAATACTAACCTTGATGCCACAAAAATTTCTAACACCAAATCTAATTTATCAACTTCTGCTACCAAATCTGCGGCTAACTCAGCACGAGTCTTCAGGGGACGAGTACCATTTTCATCTGTGAGTAAATATAAAACCAGTCTTGCAACCTGTTCATTCTCCGCGCCACAGTCTGTAATTACTTCTTCTAAAAATCGCTCAACCAGTTTTTCTTTCGTGCCAAACTGACGATACTTATCTAAAGTTGTAATTTTCTCAGTTTGCAATTGCGTCCCCACAATTTGTAACTCAATTGGGCGTACCTCCCCCAATTCGCCTGCTAAATCTCGCACTAATTGTTCAATCAGTGCAGGCTCTAAAGAAAAGTGAGAGCGTTCTGTTAAACTCTGCACAACTGCCATAGCATCGGCTGGCAAAAAGTTACCCAAGTAATAGCGAATATTTTTATCAAGAATATTATTATTAATTGCAGTTAAATTAAACAGACGGTCTAACTCTAATAAATAATGTAAATAATCTTCCCGCAAAGACAGAATTATCTTAACAAAAGGAATATCTAGACAAACTCGCAAAAACTCATAAAATGCTCGTCGTTGACTTTGGTCTGGATAAACAAAGAAAAACTCTTCAAACTGGTCAAACATTAAAACCGTCAACAAATTCCGGTCAGCATTTCTCCGTAATTGTTCTAAAATAGCTGCTGATGAATCAAGATTAGCAGATAATTGATTACCTCTGACTTCCTCAAAAGCCTTAGCCAAACTCTGCCCCAACATCCCCACCCAATCTGTATATACTCGTAACAAAATGGGTAAAGCATCTCGCTCACCAATAGCTTGCTGTTGCAACGCCGGGATTAATCCACCCTGCAAAATTGAACTTTTACCGACTCCTGACTGACCATGAATTACAGTCAATTTATGCTCAGTCCCGCCAATTCTTTCTCGTAACCGTTTAACATCTCGTCCCCGACCAGAAGCCGCAATTTCTTCAGCAATGGTTTCAGGATTTTCTATTTGCAACTGTGCAGAATTAATTGCTTGTCGCTGCGGGTTGAGATAAGATGCACCAACAAAAGCGCGGAAACCATACTGCTGTTCAATTTGTAATTTTTCTTGTTTAATATTAAAAGCATCTAGATATTCACCTTGTTCAAAGTAGAGCGAGCGTAATCTGTCTAAGATAGATATATATAATTGTGGATTATACTGATGATTAATTTGAGATTTTGCAGCCTTTAAACTATTAATTGCTACTTGATATTGACCTAAACCCTGTTGAGATTTTGCTAAAATAAACCGATGCCATCCAAATTCATCTGATTGAAGATTAGGAATATCAGCTAATATTTGTAATGCTTGTCCCGCAAGTTGATTAGCTTCTTCCCAGCGTGACTCCTCCAAAGCTACCTCTGCTAAAAAACCATAATCTTTAGCCAATTGCAACGATGCACCATAATTCTGATGTAGTGGCAGAGATTTTTCCACCAGGCTTTGCAACTCTGGCCATGCTTGTAAACGTCGTAGCACTTCACCCAGTTTAGTAATATTTTTTGCAACTAAATCTGAACGTTGTGCTTGTTCAAAAATCTCAATAGCTTGCTGAAAGTAATTTCTCGACTCTTGCCAATAAAGTTGATTTTCTGTCTGATTTTTTTCAGATTGGCGATTATAAGCTGAAGCAATATTAACCAATAATATACCTTGTCGCTCTAAATAATTACTTTCTCGCCAGAATCCCAAACTTTGTTGATAATGTGCTAAAGCAGAATCTATCTGGTCATGTAGATAATCATTTAAACCAAGCACAAATTCTAAACTTGCTTGAAGTGCTGCTTCTAAGACTTCTCCTCGATTTTGCAAATCTTGACGGGCGGTTTCTAGTTCCCGGCACATTTGGGGATTGGGCGTTATATTACCTGCAAAGATTTCATCACTTTTTTGCTGAAGGAAATTGACTAACTCATCAGTAGGGTTTTCAAACTCAATGATAGTTGCCCAATTTTCTAAATCAGTTGCTAATCGAATGAATTTTTGCAAAACTGAATCATTAACCCACAACAATATCGGAAACGGGAAGTTCTTTCTAAACTCCTCCCGTACTTGGTTAGCTGAAGTCAGAACTGTATCAATATCTTTAACCGACTCCAAACCAAAAATCATCAATGCAGGTGGCTGTTCATCTCCCAGTTGTTCGCGTATATTTGTGTAAAGCGTTTTGACAGATGCAGGTAAAGTAATTTCGCATATTTTCACAGGAGAGATTTGGTGCAGCCGTTGTACCATGTGCTGACGTAAATCAGCATAGTTACAGCGCAGCAAAATCAGCGAAAATTCCCCCTGAGAAAGGGTTATTGTCCGCACCAGAGTTTGCAATGAACGCTCATTGTCAAAGGCTAATTTTTCTGGCTCTTGCTGATTACTCATAACATAGATAATTTACTTTATATTAGCTGTTCGTATAATTACATCATGCAAATAAGGGGCAGAAAGATGATTTCTGCTAGTTGTAAGCTGTAGTTGTGAAAATTACAATAGATACCGCTTCCAGGTACACAGATATCGTTCCCAGGTACACAGATACCGCTCCCAGGTACACAAATACCGCTCCCGTTATACCATTTTACAAAATACCTGATAAGTAACGCCATGTGCGACTTTCTCTCAAACCTAACCCCCAACCCCTTCCCTACAAGGGAAGGGGAGCAAGAATCAAAGCCTCTCCCCGCTTCGGGGAGAGGTTTGGAGAGGGGTTCCAAGAAATTTATATTTCTTCATATATGCCGATTCATAACCTAAATTCCTTAGCTTCTGCCAAAATCGGATTGATATCAAACCACGAACCATCTTCATTCCGGTATTCAAATACAAACATACTGCGGAGCAAAAGTTCGTATCTTTCATGACCTCTCAAGTTTTTCTCTTGCGCTACCTCACGCAGTAATTCCCATTCATCGGGCGTAATTGCCAAAGTTAGCTCATTGCGGCGTTGTTTAATCACCCTATTTACACACTCTTGCGACAAAGGTGGGTCTTCTTGCTGAAGACAGCGAAACAATAACATCAACAAGTTACGCAAATGACCACCGCTAACTTGGCAAAGTCGCTCTAAAGTATCAGGACTATCAAAAACCTCAGTAATTAAATTCCGACTTTGTTCCCAACTGACACCAGGAAAAGCCCTCGCCATGACCATCTGTTGCAGCAGTACAATTCCCTGTGAAAATTGCGAACCATCTTGTAATTGCACAGGAACCATCGGCAAAACCTTGGGGTCTACGCCAAAGCGATTTGTTAACCTTCCTAAAGCGTTGGAAAAAATCAACACTAACGGAATGGTATAAACAACATGACAATTTAGCTGGTTTAACTGTTCACCCCGTTCCACAAAGAGATATTCTGGCTGGTAATGACCGGAAGGTTTCTGAGAATTATCCACTCTGTCGAGATTATCTATAATTACCACCAGTCCTTTTTTACCCTGCTGCTTGAGTTTTTCTCTAGCAGGCTTGAGCAATTCTTTGTTAATTGATTCTAAAATGCCATTGGTGCGCGGTTCTAAATATTGCCGTAACTGAGAGCGAAGTTTGGGACTATCTTTAGTTTTGGCAGTAATTTTGGCAATACCTACAGATAACTCTCCCCCAAGTTCTATCGGCGTTTGCAAAAATTCACCAAGTTCAGTAAACAGAGTTTGAAAGTATCCTGGCTTGAGATTAATTTTTATTGCTTCCAGGCTTTGACTCACCTCACGAGCAACTGCCAATAATATATCTGTAACATCAATATCAGCCATATCCAAGCTTTGGCTAGACTCAAAATAAACCACATGAAATCCCTGCTGCTCTAACTCTGCCTTTAGCCGCAGTAATTCAGTCGATTTGCCACAACCGATATGTCCGGTAAATAATTGACAGGTACGTTCTTCAGGTGCAAGGCGGGTGATAGTTCGCCCAAGTTCCTCAATAATCCTGGCACCACGCACTTTAGAGAAATCAATATAATACTGTCTATCTTCCGGTTTGCTCACAATCAGAGTTTTACTGGGGTTGCAAGCTTGAAAAAACCTGACTAAATCTAGTGTCATCACAAATCACCCAAAATCAGCTTGACGCTCTTGCCCATTTCAGTGATTATACAGACGATAAAGCCGCTATTTCGGAAAAAACTTCTTCAGATTGACTGATTTAAGAACTTCCAAGCAAAAAAATATCTAACTTTTCTTGTGGGTGTCTCACCCGCCTACAACCAAGGATGGACAAGATGGCCACGCCACAAGAAATATCTACAATTTCAGCTTTTCACCGCGAATTGAATAATCCAACAACTCCATCGGATGAATAACTGAAATCTTCTTACCTTGCAACTGCAAATGCTTCGTAATCTGCAAAGTACACCCCGGATTAGCAGAAGCAATTAACTCAGCACCAGTATTCAACAAATTCTGCACTTTTTGCTGACCCAATTCCTCAGAAATTTCCGGTTGCAGCATATTATAAACCCCAGCACTGCCACAACACAAAGCCGCATCTATTGGTTCTCTCAACTTCACCCCTGGAATTTGCCGCAATACCTGACGCGGTTGCACGCTAATCTTTTGACCATGCAATAAATGACAAGCATCTTGATAAACTAAATTCAAGGGTTTATCACTCAGTGGTGAAAGTTTTGCGGTTAATCCAACAGTTGCTAAAAACTCTTGAGCATCTTTAACTTTAGCGGCAAAATCCTTTGCCTTTTCCCGATATTCTGGGTCACTTTCTAAAATGTGACCGTATTCTTTCAAAGTATGACCGCAACCAGCAGCATTGATAATTACGAAATCGACATCAGTGTTAGCAAAACTATCAATCATCTGTCTTGCTAAAGCTTTCGCCTGTTCCGTTTGTCCTTGGTGTTCAGGAAGCGCTGCACAACAACCTTGAGATTTGGGAATTACAACTTCACAACCATTCGCCGTTAAAACTCGCACCGTTGCTTCATTTACAGAGGAGAAAAACAGCCGTTGCACACAACCCAAAATTACGCCGACACGATAGCGCTTTTTACCTTTAGCACCAATCACACTAGGCAAATTCTCTTGAAAAGATTTGAGAGTAATTTCTGGCAGAATTGATTCCATTGCTGCCAAACGGGGTGATATTTTATTAAGTAAACCTGTAGCGCGAAAGAATTTCGCAAACCCCAATTTCTGATAAACCAATAACGGAACTAATAAAATCCGTAAAAGATTGGGATAGGGAAACAGAGAAAATATCAGTTGACGAAAAAATTGATCTGCCAAACTGCGCGGATAATTTCGCTCAACTTGGTGACGAGTTGCAGAAATCAACTTATCATACTGCACCCCAGAAGGACAAGTACTGACACAAGCAAGACATCCCAAACAAGAATCAAAATGTTCTACAGTTGCCGTATTTAAAGCAATCTCACCCTCATTAATTGCATCCATTAAATAGATGCGTCCTCTAGGAGAATCCATCTCCTTGCCAAGCACCCGATAACTGGGACAAGTCGAGAGACAAAACCCACAATGTACACAACTATCAATCAACTTCGGATCAGGCGGACGACTCTCATCAAACCCCTTCAAATTCTTTAAACTAGCCGGATTATTCACAGAATTTTCTGAAACTTGCATAATTAATTCTTTTCCCCTCTCTATCTCAGCGCCCTCAGCGTCTCTGCGGTTCGTTAATCCTAAATCCCACCCACAAAGCGACCAGGACTTAAAATATTCTTACTATCAAACTGTTCCTTAATACGGCGCATCAACGGCAAAGCATTCCCCGTATAACCCCAAACATCTATTTGTTCTTTAACCGCCATTGGTGCTGCCAAAATTGTTAAAAAACCTCTATTCGCTTGAGTGCGATCGCGGATTTTCAAAACTTGATTTTTATCCTCTAATTGTAACAGACCTAAACCACTACCAATATGAATTAAACCCCACTCCACCTGAGTCAAAATTTCCACAGCAGCAGTAGGTAACACTCCTATTTTGCAGGTAATTGCAGAAGATGTGCCTGTAGTATGTATTCGTTCTTGCAATCTCTGCCATAGACTAGCCTCATCACCATCTGCAAAAATTGCCCCATCTAAACCTAACTTTTGCCCTACTTCCAAAACTCGGTTTGACTGTTCTTTAACACTCTCACTAATACTTTGAAAGCGGGCAATTAATCCCAGCCCTTCACCTAAACCTAAACTAGACACCAATTTAGTTGATAGCAAATCAGCCTGAACTGGTGTTAACGCCGAACCCCGAAGGATATCAGCCGCTTGGGATACAGCCTCGGCACTACCAGTTAGTACCACTGTCCCTGATGCCTCTGCTAGCGGATACACGCGAAAAGTTAGTTGACTAATAAAGCCTAATGTGCCGTAAGACCCAGTAAGCAACTTCATCAAGTCATATCCAGCAACATTTTTAACTACTCTTCCCCCAGCTTTAGCGATTTCCCCATCAGCACGGACAAAGGTAATACCTAGCAACTGGTCGCGCACACTACCATAACGTTGCCGCAGAGAACCTGTATCACCTGTGGCAACAATACCGCCAATGGTTGCCAACTCTGGTGTTGTGGGGTCAAGGGCGAGAAATTGCCGCGATTTTGCTAAAAGTGCTTGAAGATCCGAGAACTTCATTCCAGCTGCTACTGTGACAGTCAAATCGCCAACAGCGTGTTCAATCAGTTGGTTGATGCGTTCTGTACTAACTACAATATCAACCCCCTTAGCTAAACTGCCCCAGCTAAGTTTACTGCCACTACCACAGGGGAGGACACGCCAGTTGTGACTGTAAGCTGTGGCGACGACTGCGGCTAGCTGTTGTTGGGTGCAGGGATAGATGATACAACTGGGAGGTTTTTCAGAAGCTATAGCCTGTTGGATACGTTTTTGCTGACTTAGTTCGATATTTTCCCAAAGGCAAACAGCATTTTCTTCGCTGACGATAGATGCAAAATAAGAAGTGCAGATGCCTTGCGGCTTGTCGTTAGACATCGCTTTGATTCAGTTTATTTTTTTACGCCCTACATCTAATTTACTGGCTAACCTAACCAAAAAAGCATCGCGGGGCTTGTTTCACTGTTTCCCAAAACCCATGAGATGCTTCTAATCTACTTTAGCGATATGTTTCGGTGAGTTCGATGAACCTCTCCCTGTCCTGAACTTTAGTTCAAGTTTCTCTCCAAATAGGAGAGGGACAGGTTTTGCGTAGTATAATTTCTTAGAGGTCTTTTGATTCGAGTCATATGGAATTCACGTATACTTAGGTAGGGCGATCGCTGTTTTTTCTGTGGAGAGGGTCAGGCAATCGTGCATTATACAGCCAGCAGCTTGATTTGAGCGCAGTTGTAAACATTATTAATATATCTTAATATATTAAACATTAATTTTTTTTCGCACCCTCCTTAATTTTTGTGCCCCAATGGAGTTAACTTCAAAAGAATTTAAGTCAGAATTAATATTAGAAGTCCAAGCCTGCCTGCAATTGGCAGTTCCTCTGGTAATTACTCAAATATTAGAAGCGGGCATTCCTTTATTGGATGGGGTGATGATGGGCCTACTTAACAGCCAAGCCTTAGCTGCGGGTGCTTTAGGTGCTGTTACCTTTTCTACCCTAGCTTCCGTTTGTCGTTCTATTCTTTCAGCAGCAGGTGCAAGCGTCGCCAATGCCTTTGGTGCAGGAAAAACAGATCAAGTCAGCCGTGCTACCAGTCAGGGAATTTGGTTAGCTGTGACAATGTGCTTACCTGTGATGTTTATCATTTGGCACTTTGACTCTATCCTGCTGCTGACTGGTCAAGAAAAAAACAATGTGTTATTGGCTCAAACATATTTGCGGTCTATTGTTTGGGGTTTTCCTGCTGCGCTCGGTTTTTGTATCTTAAAAGAAATTAGCTCTGCCCTCAATCGCCCCCAATTCTTAACAGTAGTTACGGTAGTTGGACTATTATTGAATGCAGCTGCTAATTACGTGCTAATGTTCGGCAAATTTGGTTTACCAGCCCTTGGTTTAGCTGGTATTGGTTGGGGAAGTACACTCATTCTCTGGCTGAATTTTATCGCTGCTGCTGCGTGGATTTACTTCGATGACCACTTTCAAGACTACCAGCTTGATCGCGCTCTGCATCAGTTCGATAAAGATATGTTTATAGATATCTTCCAAACTGGATGGTTCTTAGGATTGCAGTATGGAGCAGAAATTGGAGTATTCACTGCCACTGCTTTACTGATGGGGTGGTTTGGGACAGAGACATTAGTAGCCCATGAAATTACCATCGAGACTGAAAGTTTTGTCGAAACAGTATCTATAGGTATTTCCTATGCCATTACCATGAGAGTAGGACAGTTGAGGGGACAAAATAATCTTAGTGGTGCAAGCAGAGCAGGATTTGTCTGCATTGCGCTTGTTACTCCCTTTGTAAGCATCGTTGCACTAATTTTTTTGCTGTTTCCCGACTATATTGTGGCAATGTATTTGGACACCAGTAATCTGGATAATATCGAGATAGTTAAAACGGCAATTTCTTTTCTAGCTGTGGGAGCAATAGTCCAGATATTTTATTCTATTCAGACTATTGCCGCTGGTGCTTTAATCGGGTTGAAGGACACCAAAGTACCAGTGTTAATTACTATGCTCGCTTACTGGGGAGTTGGTCTAGGTGGGGGCTATCTGATGGCATTCCCTTTAGGTTGGGGTGCTATAGGTTTATGGCTGGGTTTAGTATTAGGGCTGATGGTGGGTGCAATGCTTTTAACTTGGCGTTTTTATTTTTTGACTTCCGATATAGAATCAAAGTCCCTATCAGAGACGTAAGATTTTGCGTCTCTACATCCAGATTACAGCTACCATATTTCTTTAATTATGCTGACTTCCGAAGAGATAGAAAAGTTGATTAACAATGCACCGAAATGTGAAGTTCGTCCGAGTATAATTGACGGTTACGGGCTTTTTGCTAATGAGTTGATATTAGAAGGAGAGCAAATAATAGACTTTAGCTTTTCCAATTTTTACCAAGAGGTTAGATATGCCGATCAAACCGATGAATTTCTGAGGGAGGGTAAATTTATTGGAATTAGTGAGGAAATTTGTTTAACGGCTGAGGGTTCAACTAAGTTCGCAACAGTCAATCATTCTCGAAATCCCAATGCCGTGGTTGACCTTGAAAAACGCCAAGTATTTGCTTTGATAGATATTCAACCCAATGAGGAAATCACAATAGACGTGCGTTTGGAGCCAATGTCCGAGCGTGCAAAGCAATTATCGCCGTGGCTTTGAGCTATTTACTGCGATCGCCACTCACGACTAAATCAACACTTGTTCCTTTGCCATGCAGACTCGACTATTTCAGCAATAATCTCTGTGTATGTCACACCACCCAAACGTCCTATAATTACCAGGTCTGAGCGGATATAATGTAGCCCTGGTAGTGGGTTAACCTCCATAAACTGCAACACGCCACTAGCATTGCAACGCAGATCCACACGAGCAGCGTCACGGCAACCAAGGGTATGGTAAACATCTAGGGCCAGCTGCCTTGCCTGTGCAACCAGTGGTTCGGGATCTATGAGCAAGCGATAAGATACCCGTTCCAGATACTCGTCCTTGTTAAGGGTGGTATAGGCGAAAGCTTCCACTTGTCCTGTCAAAATGACTTCCATCACACCTACTACGTGTGAGTTGCTGCCGTTGCCAATAATGCCCACTGTTACTTCTCGACCGGGAAGAAAGGTTTCCACAAGTACGGACTGCTGAAAAAGTTCGTGTAACAATTCATAAGTATTTACTAGCTCCTCACGTTCTTTGACAAGAGAACGCCCTGTTACCCCTTTAGAACTGCCCTCCGCCACAGGCTTGAGGAAAAGTGGCATGGGGAGCGATATTGCTGCTGCTTCTTCTTTTGTACTCACGACTTCAAAGGGGGCTGTAGGTAAACCGCGATCGCGCACCACTCTCTTAGCCAGTGCCTTGTCTAACGTTAAGGCGCAGGTGAGCGGATCGGAAAATGTATAGGGTTGAGCGAATAATTCACAAACTGCTGGGACTTGGGCTTCCCGAGAGCGACCCTTCAAACCCTCAGCAATATTGAAAACTAGATCCCAGCGATCGCCCTTGGCC
>Ga0116226_10005616_pt1 | contig 11203 bp, 13 predicted proteins | sample S1TSphfallax_FD_89692 | JGI IMG/M metagenome (GOLD analysis project Ga0116226, IMG submission 89692) | Host-associated microbial communities from peat moss isolated from Minnesota, USA - S1T2_Fa - Sphagnum fallax MG | ecosystem: Host-associated > Plants > Peat moss > Unclassified | place: USA... | reverse complement strand
AGAACCAGAAAAAAAAAAAAAAACCCAAGAAACTAAAAAACCCCAAACCACAACCAACGAGAAGAAGAAGAAGAAGAAGAAGAAGAAGAAGGACAATACCCATTGCCTCCTCTCGTCTTCTTGCTGTCTTTGTTTCCCTCCTCCTCCTTCTTCGTTCTTTTGTTTCTCCACCGACTTGTTCTTCACCAGGCTTGATTTCTTTTTGTGGAGCTGAGAGAGAAAGAAAGACAGAAATAAGCAAAACGAAGAAGAAGAAAGCCAGACAAATTACGACGACAGTCACAACAACAATTTCAAGAGCCACCAGAAGCAAACCCAATACTACAAGTAGCAGCAGCAGCAGCAACAGCAGCTGGAGATTTTGGTGCCCATCCCCGCCCAGCAGTAGCAGCTTGTTTTGCGGCGGGGGTCAGCATCATCAGCAGCGGCAGCGAGCAAAAGGAAGGGTATTCTCTCTCTCTCTCTCTCCGAGAGCTTGTTGTGCTTCTTCATGGATATGGACACGGGTGGTGGTCGTGAAGAACCGAAATCCTCCTTAGTCCCAGTGAAAACACAGCAGCTTGTGAAGAAGATCAGGAAACGGAAGTAGCGAGAAAGAGAGAAAGAGAGAGAGAGAGAGTGTGTGTGTGTGTGATATGGTGGTGGGTGGTGGTGGTGGAGTCTGAGAAGAAGAAGGGGAGGAGAAGAATGGCGCTTGGAGACTTGGTTTTGTGTATGCAACGCTCCGTGGAAAGCATGACAAGCGCCTTCCTTGGTAGCAGTGCTGGTGCTGGTGCTACCACTGGACAACAGCACTTGTCGTCGCTGCTTCCACAGCAGCACATGGAAGAGAAGGAGAAGCAGGAGAAGGAGGAGCAGGAGCAGAAGCAGCTTGTGATGCTCCAGGAGTGGAGAGAACAACAACAACAAGAAGAAGACACGGTTGCCAGCAGCAGCGTTCCAGACTTTCCACACAATCTTTACCTCTCGGATTTGCGACACGATGGTGTTGCAATCACGTCAGCTGGGCCGGTGGAGAATGGGGTTGTTTCCAAGTGGAGAATGAAGGACAGAGTGAGAGACATTCCACTCTTCTCCCATCTTCTCATCTCTCTATTGTGTGTTTTGTTGTTGTTGTTGTCGCTGCATTGAATTGTAGCAGAGATGAGCTCTTGAGATGATGAGCTCTTCCTCCAATTCCTCCGTCATTGAATGCAAGAGGAAGAGGAAGAAGAGGAGGACGAGGAAGAAGAGCTCCTCATCTCATGGAATTTGCAATAGGGTTCTTCTTCTTCTTCTTATCTGTTACCAGAATTTTTTTTCTTCCCACGAACAGAATTGCAATATAGGTTTCTGGAAATTTGCATTTCCTGGCAAGCTACAAAAAGATGGGTTTTCTTGAGCTTCTTTGCATTTTCCTGGGGAGAGAGAGAGAGAGAGAGAGCTTTGAGTTTGAGAATAACTCTGAGTTTCTCCAGAAAATTAGGGTTTGTTTGTTAGCCCCCTCTCTTAGACTTAGTTTCTTTCTTCACCCAGTTTTCTTCACTGCAGTAGTACCAAAAAAAAATCTTCTTGTCTTCTTCCTTCCTTCCATCCCCATCCATCAATTTGCTTACTACTCAATCAGCTGCTGCTTCTTCTGTTGTTTGCTTCTTCTTTGGGTATCATTCCATTCATGTGGGTGGGGTGCTTGTTGTTGTTGTTGTTGTTGTTCTGGGCAGGTGAAAACAGGGTGTGTAGCATTGGTTTTATGCCTGAATGTTGGAGTGGATCCTCCAGATGTCATCAAAGTCTCACCATATGCACGGATGGAATGTTGGATTGGTTTGTCCCCTTCCCTCTTCACCACCACTACCATGGTTTGTTTCATTATTAGGAAAAGAAAAAAACAGGTCATGGATTTCAAGCTGAGGATTTGGGTCTGAGCTTTTCTGGGGGGTGATTTACTCAGAGGATATCAGTCAGTCAGTCAGAATGCCAGCGGAGTTTTTTGCTAACGGATTTTTGTCTGATGATGTATATCTGCCTGCAGATCCATTTTCTCAAACATCCCAGCAGAAACCTGTAAAACCTGTGGAAGCCATAGGGAGGAACTTGCAAGAGCAATATGAACTTTGGCAGCCAAGGGTATGTGGAGCCTTTTGTTTACATATAAATTTGTAATTTTGTAATTGCAGCAACTGTTTATAGATATATGTATATATACGTCCTGATGTCATCTGTTCAGAAAGAAAAAAACCCTAGCTATGTGGAGTTGTGTGGCAGGCAAAATACAGTGTGCAGACAGACCCGACTGTTGAGGAAGTTAAAGACCTGTGTTTGTGGTGTCGCCAAACTGCTAAGAACGAACGCGTTCTGTTCCACTACAATGGACATGGTGTCCCACAACCCACATCAAATGGGGAGATATGGGTATTCAACAAGGTCAGGAAAAACACAGTTCCCCTTTGATGCATTGTCTTCTGTACAGCAGGAAAATGGCGGCTGGAAATCATAACAGACTGATGATGATGTTTTTTCTGTGCAGAGTTTCACAACATACATACCACTGTCGGTTTATGAGTTGGAATCATGGCTTGAAAACCCATCCATTTATGTGTTTGATTGTTCAGCCGCAGGCATGATTGTAAATGCACTTTGTGAGGTAAAACTGTTTACATTTTGTCCTCTTCTTTTTTCTGTTTTTCTACAGAATTGTGAAAGAATTGGTGCTGTCATGATACAAGAAGCTCATATTGCTTGATATGGACGTGGGTTTTAACAGCGGCCAGATTGGGTTCTCAGTGGTACGATGGCTGCACCTGCTATGGAGAACTGTATTTTATTGGCTGCTTGTGGAGCTCATGAAATACTTCCACAGAGTGCAGATCTGCCAGCAGATATCTTCACATCTTGTCTTACAACACCGATCAAGATAGCATTGAGATGGTATGTGCATGATATGCTTTTTCCCACTAAAAATCTTTTCGGTGTTGCAGTTGTCAGTGTGAATGTTTCTGGGATTTGCAGACTTTATAAAAATGCCTGCTGCAGCAGTATATGATCTTTTAGCCAATCTGTCTGTCGGGCTCTCCGTGAAGAGGGATATATTGACAACACAGCAGATTTCCTTTACTTTTGCGTGTTTTTGGGGTATGGTTCTGTAAATTTTGCAGGTTCTGTCCAAGGTCTTTATTGCCTTTAGATGCTGACCTTATTGACAAGATTCCCGGACAACAGACTGACAGAAGGACTCCCCTTGGAGAGCTGAATTGGATCTTCACAGCCATCACCGACACAATTGCATGGACTGTTCTCCCTCGTGGTGGGCACTCAGTGTCTTGGATGCCTATGAATTCTTTTTCATATGTTATGCTTTCCTAGTAGGGACATATAGCTCCCCCTGAGCTCAGTGCATAGTGAGGTGATGGCTTGCATTGTATTGACTCTGAAATCAGCCTTGGTGCAGCATCCACCCATTGCTCCATTTTGCACAAAAGACACTTGTTTTCTTTTCTTTTCACAACTATCCCCTGCTGCATCATTTCACCCCGCCCCCTGAAACCAACCCACTTGGCATCCTTGTCTACACCCACTGTCAATGGGGAGCTGATGAAGTCAGTGGGTAGTCAGTTATGGTACCTATTTTTTGTGTGATGAATGTCTGAGTGTGGCCACTTTTGGGTACTCAACACAGCATAGTTGTGCTTAAGGGTTTGGTGTTTGTGCAGAGCTGTTTCGGCACCTTTTTCGGCAAGACCTACTTGTAGCCAGCTTGTTCCGCAACTTCTTATTGGCAGACCGTATAATGAGAACTGCCAATTGCACTCCACTTTCATATCCACGTTTGCCATCCACACATCAGCATCCAATGTGGTAAACCTTCTAAAAATCTGGGTTTAGGGTTTAGGGTTTAGACTTTTGACCCATTCTCTCTCTAAATCTTCTTGCAGGCTGGAAATTGATGTCAAGTGCTTTTTGTTTTTCCCCCTCTTCTACAGGCATGCTTGGGATATGGCAGCGGAGACTTGTCTTGCACAGCTTCCAATGCTACTGAGTGATCCAAATGCTGAATTTCAAGTAAAATCCCAGTCCACCACCTCTTCCCAACTGTGATGTAGAGGGTTTCAATGGGTGTTTTTCCAAGGGACCTGATGCTTCTTCTCATATTAGTGTTTGTGATACGGAGTACACTACTGCAGCCAAGGACCTAAATGTTTGTTGTAACACCCAGTGGGGTTTTTTTTTGCTTGCTTGTCAAATGATGCCAGCCAAGTCCTTTCTTTACAGAGCAATTGACTGCATTCGAGGTATGGTTACAGCATGGTTCTGAAAAGAAGAAACCACCTGAGCAGCTACCTATTGTTCTCCAGGTATACATACACACACACTCTCTCTCTCTCCTCAGAAGTTGTGCTGTCTATGCTTCTGTAGCAAACATATGAGGATGCCTAAACCCTAAACCCTTCTAACCCCAGGAAAATGCTCAGTACAGTGTATCCTAACTATTTGTGCACACTAAAAGTTTCTGCTGTGGCTCTCAAAGTTCTTCCTTTTTGTGTTTCTGTCTTTTTTTCCTCACGTTTCTTTTGTGGGTGTTGTCCCCCTTCCCATTTTTTTCTTCTTTTGTTTTTCTCTTTGGTCTTTCTGTTTGTGTTGTCCCTCTTTTCTTCTTGGGTGTTTTTGGGTCTTCTTGGGTTTTTGTTGAGCTAACCAGCCATCATGGCTGAGTTTTTCCTGTTACTACCAGGTTTTCTGATAGAGAAAAAAACTCACTATGGGCGTGCACTTTTCTCCTCCCAGATAGTTGATGAGAGTCTGTCCATGCTACCAGTTTTGGGTTTCATGCATGATTGAATGAATGGGTGATGGTTGGATCAACATGCAGGTCCTTTACATCCAATCACATAGATTTCGTGCTCTGAGGCTTTTGGGGAGATTCCTGGACATGGGAGCATGGGCTGTCGACTTGGTATATCCCTGCCTCATTGAAACTGCAAAACTAAGAAATGTCAGTCTCAGAAATTTCTCTCAAGTGACAGTCACTAACACGTCTGTGGAATAGGAATGATGGTTTTGGGGTAGCTGAAGGGTTGGACTGTAGTTCTCACATGGTTGATGAATGTAGCTGTTGTCATCATCATTGTGATTCTTTCTCAAACTGATTTTTTTGGCCTGATCAAAAAGCAACAATTTGCTGCTTGTGGCATCAGGCTTTGTCAGTTGGAATATTTCCATATGTCTTAAAGTTGCTCAAGTTGACAACTGCTGATTTGCAACAAGTCCTTTTGTTTATCTGGACCAAAATACTAGCATTTGACAAGGTAAAAATTCATGTCCTTTTTTCTTCATAAAACATCTTTCATAAAATTATTAATCATTTTTCCATTGCAAAGGTCATGTTGCAATTAGAGCATCTCTAGCATTGCTCAGTATGTGACCCTGCAAAAACATTTCACATCCAAGTTTTAGTTATTTACTTTTTTGTAACCACACCCATAGAGCTAAAACCGGGACTGCAAGTATGTGGGAGACTACTAATAGCAACACACCTGGACCAACCAAACTATCTATCCAATCAGAGATAGGGAGCAGTCAATAAATACAATTCGACTGCATTTATTAGAGTCTACCAGAGCACTTCCAGGGCCCTGGAAGCTGTGCATTTTTTCTGGGTTGCAGCAGTCTTCAGGTGGAGCCACTAGATATGACTGCTGCACCTCATCCAGGATTTTTAGTGCAGGGCCACATACTAATCACTGGTGGAGATGCTCTTAGGCATCCACCTTGCTCAAGAAGTTTTCTCCCAGAATTTTCTCATATGTCTTCATGTCTGTTTATTGAGCATTCTGTTTTTCGAGGACTTGTATAATAATAACTCTTGACAGACAATTAGCAGCATTCCTGTTTGGTGATATTTTTTTTGTTGGCGGCTGTTGCAGTCTTGTCAGGTGGATCTAGTCAAAGATGGGGGCCACGAGTATTTCATCAAATTCCTCAAGAGCTCTGCTGAGAATATCTATCCTGAGCAACAAGCGATGGCAGCTTTTGTCTTGGCAGTCATTGTGGATGAGCACCCAGCAGGTCAGGTTCCATGCATTCAAGCAGGTCTGGTGGGTATATGCCTGATGCGTATTCAAGCAGCTGCTGCATCTTCTAGTGGTGGGGCCGAGGGACATGCTGAGCCTTTGCTTCTACAATGGTTATGTCTTTGCCTTGGGAAGCTATGGGATGGTGACTCAGATGGTGCAGCTTTGGGTCTTAGGGATCATGCACCTATTGTTCTTGGGCATCTTCTATCAGATCCACAACCTGAGGTATATATCAGATTCCACTTTCAAACAATTGATTTGAAACTTCCATCTTTTTGGAATCATTCACCACTGGGGTGGGTGGGTAGGTGGTGGCAGTGCAAAACCATTGGGTTTGAAATTTTCTCTCTCTTGTTATAATGGGGACAGGTTCGTGCTGCAGCTACTTATGCTCTGGGGACACTAGTAGCAGTAGCTGCTGAGTCTTCTCCTGCAGGCAGCACAGCATCTGAGGATGATGGTGATGAAGATGTCCAAGCTGCTGAGCTAGAAATTGCCCGCTGCCTTGTGAGGGTGGCCTCAGATGGAAGTCCTCTTGTCAGAGCAGAGGTTGCTATAGGTAAACAAAAGATAATTGATCCTCAAGAAAGAACCACTGCTGAATTTTTTTACCTTGAAAATGCTCCAGATTATTATGGGTGGCATGGAAATAAAAAGTACCCACAATAGTTGAAAAGCTGTGAAAATCAGTGTTTCCTGAGAAGGTAATGTGACCAAGAGCAATGCTTGAGGTGGGAGAATTTTTTTGATTTGGGGGGGTACTCATTTTTTCCCTCTCCTTGCAGCAATGGCAAGGCTGGCTGCCAGTCACAACTGGATGTTTCGGCAGGCAGCTGCAGCATATCTCAAGCCACCTTCTCACTCCTCTGGGTTCCCACCAATTGGACTGAATCACAGAAGTGCCAGCTTCCTCTATTCCACTCAATTCATGTATTCAGGTAAAAGCATAGAAGATTCAGAGCTTTGGGTTCTTCAAGTCTTCCAATGGGTTCCACACTTCACACCTTTCTGGCCCACCCCCAGTAAACTGTGCTTTTTTTTTCTGAGCAGTTCCTCTCTCCTTGCATTCATTCTGCAGACAACTCTCCTGTGTCAGACACATCACTGCATGGAGAATCTCCAGGTTCCAGTGATGGATTTATGCGGTCATGGAAGCGTACAGAAGATGGAAACGTCTATGTGCAGTGTATTACAGCAGTTTACACATTGGCCAGAGATCCTTACCCCCGAGTTGCAAGCCTTGGCCGTCAAGTGCTGAGAATTGCAGGAGTTGAGGCGCACACTGTAAAAGCTTCAAGAGCTGGGTCCAGTGACTCTTTGCTACCCACCCATCAGACTAACATGTCAATCCCTTGTCTGCCTCCTACATATCTGATTCCTGGTGTCATTCACCGCTCTGCTTCCTGTTTAGCCTCAGCATCAGGTTGGCAATCTTCTCCCCCTTTTATCTAGATCCCTGCAGTTGCTTCAGCAGTATGTTTTTTCTAGTTCTGCACTTTTCTTCATATTCCTCATTGTGCAAACATGGGCTTGAGCTGTCTGTCATCTATTGTTGTTGTTTTGGTTGCTGCCAAGTTCTGAACTGGTACTTTGGCTGAGCTTGTCATATATCCACACAAGGGAGGGTATGGCTTAGAAGATGATTCTTCTGTTGAAATCATGGCAGGAAATCTGGCAAGCACTTGGCGCATCTCCACACCACCTCCTAGTCCTCCTGCTGGACCTGTATATCTGGCACAAACAGTAGGTAATTTTCGACGAGTTGCTTCTGTGGAGTTTTTTTCAAAATCATGGGATTCTTCAAGCAGGCAGTCTGTACACATTTCTGGAGACAGAATTCAGACCTTGTCTACAGTTCTTCCCAGGACTTCAAATGTAGCTGGTGGTGGTGGTGGAGAAGGACTGGCTGAGGTGGCTGCAGCATCAGAAATGTTGACTTTTGGACTTTCCACACTGAATCTCGATTCTTCTGCAGCTGCTGCTCCTGCTGCTTTACCCCTGTCAACTTTGTATAACTGGAGTTGTGGCCACTTCTCCCAGCCTCTTTTGGAGCCAGCACAAGATGAGGATGTGATCATAGCAAGGAGGCAGGGAAAAGAGCATTTGGCACTTGCAGGCATCGCCAAGTGCCATCATTCAAGTGAGTAGTAGTTGCTTGGAAAATTCTGTAGTTGTAGCCTCCCAAGGGAATGACATATTCTTGAAAGCATGAGAATCATCTATTTCTTAGCAGGTCTGATCTGTTGACTGATATTAAATTTAAATGGGGTACCAGGTTTGAGCAAAGTGAGTGAGCAGGTTGCAAACTGGGATACTATGTCAGAGACAGGCACCAAGGCTTTGCTCTTGCACCCATTTAAGCCGATTGTCTGTATCGCAGATGATAAGGAGACCATCAGGTGTTCACCATTTTCTTCCCATTGCTTTCTTTTTTGTGCCTGTCCTTGTCACCCTAAACCCAAAGAACATGTGTCATGTTCACATGTTTCAGCTGAACTGGCTGGCAACAATAAATCCACATTGTTGGTTTCTATTCTCCTTGCCAAAAATTCTCCTTTGTTGCACAGTTGCAGTGGGTACAGCTGATGCAGTACTATAGACTTAAAACCTCCCTGCAACCCATCTGGAAATAATGGGTGTGACCCACCACAGACAGAAAAAAGTTGTCAAATTTGTGTTCTTATGCTTTGCAGGTTATGGAATTACAAGGAGGGAACAGTTGTCAATACCTTTGACAATCACAATGCACCTGACAAGGGTGTTTCAAAGCTCTGTTTACTTAACGAGCTGGATGACAGTCTTCTGCTCATTGCTTCAAGTCAGTTCCTTTTTTCTTTCTCAACTTGTCAACTGGCAAAATGCTTGCATCATGGCTGCTAATTTTTTCCCATATAATAATCCCACTCTGATGTTAAGTGTAGGGCAACACCCCAAGGCCATGGACATTACTGGATAGAGGTCTGCGTGAGGTAGAACTGAGGTAGGCCCAATTCTGGTAATGCTCATGGCCGAGGGCATTACATGGGGTAAAAATCAACAACTTATAATTAAACAAAAGAAGAAATTCCTGTGATAACTGGCAGGTAATGACCAGGTATCACAGGAAAAAAAGATCCAGGGCATCCATTTTCTGAAATGCCCTGTGGGTTTTATGCTCAGTAAGCATTCCTCCAAATACACTACAAATCTTGTCAGAGGTTTTTACATGGATTACAGTCTTCTCTTTTTCTTTATATGATGTTTTTTCATCTGATCAGGTGATGGTATTGTGAGAGTTTGGAGAGATTACACACAGAAGGATAATCAGCAGTTAGCAACAGCATGGCAGACTGTGCAGGGTCATAGACCTGGGGCCCGAAGCATCAGTGCTGTTGTGGACTGGCAACAGATGACCGGCTGCTTGGTATTTTGCATCATCACTACTATTCTTGCATCCAATTTATGGTTATATGAAAATTTTGACACACCAATGTCCCCCTATTGTATTTTTCTAAACTTTTACTTGGAAACTCTTCCTTGTTCCACAAACTAGAAATGGATGCACCCTTCTTTAAGCCATGCTGTCTTTTGTCTGTGTAGTAGAATTTTTTCTTTCATGCCTTCAGTTTAGTAGTTGATTGTTCATTGGGTCTTCTTCCCTTGCAGCAGCTTGATATTGACAATTGTTTTTCTACTTATGTTTTGAACCCTTTCTCTTGTGTAATCATATGCATATAGGTAGGGGGTAGTGAGCTGCTGCTTTGATCAAGTGTAAAAGGGAGCTTTTGATGAAGTGTAAAGGTTTTTGGGATGACCGTGAAATCATGATTTTGTATAAAAAGATTGCACTTTTCCATGTGCAGTATGCGTCTGGCGAGATTTCATTGATTGCAGTTTGGAACTTGGATCAGGAGCAGCTAGTCTCCAGTATTCCCTTACACTCAGAAAGTGGTGTTTCTGCATTGGTAAGACCAGTGCATATCTGCTTACAACTAGGAGGCCATGAGCTTTCTCTCTGTCCTCTGTTGGATTTACAGAAATTTGCTGTTTTGAAACACTTATTTTCTGAATTGAGGCCCTGACTTCACACAACAACAAAAACTGACAGGTTTGAGATTCTCTGACAAGAGGTTCAGCTGTGCAAAAGGCTGGTCTCATCCTGCCCCATGAGGTTGATGATCATCTGTCTCAACTGCACAGAAATCCAAGCTAGGTGGTGGTGTAAGTTGTCATTTGTAGAGAGTTCTCATTATTGGTGATGGGTGGGAGACATCTTTTGCAGGCTGCTTCTCAATTACATGGTGCTCATTTCCTTGCTGGCTGTGGTGATGGCTCTGTCAGAGTGTTTGACATACGCAGTCGCCGGGATATGTAAGTTTTGGTGATTCTATACCTACAAGGTTATGATTGCACTTTAATTCTTGTCGGGTTGGGATTAACACAATGGGCATTATTGTGGAGCATTTTTTCCTGCAAATTTGATGATGACAATTTCAGCAAAATACCATCAATGTCTCTTATTAGACTATTTGCTTCTCATGCTCTAACCTTTTACTGCTTAAAAAAGAGAACAAACATTTTGTGTGTTTGTGCAGGCTTGTTTGTGCCATGAAGCCACATGCAGAGAGAGTTGTGGGCCTAGACTTCTTACCTGGACCTGATCATTTCAAGGTTAGTTCTTTTGAAAGGTTTTTTTCAGGTTTCTTCTTTTTGTTCTTGCCTTGGTTGAGAGCAGAAGAACCCAACAACAAAGGGCAAAGAGGCAAAAAGGTTTGAGAGAAGGTGTAAAAACATCTCACAGAAAGACAAAACATTTTCTTTTGTTTTGCCAGATGATTTCAGCATCACCAGCTGGAGATTTGAAGTTCCTGGATTTAAGAAATAACTCACGGCCTTACCTGGAGGTTTATACCAACAAGCGTCACTTAACTTCCATAGCTGTTCACCGACATGCCCCTCTTATAGTAACTGGATCAAGTAAGCAATCCATTGAAACATTCAGCCCAAGTGGAGCGCAGCTTGGCATGGTTCATTACCGCTTCTTGGGACACAGGATTGGTCCCATAAGTGCCTTACATTTCCATCCCTACAGCATCCTATTGGCAGCTGGGGCAACTGACTCTGTTGTCTCTTTCTATGCTGGTGAGAGCCTCCACAGTACATAAGTGTACTTT
>Ga0116226_10005615_pt1 | contig 11203 bp, 6 predicted proteins | sample S1TSphfallax_FD_89692 | JGI IMG/M metagenome (GOLD analysis project Ga0116226, IMG submission 89692) | Host-associated microbial communities from peat moss isolated from Minnesota, USA - S1T2_Fa - Sphagnum fallax MG | ecosystem: Host-associated > Plants > Peat moss > Unclassified | place: USA... | reverse complement strand
TATTTACTACTTATTACATATTACCAATGACCATTTGTCTACATGACCAATTGCCAAGATAATTATGTTTTCATCCATCAATGGATGCCCTAAAAAATTGCTAATAAATGCATCTTTTTTGCACCTAACTACAAATTATGGAGAATCTTGTAATGCTAAAATTTTCAAAATGGTCCATTTTTACCATTGCCATTTCTTAAATTTTGACAAATCCACCAAACCTTACTACACATTTAAAAATTAGTTCATTAAAAACAGTTAAGGAAAAAAATGGACCACTGAATCTAGTAAAATATTTGGCTAACTTTTTATTTCACATTTAATTACATGTGCATTTGCAATTAGGATTTATAGTCCCTAGTCAAGTTGAAAAGATGCCACATGGTGTCCAATGGCTTATGAACCACTTTCCAAGTTGTAAAAACAATTACATTTTCATTTATTTTAAGGTGCCATTAAAAATGGATGATATAATTGTACTTTTGATCTTCATTTTCATCCAAATAGACATTAGTCACAAATTTGTGTCAGAAATGCAATTGGGTCCAAACAACGTTTAATGAGCCATTTACTTTGTAAAAAAGAAGGGCCCGGGGGTCATTTTGCCCAATTGTGCATTTTATTTTGTCACCATGTGATAGATGTTAATTGATTAATTTCAAATGTGCGAGATGAACATTCTTGTCACATGTTTATTGCTAGTTGATTTGATGCCCTAATATATGCACATACCCACTAACGTTTCTCCTTTCACTGTGATTCTATCTCCATGCCTTAATCTACATGTGCACACATGCCCATCAACATCTCCTTTCTCACTTTGTGTTTCCTTCATTTTTGCTTTTGTTTTTCTTATTTTTGCTTGGGGATTGTATGTACAAGACATTTTGTGCATTGTTTGTTATTGTTTAGCTAGGTACTTACATCATTAGGCACACATTCAACTTTTAAAGTTTGATTTGCAAAAACAATTTATAAGTTTGGTTCAATGGGTACCATCTTAGGGATGTTATTTGGTGAGCATGAGCAAGTGACATGAACAATTTTTTTTGGAATATTTTACTAACTTTGAGATATGTCATGAACTTTGCTCACCAAGAAAATCAAACAACTCAAGAGTGTATGCAAGATTATACAAGCAAAATTTTGCAATGTTCATAAAGGGGAGAGAATTCACAATCACCCACTTCATGTGAATCTAGAAGTGGTAGCTTTCAAGGTATGACTTGATCTCCTTGAGAATGTGGGGATCATCAAGGTGGAAAAGCAACACAACCCCATCAAGGGTCAAAAACTTCTTCGCAAAATCAAAAACGGAAATAATGCAATCCCCCACTTCATGTTCCAAAGGGGAATCTTTAGAGAACTAGAAGCTAAAAAAACAAGAAGGTTCTTTAGAATGCCAACAAGAACAAGGTTAACCTTGTTCACAAGTTTGACTTGCACATGATCATGTAGACATAAGAATCGAAGGAGGGGAGAAGGACAAGATTTAAAGGAAAGCAAGAGAAAATTTTTCTAGAACTAACTAATGTTACTCGGTGTATGGTAGTGATTAAACAAGGTAGAATAGAATTAGGAGAATGGTGGAGATTAAACAAGATGTCAAAATGAGCTATAAGGAACTACATAGGGCATGTTTATGTTTGAGAAGTCATTGTAATTGTGGGAAGTTGTGTTGATATACTAATATGAATGTTGACAAATTCAAGTTAACAAACCAAATTTGCTAAAATATTAAAGTTTAATTGGTGCCAATGACTTTTGAAATTGAATCATTGCTTCATTATATAAAGACTACTTTACAAATGACTACCTAAATGGTATAAAAATTTTAAAAATTGAGGTTCAATTTTTTTGGTATAATAATATAATACTAAAAAAAATAAAAAAATAATTCATTTCAAAATATATAATTTCATTTTTTTATAAAAATTATTGTATGTCTAAACTTTAATAATCCTTTGTAACATGTAAATGTGAATTTTTGTGCATGGTGTATCAAACAAAGTTGTAGTTTATAATATATAAATGTGAATGATAAAATATTTGACATGGTTTCATATGATTTGGTCGTCAATTAGAACTACCACAAAAAGATGTACAACTTTGAAAAACATAATATGACATAAAATCATTTTCAAATAACTTTTAAAACATTTGGAAGAATCCCATGTATAAGGAAGGTGACATTGTAAACAATCCCATGTGAAAATTCATTATAAGATGGATGCAAGAATCAATCAAGTGCAGGTAGGTTCTCTTTGAAGCATATAAGAAAGAATGCAAAAGTTCTCTTTGAACATTTGACATATTTCATCCATTTGAAATCCTTAAATTTTCATTTGGACCATCCACCCCAATTGAATGGATGTTCAAACACGTGTGAAACTTGGCAGCACTCTCATTGTGTCATGCATCCTTGAGAACTACATTCACCAATTTTGAGCGTGCAATCAGACATGGGTTACAAAACATCAATTTAGTACTTTGTTGTTTTCTTCCCAAAGTGAACGTGCATCATATTGAGTATGTTTACATCACCAAAGGAATGAATGCGTGCAATACTTGGTTCATTAAACTTGTCTCGCCTATGTTGATAAAGCCATAACTTGCCAATCTAGTAAACTTTTGCATTCGATGTTCATAACATGCAATAATTTTTTAAGTATCAAGTTTGATAGTTTCTATTGAACGATACACATTCTAAGCTCTTTCTTCACTTTTCAATGATGGAAGAGCTTGAGATATTTTGTGTAATGAACACATCGAAAGAGTTTGAGTGACCTATCAAGTTCTATTGTATTTGTTGCAAGAGTCATGAAGTTGGGGTGGTCTACAATGCTTGTGGTCATCAAGTTCAAATTTTGGTCCTTCCATGGCATGATGGTTTCCATTTAAAGGTATGCATTTTAAGCTCATTTTTCACTTGTAAATGATGGAAGAACTTTTACCTTTTGTGTTGTGAATGTATTGAAGGAGTTTGAGTGACTTATCAAGTTAAATTGTATTTGGTAAAAGAGTCATGAAGTTGGGGTGGTTTATAGTGCATGTGGTCATCACATTCAAATCTTGGTCCTTTCATCACATCAAACAAACTTTGTGTGTTTTGGTTTCAAGGTTGAAAATTTTGTTCCTTGAACTCAAATGCTTCATTTTTTGGGTGTGGGTTTTGCAAATTTAGGATATAATAAGCACTTGATGAATTGGTAAAGTCTACAGTTTATGTAGTAAATTCAACACTAGTTGATCATTATTTGAATGATTAAGCAGATACGGAATGGGCATATTTCCATTTAAATGTCCAAAGTTTGCATTTCATTTATGGGTTAAAATTTTGTTATACTCATTACATCAATGCTACTTCAAATCTACAAAAAGGTTCAAGTATATTTTAAGTAGCTTGCCATAACCTGATGGCTATGCGTGGTTGATCATGGAAATTTCCATAGATGGACAATCCAAAAGCCCATACCACCTATGGTTGATCATGAAGATCTCAAAGATGAAAGAATGAAAAGGTGGTGCAATAGTCTAACATTTGTAGTGTAGATTTATAGTTTGTATCATGCATTTCCATATTATAAAATACCTTAAGAATGAAGGTACATTTGAAGAATAGATGTTTTTTTCCCCACCTTCATCATGTGTTCCTTTGCAATAAGATTAGGGCATCAAGGGCTCAAATTTGTTGCTTAATGGTGATGGCTTCCTATTGTTGATATGCTTTCAAATAACCTGCATCATCCGCATGTTGTAGGTTGTCTATTTTGTAGAAGTTACAACATTGCAATCTTGGAGGTTTTGATATTACTACATACCTATCCACAATTGTGTGGGTTTAGTTAGTTCAACTATGCTTTTCATGCTTGATTTTAATTGGAAATTGTGTTTTTCATTACCCCAAGTTGTGTGCTTTTGTTTGCATGTGGTGGTTTGGTTTTGGATGGGACAACATCAAATCATCAGAATTTAAATGGGACAATACTCAAGAACAATGTTTGATGACTTCATTTTAAGCCTTGTTTACCCAAAAATAATAGTTGCTTCCCCATGGGAGGATCAAACTCAATTATTTCAAAGCTTGAAACTTTGTAACAAAGCTTAGAAAAAGTTCATAGACAATAGTTCATAGTGGCTACACACCAAATTTGTTTTTTTGTTTTTCATTTTGAACAAGTTGCTTTGGAGGCAAAAAGAAAACTACAATGGAAAAATCATGAATTTGGAAGTTATTATATGCACAAAGGTGAAGACTACTACATCTCTTTTGATGATTCCGATGGGGCATCAAATGACTTTTAGTAGGACATTGTAGTGTCCTTGTTCACTAAGGGTTAAAGTAATTGTGGTTCAATTGATTTGCTAAACAAACCTCACCACCACAAGGTTTTACAATTTGAACTCACCTATTCACATTACTTTCACTTATTCCTCCAAGTGTATTTGAACTTTACCTTGTATACATTGATGTAAATATTTAAAGTAAATTGATTGTACATTATCTACAAGCTCATAATATCATGTGCACATTTATAAACAATGTACTTAGTATCATGCGTATGAAGGTAACCTTATGTACATTCTATAGTTTCCAAATTCACAATTCTATCATTGTTGTTCTTGGAACTAGATTCATGGGTCTTTCCACTCCCATATATGCATGTATATATATACATTTGATCTAAGTAACATTGTACCTAATACCTCATTGGATGACAACTTTGAGTCATCTAAAGCTTCATGTTCTTATTGTTGCCCTACCTTTTATTTTGTATTTGTGTAGGTACTTCTTGAAACAAAACTTTGAAGTACATTACCCTATCAAGTATTTAATTCAATAGTTTAAAGTCCATCAACTTAACATTGCTTGAAACCCTCCTATCAATGGAGCTTGTTGTTGATCTAGTTAATTGATTACAAGAGGTGCAAAATTTTAAAAAGTGATAATGTTCCTTGTAATTTGCATATAATCATGGTTTTCATGTCAGATGTGGTAGTTTGGAATTGTGGGCTACATGGGGTTCCTTCTTGTCAAGTTTTGATCAATATGGAACTACTTCTTCCAAATTGATATTGTGGATGTTTTTTCAACTTGCTAGTGATATGTGCTCAAATAACCTTCATCATCTATGGGTTGGAGTTGGTTTGTTTCACATTAGCTTGCAAGATTTTAGACTTTGAGGTATTAAATTGGTTTTATCTATAGTTGCTTGGGTTCAACTAATTCAAATGTGCTTTTCATGCTTGGTTTAAGTTGGAAGAACTATGTTTTTCATTGATTTGAGGTTGGGGTGTTTTTGCTTGTAGGTGGTGGTTTATGATTTGTTGGGACTACAAGTCATTAGGTTCCTTGAGTTTTCCATCTAGAAATCAATTCTAGTAGATAGCAAAATTTGTGGCAACTTGAACGCTTGGTGAAAGCATGGTAAAGTATGTCACAAAAGTGTCCCATACAAGTACAAAAATTACAAATGGTAAAAACAAAGTTAATCAAGTATGTGAAAATTTTGGACATTGATTTAAAAAATTATATGAATGCATCAAATGTGATATGAACATGTTTTTTGAGGTTTGATATTTGATAAGGACACTCTTTTTTATGTACTTTCAAAATATTTTGCAAAAACTACGCAATGCCCCTCACATTAAAGTGTACACTTTTTAATTTATTGTGTTACAAATCAAGAAAACCATGACTATGGTGCCCTTCCAAATGATTTGGGTTATACTCTTTCAAGTCCAAAATACGAATTTAATTTTTCTCTCTTATGAAAAAGTATGTTTAAGTGATTTTTGACATAGTTTGTTTCAAACATACTTTTCAAGGGCTTCCCCCTATCATAATTGGAAAATGTTTTTGTAACATACACCTAAAAAGCTTAGGGATGGTTCAGGGGTGTTGCTACACAATTTTCACAATATTGGTTATGTCCATATCTAGGCTATCATAGGGGTACAAGGAAAGTAACAAGTAGTTTACGTTTCAAAAAATATTTTCAAATTAAACCACAATGGCATTTGAGGCCATCTAAGTGGCATCTAAGGTTGTTCAATCGACTATGATTTAAGCTAATAGTCGTTGGATCTTTATTTAGTCATCCCACCAAGATGAAGACCTAGGTTGTTTCTTTCCCATGTGTTGTGAATTTCGATTTAACTTTTGTGCCAAGCAACTTGCTTGGTCATGCACCTCAAAACCCTTGGCGCGTGAAGCAAATGCTCACAATGAAATGTCCTAGCCACATGGATGAGGTGAATTTTTTGAAATGCACGTGAAAAACTCAATGTTCTATGCCCTAGTGTTTCTTTGGTTTCCATGATTGTTGCTAAGTATGTAATGCAAATGGTGTCTCTCAAGTCTTGAAAAACTAAGTCCTAAGTAGGAGATGGTTCAACCTTTTTACAATTTAGCATATCTATTCATGAATAGTAAATTTCATTTGTTCAACTTTGTAGGCTACTATAATTTTTTGGTTGGACCATGAACTTGATACATGTGTGCATGGTTGTTGTTGGCAATTGCTTCAAAGGGACAAGACAGGCCACACACCTTGCACCAACAATTTAGTTATTGTGCTAAGGTTGGACAACCATTGGTATTGACTTTTCTATACACTTTGAGGGCTTTTTCTACCACATCAACCTCTCATGACAATCTCCTAAAGTTGACAACAATTACATTTTTTATGCCAAGAATCGGAGTCCACCCATGGTAAAATAGTGTGAAAATTGAACCTTAATTTCCATCTTTGCTTTTGTGGCTATCAATACTAGGAGACAACATTTCCATGGCCAAGAGCTTGGTAATTGGGTAGTGCAATATGAAGATCCCATCACTTTTAACCCATGTAGGATTTGAAACTAACTTTTTTTATTTGTGGCAAATTAATGGGAAACAAAAAGAATTGAATAATGACTATGGCTAAAAGGCTCCAAGCTAGGAAGCCCGACACTTTGCAATAGTTTTATATGTTGTCAAAGCCCAAGAAGCTATTCTTGCAAAAATCAATGGAAGTGTTGTTACAACAATTAATGAAGTTGTTGCAAAAGCACGATAATGCCAAGGTTTTTTTGGTTTTACTCACTATTCATCTTCATGTGAGCTCCATTCCATGAGTTATTAAACTTCCCTTCTATTTATTTTCTAATACTCTTAGACATCTTATCCCCACGACCACCAACCTCAACCTACCTCATATACCATGATCTAATGGGAAATATACAACATGGAAAGTTGGGTGTTATTCATACCATTTAGGCCAACTAGCTACGTCTCCTCCAAAACGCTACAAGAGCTAGACTCTTGTTATAGTCTTTTGATAAGTCCCACCAATTGGGCACATACATGTTTTGGATTAATATTGACATACCAGCTACTACAACAAGCAGATTTTGGTAGCTATTGAATGAAAACACCAAGACCCATTAGCAAATGCTAAGATTGGTTTATAAAGGTTTAAGATTTACGTTTTGTGTTGTCTTCTAAAGGTATGGTGTAATCCACATGCCAATCTATTTGGTTCATTTCTTTCATATATGTGGTGGCATTTAACCATTGTTTTAGTGCTTATAAGCACACACAGGAAAGGAAATGAAAACAACAATACTGTGCAAATTAGTGCTATGCCAAAGTAGGATACTTATATGAAAAATAGCCCCTAGATGGTGTAATTTCTACTAGGCTAAGTGCAAAATGGCAATGAAGGAAACATATTTTTGCCATTAAAAGGTTTGACATTATATTGCATGGTGATGAGTACAATTTCACTAAAGAGGATAAGCAGTATGTGCTTAGGAGGTTTTTAGACAAACAATTTGTGAGATGCTTACTTCCAAAGTTTGTTAAGGATGTTAATGAAATTGAATGCAAGTTGGCCCTTCTTGAAAGCCTTAAAGCCGCATACATGCAGCTGAAAGTTCATAAATAAAAGGAAAACGTGTCCTTTAGAAATGCTCTTCTAATTGTTGTTGTTTCAAATAATAGTGGTCGCCCCTCCCAATGTTTCATATCTAGGACCATTGGTGGTACTAAATACCTTATGGGCAAGGCTATAATGCGAAGGATCCATGTGGACCTTACTAGGGAAAACATTTGGGGAGGGTTTCCATGGAAAATGCAGTTAATTGATTTTATAGTTTTGGGAAATAACCTCCATTGTTTCACCAATACAGAAGGATGTGAAGTAGTGACATACAAGAGTGAGTACTTTTGAAGAACATTTCGTTCACTATTTATAAAAGACTTAGGTATGTACTAAATTTTTGTTATACCTTGGTTGAGAAATTTTTCCCATGGATATTGTTGTAATATAGAATTCTTTTCAATTTCCCATTTCAATTGCATACCACTTAAACTTGTTCCCCAAATTCATTTTTAGGTCAATATTGTTGGGCATGTGAATTATCATGAACTTTGTAATTTTGTATCATCATGTTGTCATTTTTTAAGCTCAAGTTTATCATGTATGATCCGATAATTACATCACTTGTTTTGAATACTTGGGCAGCTATTTAAGTATTGCTTCTCCACATTGGGATGTAACTCAAAGATCCTTATATTTAGTGGTCAAGTATGGGTCACTGTGCCTTGATACTTTTCTTGTTACCATGGCTAATTGTACTAAAGGTTTGATACTTGATGGGCCATGTTTTACTTTTCAACCAAGCTGCATACTAGATAGCCATGTTTAAAACTTAGCATCATGCCTATAGTACTTGGGTGACTCCTTTGTTACTTGTCATTCAACTTGGAGTATTATTCAAGGAGTTGTGTTACTTGTCCTTATGGCTTCAATACTTGGATGACTCCTTTGTTACTTGTTATTCAACTTGGTGAACTTTTCAAAAACCTCTTCTATTAGTATTTGGGTTGTCCTAGTTGTCTTTATGCCTTTTATACTTGGTGATTATTTTGTTGTTTATTATTCAAATTGTAAAAACTAGTTATATTACTTGTCTTTAAGGAATGTTACTTACCATCATGCCTTTAGTACATTGGTGATTCCTTTGATACTTTGTTATTCAACTCGGAAAACTTTTCACCACACTAGTAAAAAATGGCCATTTTGCAACTCGTCCTTGTGACTAATTTTTAGTTGTAAGCGACATTTGCAACTAAAATCTTAATAGTCGCATTAGACAAGTCCCATTGACATTAGTTACAAATGACAACAAATTTTGGATGAAAGAAAAAGTCAACGAAATACACTTTCATCCTTTGACTAATCATATACGTATTATTGTTTACAACTAGGATGCGACTTTTTGGGTGAATAATGGGAATAAGTTGTGTTGCCACGTGTCTAAACTTTTAATAATTAAAAATATTTTATTAGTATTTTGAAATAATCCAAAACATTTAATTTTAATGTTTGGATGGTTTAAATTGTGAGACGTGGTGCAATAGAAATTTGCCATGTGGCATATTAATTGAATTTTTCTAATTTCAATTTAAATCAATATTTAAGTATGTAGGTTGAATTAGGTACCTACCCACCTATATACCCACCTACCCATCTAGGTTAAACACCTATTTAGATACGACCTATTTGCCTACTTAGGCCAAATACCTATTTAGGTAGGTACATAGGTATAAAAGTAAGCAAGTAAGTTAGGGAAGTAGGTAGTTAGGTGTAAGTACATGAATATTTATATTTTATTTTGGGCTCAGTCATTTTTATTGGTTCATCCCATATGCATATTTTTTAAACATGAAAATGTAAGACAAAACACTTTGTTTATATACTTTTCAAGATAGAATGACATATGGGATAAAATTTTTAATTGCAACTAGCTTACAACTAAAAAGTTTATCCCATATGTTTTGGATTTCATTCTGATCTTGAAAAGTATATCATTAAATAGGTAAGTCACAAATAACTAACTAACTCATTAAATAATTAACTAATAAAATTACTTAACAACTAAACTAGAAACTAATTAATTACTTATAATAACAATAATCAATATATTATTATTATTGAATTATTTATAATATTATTTATTATTAAACATTACTTAATTTATTACTTAGATAAAATTAATTATTAATTATATATTAACTATAACGATCTATCAACCAATTTAATTAACTAGTAATTGGTTAATATTGAAATAATTAATTCATTACTAATTTTAAACCAAATAAATTAATATATAACTGAAATATTCTGTAATTATTAATTATTCACTATTAATTATAAAAATGAGTATTAGTTTTTTAAATCTAATAATATGATTAAAACCTAGCCTAGGCTAATTATTTTATTATAAATATACCCATTATTATTCTCATTTTCATAAGTAATAAATATAAATGTAACTATTTAATAGTAAAAATAACATTAATTCAATTATTAGTTGGTAGCCAAGGTTAACTATTTTATTTTTATTATTCATATTATTAATTTGCTCATTATAATATTTATGAACTATTACAATAAATATTTTATATTTCTAATAAATATAATTTTCCTTCAAAAATAATTTGTGCATTTGAATAATAATTTATTAGATTTCCATTCTAACTACTACAATAATTATTATAATAGAATAAAACTGAAAATTAAAAAATTATATCAATAATTGATTATAATCATTGACTAATCAATAATTAATAAATATTAGCTAAAAATTATGAATATAAAAACTTAAAACTATATATTAATATTTCCAGGTCATTATTACAATATAGTATTATTTCATAATTGATTACTTATAATAATAATAATAATAATAATGTAATTTGTAGCTAGCCTAGGTTAGCTATTTTTATTTTTATTTTTATTTTTATTATACTTGTTAAAGCCATTATGATTCATTATAATTATTTTAAAAATTTTAGTGAATAAAAATTAATTACTAATAAGCACATTAATCATTTAAAAATAATTTAATACTAATATAATAATATGTTAGATTTTTATTAATTATTTCAAAAATTATATAATTATTTTCCTATCATTTTAATATCATCATCATCATCATCATCATCATGATTGTTATGTAATAAAATATTACGATTTAAAATTTTTAATCGAAGATAATATGGAAATTTAGTTTTTCATTACATGTAATTAATATTAATATATTATATATTATTATTATAAATAATAATAAATGTCATTTGTAATAATTTGAAAAATACAATAAGTTGGTTTGGATAAACTTGGAATATGGGCATAATATATTTAGTAAATGT
>Ga0116226_10005614_pt1 | contig 11208 bp, 6 predicted proteins | sample S1TSphfallax_FD_89692 | JGI IMG/M metagenome (GOLD analysis project Ga0116226, IMG submission 89692) | Host-associated microbial communities from peat moss isolated from Minnesota, USA - S1T2_Fa - Sphagnum fallax MG | ecosystem: Host-associated > Plants > Peat moss > Unclassified | place: USA... | reverse complement strand
TATAATGTGCCGATGCTGGTGACGATTGCGGGGACGATGTTGATTGTGCCTTCGCTGTTTTTTTCGGCGACGGCGGGGGAGCTGGCGGACAAGTTTGACAAGGCGAAGATCACGCGGGTGATTAAGGCGGTTGAGATTGGGATTATGGTGGTGGCGACGGCCGGGTTTCTGATGGTGAGTGTGCCCGTGCTGTTTTTGGCGCTGTTTTGCATGGGGGTGCATTCGACGTTTTTCGGGCCGATCAAGCTGGCGTTGCTGCCGCAGCAGCTGCGGGAGAATGAGCTGATGCCGGGGAATGCTTATATCGAGGCTGGCACGTTTTTGGCGATTTTGTTGGGGACGCTGGTGGGGGGGGTATTGGTGCTGCTGCCTTATGGGGGGGTGGTGGTTTCTGTGGTGCTGGTGGGGGTTGCGGTGACGGGGTTTGTGACGGCGCAGAAAATACCGCCGGCACCTGCGCTGGATAAGGGGCTGTCTGTCAATTGGAATATCGCGCGCGAGACCTGGCGGATTGTGGATTATGCGCGGCAGGACAAGGACATTTTTCTCTGCATTCTGGGGATTTGCTGGTTCTGGTTTGTGGGGGCGGTGTTTTTGTCCGAGGTGGCGCCGTTTGTGAAGACTTTTCTGCATGCACAGGCGCCGGTGGTAACGTTGCTGCTCACGACGTTTTCGGTGGGGATTGGTGTAGGCTCGCTGCTCTCCAACAAGCTGCAGCGTGGTCATATTCAGGTGACGTATGTGCCGGCGGCGGCGCTGGCGATTACGGTGTTTGGGGTGGACTTGTTTTTCGCCAGCCATCATGCTGGCGGGCAAGGCGCCACACTGATGCCGCTGTCGCAGTTCATGCGCAGCTTTACTTGCTGGCGGGTGGTGTTTGATTTTTTGATGCTCTCGATGGCGGGCGGAATTTATATCGTGCCGCTTTATGTGCAGATTCAGCATGATGGCGCACCGGCGCATCTGGCCAGGCTGATCGCGGCGAGCAATGTACTGAGTGCCGCGTTTATGGTGGGGTCGTCGGTTCTGACGATTATTTTGCTCAAAATCGGGTTTTCGATACCGGGGATTTTTCTGGTGACCGCGGTCGCGAATTTGTTCGTGGCGGTGTATATTTGCCGGCTGCTGCCGCAGCAGTTGATCCGGTCGGTGCTGCGCTCGGTGCTGAGTTTTTGCTTCCGGGTGGAGGTGCGGGGGCTGGAGAATTTTGAAGCGGCGGGCAAGCGGGTTTTGATTATCGCCAACCATACGTCGCTGCTGGATGCGGTGTTGATCGCGGCATTTTTGCCCGAAAAACTGCATTTTGCGGTGAACACGTTTTACGCGCGCAAATGGTGGATGAAGATTGTGGTGCGCGTGGTGGACGCGCTGCCGGTGGACCCCACGAACCCTCTGGCGGCGAAGGCGCTGATTGACCATTTGAAGCGGGATGAAAAATGCATGGTGTTTCCGGAGGGGCGGCTGACGGAGACCGGGTCGCTGATGAAGGTTTATGAGGGGCCGGGGATGATCGCCGACAAGTCCGGGGCGAAACTGCTGCCGATTCGGATTGATGGCGCGCAGTACACGCATTTTTCGCGGCTCAAGGGTAAGGTAAGGCTGCGGTGGTTTCCCAAGATCACGATGACGGTGCTGCCGGCGCATGAGTTTTCCATACCCAGCGGCGTGACCGGGCGGCGGCGGCGGCAGATGGCGAGTCTGGAGCTGTATGATGTGATGAGCGAGATGATGTTTGACAGCACGGATTACCGGCGCACGCTGTTTTCCGCGCTGCTGACCGCGCGTGAGGTTCACGGCGCCAGGCAGATTGTGGCAGAGGATGTGGAGCGCAAGCCACTGACTTATGGTCAGTTTTTGACCCGGTGTTTTATTTTGGGGCGTGTGCTGGGGCGCAAGTATAGGGCGGAGACGAATATAGGCGTGATGCTGCCGAATGCGTGCGTGACGGCGGTGGTGTTTTTTGCCCTGCAGCGTGCGGCCAAAGTGCCGGCAATGCTGAATTTTTCGGCCGGCGGGGCGAAAATGGCCGAGGCGTGCCAGATGGCGCAGGTGAAGGTGGTGCTGACGTCGAAACGGTTCGTTTCGGCAGGAAAACTTGATCAGGCGGTAGCGATGCTCGGGAAAGCGGGCGTCGAGGTGGTGTATCTAGAGGAGCTGGCGGCAGGGATTGGGGCTTTTGATAAGGCGGTAGGCATGGCGCAGTCACTATTGCCGCATGTGAGTTATCGGGCCCGTGGCCACGCGGCGGATGAGGCGGCGGTGATTCTTTACACGTCGGGCTCGGAAGGCTCGCCCAAAGGTGTGGTGCTGAGCCATGCAAACATTCTCGCCAATTGCAGCCAGATCGCGAGCCGGGTGGATTTTGGGCCGCGTGATGTGGTGCTGAATGTGCTGCCGATGTTCCATTCATTTGGGCTCACGGGCGGAACGCTGCTGCCGATACTAAACGGTGTCAAAACGTTTTATTATCCAAGCCCCCTGCACTACCGGATTGTGCCGGAGCTGATTTACGACACGAGTGCGACGATCATGTTCGGGACGGATACGTTTCTGACCGCCTATGGCAAATTTGCGAATCCATATGACATGTACAAGATCCGTTACATTTTTGCCGGCGCGGAGAAGCTGCGGGATGAAACGCGGCGGCTTTATGCGGACAAGTACGGCGTGCGGCTGCTGGAGGGATATGGCGCGACGGAGACTTCGCCGGTGATTGCGCTGAACACGCCAATGCATAACCGGACGGGGACGGTGGGCCGGCCTCTGCCGGGCATTCTCCATCGTGTCGAGAAAGTGCCGGGGATCGAGGAGGGTGGACAGTTCTGGGTGAAGGGGCCGAATGTGATGCTGGGGTATCTGAAGGCGGATAAGCCTGGCGTGGTGCAGGCGCCGGAAGATGGCTGGTACGATACCGGCGATGTGGTGGTGGTGGACGCCGACGGGTTTGTAGCGATTAAAGGCCGGACCAAGAGGTTTGCTAAGATTGGCGGGGAGATGGTGTCCCTCACAGCGGTCGAGGCGCTGATTGGGAAATTGTGGCCTGAGCAGAGACATGCGGTGGTGAATATGCCGGATGAGCGCAAGGGCGAACAGATTGTTCTGGTAACGGAATTTCCCAGCGCCACGCGTGATGAGCTGGTGCGGTTTTTTCGGGCGGAGGGGATGAGCGAGCTGGCGGTGCCGCGGCGGGTGCTGGTGGTCAAATCGCTGCCGGTGCTGGGGACGGGGAAGGCGGATTATGTGAAGGTGAAGGCGATGGTTGGTGAGGATGAAAAACTGGGGGCGGCGGCGTAACCAGGAAGCGCGGCGGTCTGGGCCATTTGCCGGAAGCTGTCGCGGCGGGCACCGGGCGAAGGGCAAGTACGCGACGGAGACAAGATTCAAAGGCAGGTGAGACAGGCAAGCCTTATGCTCAAGCCTTATGTTAGAGTCTTATATCAAATTCGGGAGTTGAAAACTTGAAGCAGAAAGTGCTGGTCACGGCAGGCGCTGGCGGGATTGGGCGGGCGATCGCAAGGGCGTTTCTGGCGGCGGAGGCCGACGTGTTTGTTTGCGATGTCAGCCAGGCGGCGCTGGATGCGGCGCTGGCGGACGGTTTTCAAGGCTGCCTCTGCGATGTGGGGGATCGTGGCCAGGTTGAGGACATGGTTGCAAAAGCCGCGGTGGCGCTGGGCGGCATCGACGTGCTGGTGAACAATGCCGGCGTCCCCGGCCCCAATGCGCCGGTGCAGGAGATGGACCCGGATGACTGGGACGCCGTGCTTCGGGTGAACCTGACCGGGACATTTTTAGTGACGCGGCTCTGCGTGCCCCACCTCATCGCCTCGGGAAACGGCGTCATCATCAATATGTCCTCCGCCGCTGGCCGGTTTGGCTACCCCAACCGCTCCCCTTACGCGGCCACCAAATGGGGGCTCATCGGGTTCACCAAAACGCTCGCCATGGAACTGGGCGCGCATAACGTGCGGGCGAACGCCATCCTGCCGGGTGCTGTGGATGGCGAGCGGCTCCAGCGCGTGTTCGCCGGCCGCGCCAAGGCCGCCGGCCAAAGCCTCGAACAAGCGACCGAAGCCGCGCTGGCAAAACAATCGATCAAACGTCTGGTGGACCCACAGGAAGTCGCGGCTCTAGCGGTGTTTCTGGCGTCGGATGGTGCGAAGTCGATTTCTGGGCAGGCGCTGCCGATCGATGGTGATTTGCAGAGCAATTAGAGTAATTAAGGAAGAAGTTACTTTTTTTGAAAAAAAAGTAACCAAAAAAACTTTTGCTACTGGGGGCGTTTGGACCGGGATCACCTTTAATCGCCACCACTGGTGGCGATTAAAGGCGATCCCGGTCCAACGCCCCCATCTTATGCCGCCGGTTCATCCTGCTTGCGCGGCGGGTAGGCCAAATTCCACTCGCTACGGCCAATCAGCGACAGGTTCGGGTTATGAAACGGATCGGTCTTGCAGATTTTGGACCAGCGGGCACGCAGGCGGACGATGTCGGCGTGTTCCTGGTCCGTCGCCTCGGCGTCGTAGTGACGGCCGAAGGTCAGGGTTTCATGGTGGATCAGTTCCACGCTGGCGGCGAAGACGATGCCATAACCCTGCTCGCGCACCCGCAGGCAGAAATCGACGTCGTTGAAGGCGGTCGGGAAATCTTCGTCCAGGCCACCAACGGCCTCAAACACCTTGCGCCGCACCAGCAGGCAGGCGCCGGTGACGGCGGAAAGCTCCTGGTCCAGCTCCGCGCGCCAGGCGTAGCCGGGGTTGCCGCGCGGCAGAAAACGGTTGGCGTGCTCCACCAGGCCGGCCAGGCCCATAATCACGCCGCCATGCTGGGTGGTCAGGTTGGGATAGAACAGTTTGGCGCCGACGATGGCGCAGTTGGGGTCGGCAAAAAAACCCACCATCCGGTCCAGCCAGTCGCCGTCGATGGGGGAGACGTCGTCGTTCAGCAGGCACAGAAACTCCCCGGTCGCCAGGCTCGCGCCGATGTTGTTGGCGGCGGAATAGTTGAAATTCTTCTCCGCGATCCGGTGAACCCGAAACCGGTCATCTTCGCTAAGCTCGGCAATGGCGCGGCGCTGCTCGGCGTCAAAATCTTCGTCCTGCGTCACCACCACCAGCATTTCGTAATTGGGGTAGGTGGTTTTGGCGAAAATCTGGCGCAGGCAGTTCAGCTGCGTCTCGCCCCGCAGGCAGGACGGGACGATCAGGGTGATCCTCGTCCGGCTTAGCGCGCCTGGTTGCCACTGAATCCGAAGCGGGAAGCTGGAGGTCACGGTCGCCTCGAAGCCGGCGCGGCCAAGAAAGGATTCCACCACCGCCGCCAGTGTTTCCGGCGGCGCGGATTCGGTGTGGTCGGTGCGGTGGGTCAGCAGATAGGGAATGCGATGGGTGGCGGCGGCTCGCCCAGCCTCGTACACCGCGAACCAGGACTGCAGCCGCACGCATTCGGCGTAGTCGGACCGGGGCATGGCCTCCAGCCATTCGCGGCGGATCAGCCATACGCCGCGCGAGAGCAGCGCCGAGCACATCAGCGTGAGATTGGGCTGCGGCTTAAACAGCGGGTGGCTGCGCACACCCTGCTCGTCGATCAGGTCTTCATCCGCGAACACGATGTCCGGGAAATTCTGGCGGACCAGTTCCTCCGATAGCAGCAGGAGGGCGTGCCGGGGCAGCACTTCGCCGGCCTGCACCACCGCGACATACTCACCCAGCACATTTTCGGCCAGGCCGGTGGTCTCGCCGGGTTCGCGGATCACGGTTTCGCAGGCGGGATAGATCTGCTCGATCAGAGAGGCCAGCGTGAGCGCAAGGCCGGACTGGTTGGCCGGGTCGGCCCTGAACACCAGGGCGCTGATGAGCGGTCGATGAATGCGGTGCGGCGAGGCTTCCAGAGCGGCGATGCGCTCGGTCGGCCAGCCGTCGAACCAGGAGAGCCAGTTGCTGTAGGATTTGGGCATGTACTGGCCGGTGAGGGCGGTGGCGGAGACAGCGCGGCGCAGGCGCCTGGGCAAATTACCGGTGGTGGACCTGAGCGCGGTGACGAAACCCGGCGGGTTCTGCAGGCACACCAGCAGCGACGCAAAGATGCGCAGCATGGGGATGAAGGTGACATCGGCCGCGTCCGGTGGCGCCTGGTTGCTGTAGATGTCCAGTTTCAGCTCGGATTTGGGGTGCGGCAAGTAGTACACGCCAATTTTAAACCCGAACGGCGTCCACAAATAGGGCTGGGCGATGGTGAGTTCGACCGAAGGCAGCTCCGCGTTTTCGGTATCCATCCGCAGCACGGCGATCCAGCGCGGCAGTTTCTGGCGTATCCGAACGGCGACAATATGCCAGCCGGCCTGCAGCTGCGGCGGCAGGAATCCAGTCAGGGTCCGAGCGTTTGCGGATCGTTTACAGGAGACACGGCTCAACCTGCTCCTTTTATTAGCCAGCATAAGCAATCAGACCGCTCCTATAAAAATTTCGCCGTCCGCGCTCAACCCACTAAGCCCCAGTTAACATTAACTTAGCATTTGAGGAGGACGGAACAAGAAAAAAAGCATATCTTAGCGTTTCTTTTTCTTTACGTCCTTTTCATGGCCATGTTGAACGGCGTGAAAAGACAGTTTTTTAGACGTTTGGCTTGCGTTACAGGTTGCAGCGGCCGCGCGACCCCTGTCGCCGCCGGGATGAATACGCCGTTTGGAGCTTGGCCGCGGCGCCCCATATGCGAAAACATACGGGCATGATCAGACATGGACTGGGTGTGAGCGGACTGGGTGTGAGCGGACTTGGCATGAGCGGTTTGGGCGGAAGGGATCGGGGTTGAATTTTCACCGGGCCAAAACGGCCGCGCATTACGACACAGATTTACGGGAATGTTCGCAGTGCGGGCTGATCTCGGTTCTCCCGCGCATGCGGCCGGAACTGGTGGCGGATTGCCCGCGTTGTCATCACACACTGTGGCGGATGCGCCGGCGGCCGTTCGAATTTCCCATTGCGTGCGGGCTGGCGGCGCTGTTTTTCTACGCCTACGCGCTGCTAGCGCCGTTTCTGGAAATCACCGCCTACGGACGCTACCAGCAGGCGGGGCTGACCACCGGCCCGGTGCAGCTGACAATCGAGGGGTTTCAATGGGTTGCGATTCTGGTGCTAGGGGCGACGGTGATTATGCCGGGGGTGAAACTGGGGCTGATGCTGACCACGCTGATCGGCTTGCGAACCCATCTGCTGCCCCCAGCTTTGCTCAAACAGGTTTTTCGATGGTATGTGCCGATCGGGCCCTGGGCGATGGTGGATGTGTACCTGCTGGGATTCCTGGTGGCCTATACGCGGCTGGCGGCGATCGCGGAGGTGCATCTGGATACCGCGGTGTACTCGCTGGTGGGGCTGATGCTGAGCATGGCCGCGGCCGACGCGGCGCTGGATAACGAGGCGGTGTGGCGCGCCCTGGACGACGCCGAACCCGCGCCGGATGAGGAACTCCCCCCTGCCCCACCCGACCCAGACGCCAAATACCTGGGCTGCCATTGCTGCGAGATGGTGAATTTGGGTTTTGCCGGCGAACGCTGCCGGCGCTGCGCCACCGTGCTACGGAAGCGCAAACCCGCCGCCATCAGCCGCAGCTGGGCGCTGGTCATCGCCGCCATCGCCCTCTACGTGCCGGCCAATATTTACCCGGTGATGATCTACACCCAGCTCGCCCAGACCACCAGTTTCACCATCATGGGCGGCATCGCCGAACTCGCCAGCTACGGGCTCTGGCCGCTGGCCTTGCTCGTGTTCATCGCCAGCATCACCATCCCTCTCATGAAACTGCTGATCCTGTTCTACATCCTCATCACTAGCCAGCTGAAAAGCGATGAACACCTGATAGGCCGCACCCGCGCCTTTCGCCTCATCGACTTCATCGGCCGCTGGTCCATGATCGACGTGTTCATGATCTCCATCCTCGTCGCCCTCGTGCGTTTCCAGCAGTTCGCCAACATCTACGCCGCCCCCGGCGCCCCCTGCTTCGCCGCCGTCGTGGTGCTGACCATGCTGGCGGTGGAGGCGTTTGATCCTCGGCTGATGTGGGATGGGCATGGGTTTGAAGACCAGGGGGGCGCTGCCCCCCTGGACCCCCCGCTAAGGCCGACGGCCTTAGAACCCCTTAATTTGGTCTCGTGGGTGGGGGTCCAGGGGGCAGCGCCCCCTGGCCTTTCTCACCAAGGCCCCTCCACATGAGCGAGGCCCAGACGCCGCCGCCGGCATCGCTGCGGCCTCCGCCGCGGGCCGCGCTGCGGCGGCGGCGGTTTTCGTTTGTTTGGTTGATTCCGTTGGTGGCGATGGGGATTGCGGGGTATTTGGGGTATCGGACGATTTTGGAGCGGGGGCCGCTGCTGACGCTGAGGTTTTCGACGGCTGATGGGCTGGCGGAGGGGCAGACGCAGGTGAAGTACAAGGCGGTGCAATTGGGGACGGTGGAGGGGATTGATTTAAGTCCGGATAATAGCAGCGTGATTGTGCACGTGCGGATGAATCACGTGGGGGAGCGGTTTTTGAACTCTCATGCGCGGTTCTGGGTGGTGCGGCCGCGGCTGACGCCGGGGGATTTGTCGGGGTTCGAGACGCTGGTTTCGGGGGCTTATATCGCGGTCGATCCGGGGATGCCGGGCGGGTCTTACCAGAAGGATTTTGTTGGGCTGGAGGAGCCGCCGGGTGTCCGCTCCAACGAGCCGGGGCGGACGTATTTGCTGATGGCGGATAATATCGGGACGCTGGATACCGGGTCGCCGGTTTATTATCGCGATGTGCAGGTGGGTGAGGTGCTGGGGTATGATCTGGGGAACGGGCTGGGGCCGGTGAAGGTGAATGTGTTTGTGCATGCGCCGTGGGATGATCTGGTGAAGCCGGGGACGCGGTTTTATAATTCCTCGGGGATTATCGCGGAGCTGCAGGGTGGCGGGTTCCATATTGAGTTTCAGTCGCTTTCGGCGGTGTTGACCGGGGCGGTGACGTTCGAACTGCCGCAGGAGGCGCAGGGGCAGCCGCCGGCTGAGGGTGATTCGACGTTCAAGCTGTACGGGTCCGAGGCGGACGCGGAGGCGGCCGGGTTCCAGACCAATGTGAAGGTTGTGGCGTATTTTGAGAGTTCCGTCGCCGGGCTGGCGAAGGGTGCGCCGGTGGATATCCTGGGGATTCAGGTGGGCCAGGTGACGGGTGTGAAGCTGCTGGTGGACCCGCGGACGGGCGAGGCGAAAGTGCGGGTGGCGATGGATTTGCAGCCGGAGCGGGTGGTGGGCGTGAACGGGCCGGAATTGCGCGAAGCGGTGCCGGAGGATGTGGTGCGGCGGATGGTGGCGCAAGGCGCGCGGGCGGAACTGGACACGGCGAGTTTCGTGACGGGCCAGAAGATCGTCTCACTGAGCAAGGTGGCGGGGGCGGCGCGCGCGCGGGTCGCGATGGAGGGGGACGCGCTGGTGGTGCCGAGTGAGAATGGCGGGCTGGACGCGACGATCGCGAATTTGTCCGACATTACGGCGAAGATTGACAAGATGCCGCTGCAGCAGATCGGCGAGAATGTGAACCGGCTGTTGATTACGACCAACCACACGGTGGCGAGCACGAATGTTCAGCAGACACTTCAGGCGCTAACCAGGACGTTGGACACGGCGAATGAGACGCTAGGAACGGTGAATGAGGATTACGGGACGGATTCGGATTTCCAGCGTAGCTTGGCGCAGCTGCTGGCGGAGGCGCAGGACACGCTGCGCTCTGTGAAGCAGCTGACGGATTATTTGAACCGGAATCCGCAGTCGCTGCTGCTGGGTCGTGGGCCGTGATGCGCCGGCGGGGGTTTATGGCGGGGCTGGCGGTGGCGGGGGTGGCGGGGTGTTCGCCCGCGGCGACGGATTACCGGCTGGCTGTGGTGGCGGGGGCGCCGGTGGGCCAGCCGGCGATGACGGTGGTGGTGCGCGGCGTGAATGTGCCGGGCTACCTGGACCAGGATGGCATCGGCCGGCCGGGCAGGGATTATCAGTTTGCCAGTTACCCCAATGATGTGTGGGCGGAGCCGCTGTCGGACATGCTGCAGGGGGTGATGGTGCAGGAACTTGGCCAAAGGCTACCGTCGGCGACGGTGCTGGCTGATGGCGGCGCGATTGGCGCGCCGGCCGATGAGGTGGTGGAGATGAACTTGCTGCGTTTTGACCCGGATGCCGCCGGAAATGTGATTCTAGACGTGCAGATCGCAGTCCGGCGTGGCACGGACAACAAGGTGTGGCGGACGGTTGAGTTTTCACGCCAGATGACGGCCGGGGCGGGGGCGGTTGGAATCGTTGCGGCGATGAGCGCGCTGTGGGGCCAGGCGGCGGATGAAACGGCGGGACTGCTGGCGGACGATGCTGCCTCCGGTTGAGCGGAAACCCCGTGATGCGCGGGTTGCTTTTTGAGTTGGGTTCGGTCTTATGCCACTCATGGATTTGGCCGAATATCAGCGGATGGATGCGGTGGAGGCGCGGCTGTGGTGGTATCGCGGCCTGCACGCGCGGCTGGTTGAAGCGCTGGCGGATGTGCGCGGCAGCGTGCTGGATGCGGGCTGCGGGACCGGCGGGTTTTTGAATTTTTTATCCGCCGCGCGGCCAGATTTTTCGGTGGCCGGGTGTGAGTGGGATTTTTTCGCCGCGTGCCTGGCGCGGGCGAAGGGCGTTACGGTCACGGTGGGCAGCGTGCACGCTCTGCCTTTCGCGGACGAACATTTTGATGCGGTGGTGAGTGCGGATGTGCTGTGCCATGAGGGCGTGGAGCCGGGGCCGGCGTTGGGGGAGATGCGCCGCGTGCTGCGGCCAGGTGGTGTGCTGGTGGTGAACATGCCCGCTTATATGTGGCTGTTTTCGGAGCATGACCGGCGGGTGAAAAATGTGCGGCGGGTTTCGGCGGGCGAGATGCGGGGGATGCTGGCGGCGGCGGGGTTTGCCAAGAACTCGGTTCGGTACTGGAATTTTTTTCTTCTGCCGCTGATGATATTGCGGCGTAAGATTCTGGCGGCGCATGCTGGCGCGGACTCGGATGTGGCGCCGATTAACGGCATGCTGAATTCGGTTTTTTTGGGGCTTTTGCGGTTTGAGCGGGGGCTTCGCTTTCCTGCTGGTGGGTCGGTGATGGCGGTGGCGGTGCGCGGCTGATGGACTGGCGGGGGCAGCGTGTGCTGGTCACCGGCGGCGCCGGGTTTCTGGGTGCGAATCTGTGC
>Ga0116226_10005612_pt1 | contig 11210 bp, 6 predicted proteins | sample S1TSphfallax_FD_89692 | JGI IMG/M metagenome (GOLD analysis project Ga0116226, IMG submission 89692) | Host-associated microbial communities from peat moss isolated from Minnesota, USA - S1T2_Fa - Sphagnum fallax MG | ecosystem: Host-associated > Plants > Peat moss > Unclassified | place: USA... | reverse complement strand
TGAAATGTGAGTATGGTGAACGTACACAAGGTCCACAACACGACGAGGGCTGAGGTCCAGAGCTGTGAATTGCCTGATAAGCTCGACCATATTTTCCTGCTTTAAGAATTTCTGTTCCTAAAATTAAGGTGGCTTTTTTGTAGGTCATCACTGGAGCCCACTTATCTAATACCCACCAAACACCTTCACATACTTAGAGAATCTAATCTACAGTCTACTCACACAAGAAAGTGACTCCCTATCAGCATTCAAAAGGTTCAGCAAGATAATGAATGCTAAGTTAAAGCATTTTGCTTCACAGAAACCCCTGTGCATTTTAATTCACCTATATAATACCAGCTGGCCATATGCTATGCATGCATGTAAACATAAATCTGCAGCACACACAAGGCCCCTCCACAGAGTCATCCCTCTCCACAAACTATGGTCAACACCAGAAAGGATACCACAGTGTTCTCATTGAAGTATCTAGCATATGCACAATGCATAAAGCTTCCATCAACTGGCAACATCAGCACATGGTGAAGCAGCCTGAAAGACCCAACACCCAGTCAGTCGTAAGCAATGTAATCTGACTCCAATACCGTTAAATGCACTTGGAGGTTTCACTCCATACCTCTAACTGGAGGTATCTGGTTGGGATCGAACACCTACAGCCATGCAAAACCAAGAGAACATATTCTGCCCACAACTTTGTAGTTGGACCACTACCTGTTCCAGAATTACTATATCCACTATGCTACTCCATCATGACACCTGGACCTTCTACAAGTTATTTGAGGAGCAGGACACAGGTATGTGACAAACCAGCTATCACACAGCAGATTAGCAATACCTTAAGCCAAAATCAACTACAAGTGGGAAATAATTTTGCTAAAAAGATCACTGACACATGAGATAGAAAAATCACAAATTCAAGGACATGGACATCAGCAGAATACACAGAAGTACATTCCTCTGTCTTTCAGGGCAGGGCCTTACAGAAAGACATCCTCAAATGAGAGGGGGAGGAAAAGCAACTTGCGATTGGAGAACCTAGACCTCACCCGCTTTTCAAGCAGCTGATCTGCATCCTGGTCTGACAATCAGCTGCATCAATGTTCTATGATAGATGCACTCTTCAGACTGATAAGAAATGTTTAACAGCACTCAGGGAGAAAAGTAAGAAACAAAGCAAATATTTGCAAGAAACACATTATCCATCTTGGTGAGTAATGTGTGGAAAGATATTATATTACAAAATGCAGGTGGCAGAGATTGTTTTGCACATATATTCTTAAAAGGTCACCATAACAATTCTTGCAGTGTCTGGAAAAACTAAAAGAAAATGCTTTGGAAATAGAATTTTGCACAAACCAGGCGGCAGCTCAACCCCACAACCGCAGCTTGTGTCAAGTTTGACTGCATGGCATCCAGTAAATTGTAGAGAAGTCTTTGCTTTGCTCTCTGATGCAGAGAACACAAAGAAATGTTATTGCGTTTCTCTATGTGATTTTTTCACATGTATGCCCTACAATGGCCCCTTGTACCAGTTGGCAAGCTACCTTTCATGTTGGAAGAGACAATCACAGCAGGCATGAGAAAAGACATGAAAGCTGGATTGGTGTACGGAATAGTGCCGATTGGAAATAGCTGCAATGCTGAACTTCTTCTGTTTCTCTTCTAAATACCTTCTGGCTTCTCTGCTCTTCTATTCAGACTGGGGCTGGATCTGTTGCCAAAGGAAGCAGGCAGAATCTAAATTGTACATCTTTCTCTCTCTCAGCAAGACTAGAGTGCAAATACCTGGGCAAAGAGGTCAAACTCATCAAGTACAAAGATAACTGTCTTATGAGACAATGCACACTCCCTGTACCACCCAAAAAAATAGAAGCTCAATTACATTGACATCAATGTCCATATCTTGAGTGGAAATAACCACCTTCATTGTTGGATACTTGATAGAATGCAACAGAACTCAAAAAGAACATCACAACCTAGAAGAGGAAAGCCAAACCTAGACTACAAAAAGTCTGAGGAGGATATTGTAGTCCTGACAGTGCATTAAATATCTGCACGATGTACTCCCAAACTGGTCTTTAGTGGTTGACCAGTGCCACTGAATTTACCAAAAATCAAGATGGTAAACTAGATTGCAAGCTTCACTGAGCCATAATCAATCAGAAGTATGTTATTGTCAAGGTGAAAAGTATAAGTCTTACTTGAGCATGGTAATTAGGAATTTCAAGTTTTCATCGAATGATGCCTGCTCCCACCATCAGATACATATGCAAATAACTGAGTGAATACTTGGGCAACATTATCCTGGATAAATGGGCACAAGAGTACCTGCAGGTTACAGCTGTTATTTCACTCTGATCTGTAAACTATGTCCATCTATCATTCTGCTAAGGAAAAAACACCTCAAAGCTAAGAGATACACTTAGGTTACTCCTAATGCTTTCCTGATGGTAGCACTCATGATTAGTTGCATGGTGTGGGCTCCATCTTTTGAATTCTCTTTTTGCTCAGGAGAGCTGCCCATTCCTACACTTTAAACTAGAGAAATCTTACTGCAAAAATGTCTTTCAATCAGTCAGCATTGGAATCACCTACCTACTCTGCAAATTTCTATGTAGTGGTTACCGTTTTGGAGAAGACAAGATGGTGATCCATGCATAGCTGCTTTGCAATTTCCTGCACCAGACCAGAGGCAGCAGTCAAGCATTCTCCTTTGGACAACAAAGCCCAAAACCCTTCTCAACATTATACCCACCACACATTTCAGGATAACATGAAGTCACAGGATTAACATTGTTGTTCTCCTCACAAACCTTCAAGGCACATCGGTCATCAGCATGTAGGAGACCATTGAGTCGAACCTGCAAACCCAGAGCAAAATGAAGAACTGCCCTCAGTGACACATATAGCTTCTGCAGTAAGACATCTGCAATATCTTTGCTCCTCTTATTATCTCCTGGAAGGTGAAATCTCCATGTGTACCATCCTCCATGCTATGCTAGAGCATGGAATTGGTGTGGTCTTCTCTTATTTCCTGTACTTAAGTAACAAGTACACAACAGCTTTTCTTCACTCTTGCTATCAATGTCAAATTTTACCGGTGAAACTCTGTCTTTGAATTGAAGTTCAAGGTGTGCCAATACTTGCTCCAAAATCTGCACTTCCACATGAATGCATGAGTACACTCAAAGTGTATGCATGAGAGGATCATAATGTGTATGCTGAATAGCATGACATCATATATCAATCTCTTTCTTATGATAGTTTACACCATGATTGCCTGACCACCTTAGGTCCAAGAACTAAAAAAGCACAAGGTTCCCACACTTGGCTGGCTGCTTGACCCTGTCAGTATATTGTGCAATCTATCACCAAGTCTGCAGCTACAGAAACTAACACAACCAACAAACTGGACTGCTTCCACGAGCCCAGAACATTAGGCAAATTGCTTAATGCTGAATACCCACAAGTCTCTCTGGTTCAGAAAATTGTTATCTCAGCGAGCTACAAAAGATGAAGCTGCTTGGACAGACAGGCTTACCATGGATTTACCACAGCCACGAGGACCAAGGAGTAAGACTGAGTTGTTGTAACCATGTTCAACAGATTCTGCCATAAGCTGTTGTAGATGTCTGCACCATTGACCACATTTCTCACATTTATCAACACAGGATCAATTGATTGTTGCAAGACAAAGATTGCAGCAAACCATAAACTCTAAACCCTAAACCTGGACTCTTCATCATTTTGAGCACCAGAACCACTATTGCTTAGGAAAAAAGTTGATGAGACTTTGTGAGTGAATCCAGGTTTCAACACCGCAACTAGAGCCAGGGTCTTGGTCGACCTAGAGTCCCATACTCATACATTCGTCCACAGGAAATAGAGTCCTGAAAGCACGAGTCCACGACTACCCCGTGACTGTTGAAGTCTCGCTATGTTTTCTGACGCAGCAGTCAACAAACAAAACCACTACTACATACATTCGAAATATCATGCTTGTATGAAGCATTTGAAGCATTTCAGAAAACATCAAAGTCCTTTGAATCATTATTGACCAGATACATATAACATCACGTTCGGAGCATTTCAAAGCATGCCATGATTGAAGAAGAAACATCCAAAGAGATGCGGATGTATGCAACACACCTGAAATTTCGATCTTGTTCGGGGAGCAAGGGCGAAGAGCAGTGTAGATTCGCAGCTCCAGGAGGAGTTCCACACAACCTCCGTCTAAGAAAGGCAATGCCATCCCTCACGGCAGCGGGTGTGACCACTTCTCCTGCTCCACCACCACCTCCTCCTCCTCCTCCTCCTCCTCCTCCGCCATCAAGCGACCCATTGGCATTGTCCTGCTGCTCCATGGCTCACCAACAACAAGTCCCTGGCGGCGACGACTACTGCCACAACGACGACAACAGCAGCAGCAGCTGAGCGGCTCGTCGCGCAATGTCTCGGCGCTTTCTCACGAGTTCAAAAACCAGTGTTGGGCGGGTACCTAGTTTGGGGGGAGTTTAGAACCTCCGGTTCCAGATAGTGAAAAATAAATCGGAACCGGGTCTGATTTTTGGAACCGGAATTCAGCAGATTTAAAGAACCGGACCCCGGATCCGGTTCTCGGTTGGATTTAAGTATGGAACCGGAACAGAGATTTTTGTGGTTCAAGTAGATAGCCAAAAATAGAGGAGGATGTTTTAACTTTTTTATTTTCATATCTTATTTATAGCCAGTTGTGGCTATATCTTCATATATGTACTACAATCATCACTTTGGCTACTACATCACAAAATTGACCCCACACCACCCCCCCCCCAAAACAAAACACACTTGTTCAAACGTGAATGCAATCCTAGACTTTTTGTCTATCCAAGGTCTCCAAACAATTTATCAACTTAGTATTCCATTTTGCTCACACACTAATTGTGCAACAATAATAGTAAAGGATGAACAAACAAGCCTTTTCTTAAATCTTCAAACCAATTAGGTGACAATAGGAAGAATGGGTTTACATATGATTACCACAACAAAATCATCACACTTCAATAAAAATGGCCGTAAGCATACAAACTTATGAAACTTTTGTAAATCTAACCCAATTAATATTATAGAATAGCTCCAAATAATACACTAGTCGTAGAGCCAAAAGACTTTTACAAAAAAGAAATGTTAAAATGTTAGTATATTTAACTTGAATGAGATAGCTGTATGAGACAGGAAAGCCACTTGGTCAAAATACTACGCTGGTAAAATCTCTCTTGTGGCATCACATCACTCCAAACAACTACAAACTTCAGAGTGCAACTCATCACAAGACTCAGAATCGTTGGGATTACCAGAGTGAACAGATAGATAATTATCAAGCTTTAGTTGATTAGAATAGTAATCTCAGATAACATAGTGCCACTATCCAGCAGCTAGTCACTGAATGGCATTTGTAGTTTTCTTCAAACCCTTTTACCAATCAGGAACTTAGGACCCTCAATACACACAGGGAAGCATACGAGGATACTTAATCAACCTCCTCAATTTTAGGTCCAGGGCCACTGCCTGAGGGTATGTCCTCATTGCCGTCCTCATACAAGGGAGAAGGTCCACCAGCAGCACCAGCTCCACCCTGATACATGCGGGCTATGATGGGGTTGCAAATACCCTCCAATTCTTTCATTTTATCATCAAACTCATCGCTCTCGGCCAGCTGGTTCTGATCTAACCACTGAATTGCAGCTTCAATTGCATCTTCAATCTTCTTCTTGTCATCTGGGTCAAGATTGCCAGCCACCTTCTCATCTCTGATAGTGTTACGCATGTTATATGCATAATTCTCCAAAGAATTTTTCGACTCAATTTTTTTCCTGTGTTCCTCATCCTCACTTTTGTACTTTTCTGCATCCTGGACCATCTTCTCAATATCATCCTTGCTCAACCTTCCCTTGTCATTGGTAATGGTGATCTTGTTCTTCTGGCCAGTCGTCTTGTCCTCCGCAGATACATTCAGAATGCCATTAGCATCAATGTCAAAACATACAGTGATCTGTGGAACTCCTCGAGGAGCAGGGGGAATCCCAGAGAGCTCAAATTTGCCAAGAAGGTTATTGTCACGTGTTCTCGATCGCTCTCCCTCAAACACTTGGATTAACACTCCAGGTTGATTATCAGAATATGTTGAGAACACCTGCTCCTTTTTGGTTGGAATGGTTGTATTTCTTGGGATGAGAACAGTCATAACTCCACCAGCTGTTTCCAGGCCTTGTGACAAGGGAGTAACATCAAGTAGCAAAAGGTCCTGCACTTTCTCATTTCCTTCACCACTGAGAATGGCAGCCTGTACAGCAGCTCCATAAGCAACAGCTTCATCAGGGTTGATGCTCTTGCAAAGTTCCTTCCCGTTGAAAAAATCCTGAAGCAGCTGCTGCACTTTAGGAATACGTGTTGACCCACCTACCAAGACAACGTCGTGAATGGAGCTTTTGTCCATTTTTGCATCCCTCAAACACTTCTCCACAGGCTCCATGCACTTCCTGAACATGTCCATGTTCAACTCCTCAAATCTGGCACGAGTGATAGTAGTGTAGAAGTCTACACCCTCATACAATGAATCAATCTCTATGGTGGTTTGTGCAGTAGATGATAGAGTACGCTTAGCCCTCTCAGCAGCAGTTCGCAATCTTCGAAGAGCCCTTGGATTCCCAGTGATGTCTTTCTTGTATTTCCTCTTGAACTCCTGTACAAAATGGTTCACCATCCTGTTGTCGAAATCTTCACCTCCCAAATGTGTATCCCCTGCTGTTGCCTTCACCTCAAAAATGCCTTCCTCAATCGTAAGCAGGGAGACATCAAATGTTCCACCTCCAAGGTCGAAAATCAGAACGTTCTTCTCCCCAACACTGGTTGCCTTCTTGTCAAGACCATAAGCTATGGCAGCTGCTGTTGGCTCATTGATGATTCTCATGACATTCAATCCAGAGATGACTCCTGCATCTTTTGTAGCTTGTCTTTGGGAGTCATTGAAGTATGCAGGCACAGTGATGACAGCATTCTTGATGGTCGAACCAAGATACGCTTCTGCAATCTCCTTCATCTTGATGAGAACCATCGATGAGATTTCTTCAGCAGCAAATACCTTCTCCTCTCCCTTGTGCTGGACACAAATCATCGGTTTGTCACCTGGTCCTGCTATGACTTTGAAAGGCCATAGCTTGATGTCACTCTGAACTGAGGAATCACTGTACCGCCTTCCTATCAACCTCTTTGCATCTGCAGATCAAGAAAAGAACATTAACACTAGAAAATAAAAAAACCAAAGTCTTCAGCAGCTTTTTTTTTGAATTCCATTCCTTCAAATCAGCCCTTGAACAGCCTAAAGAGAAAAAAAAGTACTGACTTCTCAAAACATAGAACCCTCTCCAAAACTGACACTTATCATCAACAAACAAAAACTGCATGTGCACACCATACACAGCAAATTAAAGACCAAGAAACAAGAAACAAAGGAGATATAATTTTTTTTCCAAAAGACTTGTAGAGTGAAGCAGAACCTGCAAAGCAAACTACAGTACTACATGAGGAAAGACGCAAAATAAGCACTAGAAAATCCTGTACCAAATCGCAGGTCACGGCAGACATCTCCTGACCTCGGAAGTACAAACCGCAACTCAAACATGAACTCAACACAGACGAGAACTCTTCCACAGATCAGGCACCTAGAACGAGACACGGCCTCCTAGCGGCAGATAGAACTGGCTTTTGGACTTTGGACCCGAAGTGAGACGGCAAAACAATAATTCGCCAAAACAGCTGGGCTTCCATGCAGCACATAGAAGCTCAACAATCCTAGTCAATTTCCAGCAGAAAAAAGACGTATAATGTACAATCTATGTCATAGAGAAGATCACAGGCTCGCCAGCGATGTGATGGTAAGCAGATAGCCAACGCCTATCCTTCCATCCTTCCTTTCTTCCTTCCTTTCTGCTACAGAAAACTAGGAAACAGAGAAAAAAAAAAGAGCAGCGGAAAAAAGAAGAGAAATACGTACCAAAGACAGTATTGGTCGGGTTCATGGCCACTTGATTCTTGGCGGCATCTCCAATGAGCCGCTCTGTGTCGGTGAACGCCACATAGCTGGGAGTGGTGCGATTTCCCTGGTCGTTAGCGATGATCTCCACACGATCATGCTGCCAGACACCAACGCAGCTGTAGGTGGTTCCTAAATCTATTCCGATAGCTGGTCCCTCCCCCTTGCCGGCCATGCTAACAAGTTGGAAGAAACGAAAAACAAACAAACAAACAACAGAATCAATCCGCAGTAATTAAGCGGCTGTACTCACAAACTCTAAACTACGAACCTCGACACGTGAAAAAAAAAAAAAAAAAAGTTGTCCACAAACAAAACAAAAACAGACGCTAGGAATTCTTCTCACGACGACGAGAGAGACAAACGATTCGTGCGCGACGTTCGACAGGACGATGGCAGGCAAGCGAGTGCAGACTTGAAAGCTCTCCTTGTGTACCTCTTTTGGCTTTGCAGTACGAAACCATGAGTCAACTACGATTGAGTAGAGTCGTCTTCTAGAAGGTTCCAGAACTTTCTCTTCCAGAACTTTCTCTTTCCAGGGATAGAGAGTTTCAGAAAAAGCCTGTAGGCAAATTTTTTAAAATTTTTTTTGAAGATTTTTTTTGTTTGTAACCAAAATGGCTATATCCATACGAATATGTAGAAAAAGTGTCAAACAACCCTAGAAAGATTTAGCCAAATCTGGCTATTAACCAAATATGAACTACAAGTCTTTTAGTCATCATCCTTCTATATTTTTGGCTACATACACAGTGAAAAACCAAGTATAGAAATATGGTGATTTTCACTAAACAAAAATTCCTCACCTTGACTATTGAAAACCCTCCAAAGTCACCTAATTTTTGAAATTTGAAATTTGAAATTTTATTTTTTGGCAAAATTCAAAGGGCCTAGGATGATGTGGTAATCGAATCCGACCTTGTAATAAGGGTCGGTTGGATGTTGCAGTACCTAAGTCTGGACCCACATTTTGGAAACATGCCCCCCCACCTTGCCCATTTAAGTAGGTGTAAGGTCCCTTTGCACTCCTAAATACCTAAATACTGTAGGACCCTTGACCAATTCAGCAATCATTGAACTTGGGCTCTTGCATGTTGCTACACACTATCAAACAATTTTTAAAAAATGAAATGATTTTGTTGAAATTAAAGTTCCATTTGAATGAAAATTGTGAAATAATATTGCATGTAGCTTTAAATGAATTCAAATTTAAATTCCATTGAATTCAAATTTAATTGACTTCAATTGCATTAAAATTCAATTGAATATAAACAAGATGAAAATTGATACAAAAGGTATTGAAAATATGCTTGTCACTTCCACCATTGATGATTATGGTGTTGAAGGGAAAAAAAAAACACACACACACACGCACACACACACACAAATTCAAAAAGACATGTTTCCATTCCATTGAAAGCATATTTCACACTGAAATTTATTTTCATAAGATGAACTGCTAATGGACTTTAAACCCATCTACCTTCTACCAACTCCAATGTTACCGCCATCATTCGAAATTATTATTATTGTTGTTGTTTTTTAAAGACATTACCCCAAGTGCCCATTCTCAATGCACTCAATGCCAACAATTTTAGAAACCTTAAAGTCATAAGTCATAGTCATTGCCATGTTCTTTCATCTTTTCTTCTTTGTTGTTCCAACTACACATGCTTTCTTCAACTCATAATATGCCATCAAGTTGTGGTGGGAAATAGGTTACTATGAATGCAAAATGTTTGGTAGATTGTTAAATGTCAAATTTTAATAGAAGGTTGCTTCATAAACACTAATGCAACCTGTGCCACTTGCCCAAGTGTGAATAAACCAATAAAGAACAATTGTGAAATTTTTATTTTAAATTTAGTTTTTATTTTCAATGATTAAAATTATTCAAAATTCAATATTTTCCCCATTTTATGTCTAAATTCCATTATAGATGTAATTCATGGCTATGGTTTTAAATGCCATTATTTTAAAATCTCTTAATTGTATTACTACTACTATCCTAACACCCACCCCATGGTTATTGTTGTTTTTTTTCTTTAAATTACACTATTTTATTTTATTTTAAACAAACTAACATAGTGTTATTAACAACAATGGGTTTTTTCCTTTCCCTCCTATAAAGGTGCCACAACTTCTTTCAAACCTATTTATAATTGTTGTTGGCAACAATAGGGTTTTTTGTCATTCTTCATCAAGGATGCCATGACTTTCTTCAAATTTACCCAATGTTGTTAACAACAATGGGTTTTGAATGTCTTAGATTTTTTATTATTATATAATGTCATTAATGATAATGGATTTTTTAAATAAACTAATATTTAGTTTTAAGCACTTTAATTAGTTTTTTTCGAACAAACTAATATCATAGATGATAATGGGATTTTTTTAACAATCATTTATTTTCAAAGCACCCCAATTTTCCACAAAATAAATATATAATGTCGTTAATAACAATTGCAAGTGACATTCATTCCATAACAATATTTCTTGCATTATTTAACATTGTTCATGAAAATGATTTCATAAACAAAATTTTGAAAATCATTTTGGTCCCATCATCATATTTTCCCGTACCATCACAATTTCATTATCCATCATTATTAAATGACATTCAAGTTTGAGATATTAATATTTGGACAACAAATGAAGATGTATATAAATAATTTGAAATGTATTTATCTTCCAATCAATGGATGAATTCCATCAAATCATTTATTTATTTAACCCAAACCATTTATGAAATTCATCCATGAAAATGGGACATTCATCCATATGAAATCATTCATCTATGGACATATTTCATTCATATAGATGGATTAAAATCATATTAAACTTTAAATTCCAAGCTCAAAGCTTCAAGCTTAAGCTTTGTGCTCATGCACAAGCCATCCTCATGCATGTAGGGGACATTAATGTTGCAATTGTGAACTCTATGGAATGGCTTTGACAAAATCAATTCCAAGATTATGACACCACCATGATATTACACAAAATCATGTTCAAAATGTGGGCACCACCATTAGATTTCTTGTGTTTTCATTTTAACATTTCTTCATGTTTTCAAAGTTGTGAATTTGCATAAATAAGCAAGTGTTGCACAACCTCACTCCATCGCTTTTGTGTAGTTTTA
>Ga0116226_10005611_pt1 | contig 11213 bp, 11 predicted proteins | sample S1TSphfallax_FD_89692 | JGI IMG/M metagenome (GOLD analysis project Ga0116226, IMG submission 89692) | Host-associated microbial communities from peat moss isolated from Minnesota, USA - S1T2_Fa - Sphagnum fallax MG | ecosystem: Host-associated > Plants > Peat moss > Unclassified | place: USA... | reverse complement strand
TGATCGGCGCGTTCTACCAGCCACAAGCTGTGATTGCCGATACCGACACCCTGCATACCTTGCCTGAGCGCGAATTGAGTGCCGGGTTGGCGGAAGTGATCAAGCATGGCGCCATCATTGATGCGCCTTTCTTTGACTGGATCGAGGCGAACATTGCGCAATTGCTGGCGAAAGAGCCAGCGGCTATCACCTATGCAATCAAACGTTCCTGTGAAATCAAGGCCGATGTCGTGCGTCAGGACGAGCGCGAAGGCGGCTTGCGTGCGATCCTGAATTTCGGTCATACCTTCGCACATGCCATCGAATCCGGCTTGGGTTATGGTGTCTGGCTGCATGGTGAAGCGGTTGGATGCGGCATGGTAATGGCAGCGGATTTGTCGCATCGTCTCGGGCATGTGGGTGCTGCAGTGCCTGAGCGCGTACGTACCTTGGTTCGAGCTGCGCGTTTGCCCATCGTTGCGCCTGACCTCGGTGAGGAACGTTGGATCGAATTGATGCAGGTCGATAAGAAGAACGAAGGCGGGCAAATCAAGTTTATTTTGATCAAACCGCTGGGCGCTCCACTGATTACTGCAGTGCCCGGTGAAACCTTGTCGGCGACGCTGAAGCATTGTGTGCAGCAAGGATAATCAAAGCATTCTCCCCGATAGCATACGATGACCCTGGAAACCCACCTCGCTCCTTACGCCGCCCATTCGACGGCAACCCGCGGGAGACGGTTTCCAGAAGCGCCGCCAGCGTCGCGTAGCGAGTTCCAGCGTGACCGTGATCGGATCGTCCATTCCACCGCTTTTCGTCGCCTCGAATACAAGACACAGGTATTCGTCAATCACGAAGGTGATTTATTCCGCACGCGATTGACACATAGCATTGAGGTCGCGCAGATCGCGCGATCGGCGGCGCGTAACCTGCGCCTGAATGAAGACCTGGTCGAAGCGATTTCGCTGGCGCATGACCTCGGCCACACACCTTTCGGTCATGCCGGGCAGGACGCATTGAATGCCTGCATGAAGGACTACGGCGGCTTCGAGCATAACCTGCAAAGCCTGCGTGTGGTCGATGAGCTGGAAGAGCGCTATGGCGCGTTTGATGGCTTGAACCTGGTATTCGAGACGCGTGAAGGCATACTCAAGCACTGCTCCTTGAAGAATGCAGAAAAGCTTGGCGATATCGGAAAGCGCTTCATCGATAAAACGCAACCTTCGCTGGAAGCACAACTGGCAAATCTGGCTGATGAAATTGCATACAACAATCACGACATCGACGACGGCTTGCGCTCGGGTTTGTTGAGCACGGCACAGCTCGATCAAATCGATATCTATGGCCGTCACCGACGTGAAGTGGAGGTGGCGTATCCCGGCATCAATGGACGTCGCGCCATCCACGAAACTATACGGCGCATGATCAATGCGCTGATCGTCGATTTGATCACCACATCTGAACAGCGTATTCGCGATGCACGCGTGAATAGCATTGACGATGTGCGCAATAGCGTCGCGCTGATCCGCTTTTCTGAAGCGATGTATGCCGATGCGACGCTCCTGAAGCGCTTCCTGCGCGAAAATCTATATCGCCACTATCAGGTCAACCGCATGACCAGCAAGGCACGTCGCATCGTCAGCGAATTATTCAATGCCTTCATGCATGAGCCAACGTTGCTCGCGCCGCAATATCAGATTGCATCCGGTGACGCCACACAGCAGGCACGCAAGGTTGCCGATTATATCGCCGGTATGACGGATCGTTATGCGATGCGCGAGCACCGGCGCTTGTTTATGGTCGATGAAATTTGACTATCGACGACAACAGGTAGATCAAGTCAGGTAATGCAGCGGATGCGCATAAGCAGGCCAAGGTGGCTCGAAGAACTTGGCAACTGCATCATCCGTGACGTCAGCAAGCTGTGGAGGATTCCATTTCGGTGCATTGTCCTTGTCGATCACCAGTGCGCGTACGCCTTCCAGTGTTTCTCCGTGCTCGAAGCAGCGGCGTACCAACGAACGTTCCAGGCGCAGGCAATCGGCCACTTCGAGCTTTGCGCCACGCTTCAATAATTCCAGCGTCACACACATCAACAAAGGTGAGCGCTTTTGCAGGACTGCGTGCGTCTTTTGTGCGAATGAATCATTGTCTGCCGCCAGTGATGCAGCAATCGCCGTGACGCTATCTTTTGCAAAATGCGTGTCGATCAGCGCGCGCTGTGTCGCCAGCGTTCCAGCGTTGATGTCGATCTCGCCCGTGAATTGTTCAGCGAAATCCCGGATCGCCTGCCGCAAATCCTGTGCACCCCTGGTGATTAACTCGTTCAGTGCGGGCAGTTGTGCAGATGGCAGATACACGTCCGCCAGACCTGTATAGATCGCATCCGCTGCGCCGATGGTCTCACCCGTCAAGCCGAGATAGTTACCGATTTTCCCTGGCGTGCGCGGCAGGAAATAACTGCCGCCGACATCGGGAAATAAGCCGATATTTACTTCCGGCATCGCCATCTTGGTGCGTTCGGTGACGATGCGCAACTGATTCGCTTCGCCGCTTTGCGCAATGCCCATGCCGCCACCCATCACCACGCCATCCATCAATGCGATATACGGCTTGGGGTAGTGATGGATCAGGTGGTTCAACGCATATTCTTCCGTGAAGAAATCTTCCAGCAGGGCGCTGCCACCTGTTGGTGTCGATTTGCCTGCTTCATAGAAGAAGCGAATATCACCGCCTGCGCACAAAGCCTTGTCGCTGCTGCTACGGATCAGCACGGCATCGACAGCAACATCGTCGCGCCACGCGTGCAGAATTTGCGCCAATGCGCGGATCATATCGAGCGACAGGGAGTTCAATGCCCTCGGGCGATCCAGCGTAATGACGCCGGTGCGTTGGATGATTTCACTGCGGATGTGTTCGGTCATGATGCGCAAGAATTCGGTAGGAAAGCCAATATTCTAGCGGGTAAATGCGGAGTGCAAATGAAAAGGGGCGCATATGATTGCGCCCCTCGTCATTGGTATCTTCGAAATTCAATGCATCAGTTTTCGCGATGGCCCATGACGTTCATATGTAAAAGATTCACCGATGAAGGAAATCAAAATGCCGCGGCAGTAGAGGCCGGGTCGGGCATGTGCTTGATGGCTTCGTGTTGATGATCCTGGATTTTGGTTTTGTACTTGATGACTTGCCGGTCGAGCTTGTCGATCAGCACGTCGATGGCGGCATACAGGTCTTCAGCGATGCTTTCGACATGCAGGTCTTTTCCGCGCAGGTGAAGGTTGATTTCTGCCTTCTGTCTTTTCTCTTTCTCTGGGAGCTTTTCCACGGTCAGGATGACCGAGATATCAATGACATGGTCGAAGTGGCGTTTGATGCGTTCCAGCTTGTTTTGTACGTATTCGCGAATGGCCGGTGTCAATTCGAGATGATGTCCACTGATGGTGAGATTCATACACGCGCTCCTTTGAATAGCGTCGCCGGAGGTTCAGATCACGTATTAAAAATTGCGTGCTAAGAACACAGCAACGTACAACACTACAAAAACTACAAAGCCTTACGCAGACTGACTGGTGGGATTTTCAAAGCTTCTCGGTATTTGGCGACTGTGCGACGCGCAACGACCATGCCCTGTTCCCCCAGCATTTCCGCTATCTTGCTATCAGAGAATGGGTTCTTCGAGTCTTCCGCTCCTATCAATTGTTTGATCAGCGCCCGTATCGCGGTGGACGACGCTTCACCCCCCGCTTCCGTCGCGACATGGCTGCCGAAAAAGTACTTCAGCTCAAACATACCATGCGGGGTCAGCATGTATTTCTGTGTTGTTACACGAGAAATCGTACTCTCGTGTAATCCTAGTGTATCAGCTATTTCGCGCAACACAAGAGGGCGCATCGCCACTGCACCGTGCGAGAAAAAATTGCGCTGTCTATCGACGATGGCTTGTGCAACGCGCAAAATCGTGTCGAAGCGTTGCCGCATGTTTTTGATCAACCATTTGGCTTCTTGCAACTGTGAGGATAGTGAGCCCTCACCTTTATTCTGCTTGAGGATATTCGCGTACAACGCATTCACGCGCAGGCGCGGCATCACATCGTGATTCAACATCACTTGCCAGCCGTTTCTGGTGCGTTTGACAATCACATCCGGCACGACGTAGTCAGAAGCACCACTACCAAAGGATGCACCAGGATGCGGGTTGCATTGCCGAATGACAGTTTGTGCTTCGCGCAAATCTTCGTCGTCGCAGTCGAGTGCCTTTTTCAGCTTCGTGAAATCGCGCTGTGCGAATAAGGATAGATGTTTTTCGACAATGCGCAGCGCCAGTTTGCGTGTGACGAATGGTACTTTCGGCAAGCGTTTGATCTGCAAGGCCAGGCATTCACCAGCATCGCGCGCACCCACCCCGGGAGGATCGAAATTTTGCAACAATGCCAAGGCAACAGCCAGCTCTTCCAGCTCGATTTCGAGTTCCAGCGGCAGGCGCGCATGGATTTCATCGAGCGGTTCTGTCAGGTAACCGTTTTCGTCGAGCGCGTCGATCACCAGTTCCAGCAAGGCACGGTCACGCGTTTCTCGCACCGTGACGCGCATTTGCTCCAGCAGATGCTCGCGTAGCGTGATGATGGCTGCTTCCAGTTGTGGGCGGCCGTCGTCGTCTTCTGGGCCTTTTGATGTTCGTGCAACATCGTCGAAAGTCCAGTCGGTATCGGCACTATCGCCACCTTCGCTGGATTGCTCGCTGTTACCAATGTTTTCGCTGCCGTCGAAACTATCTTCGCTGGAAGCACTGGGGGTATCCCCTCCTGGGGCTTCGGAAGAGGTCGCTTGCGGGCTGATAGCACCATCGGCCAATAATCGCACGGAATTATCCAGAGGATCATCCAGCCGTTCCAACATCGGGTTGTCGGAAAGAATCTGTTCCAGTTCCTGATGCAATTCCAGCGTCGATAGTTGCAACAGCCGTATCGACTGCTGCAACTGTGGCGTCAGGGCAAGATGTTGAGAAACACGGAGCTGGAGGCTTTGCTTCATCGTCAGCCTGAGCTACATGCGGAAATGTTCGCCGAGATAGACGCGCCGCACTGATTCGTCGGCAATGATGTCTTCCGGGCGTCCGCTGGCCAGCACTGAGCCTTGATTGATGATGTAAGCGCGGTCGCAAATACCCAAGGTTTCACGCACGTTGTGGTCGGTGATCAATACGCCGATATTGCGCTCTTTCAGGAAGCGCACGATACGTTGAATCTCGATCACCGCAATCGGATCGACACCGGCAAATGGTTCATCGAGCAGCACGAAGCGCGGATTGGTCGCCAGCGCACGCGCAATCTCGACACGGCGACGCTCGCCACCGGAAAGCGACAGCGCCTGATTCTCGCGCAGCTTTTCGATTTGGAGATCGGCCAGCAAGGCATCGAGGCGATCATTCAAGCGCGCCTTGGTCAGCGGCTTGCCATCTTCGCGCTGCAATTCCAGCACCGCGCGGATGTTTTCTTCCACCGTCAGCTTGCGGAACACTGATGCTTCCTGCGGCAGGTAGGAGAGTCCCAACACCGCACGGCGATGAATCGGCAGGCGCGAAATTGGCGTGCCGTCGAGTTTGATATCGCCCGAATCCGATGCCACCAAACCGACGATCATGTAGAACGACGTCGTTTTCCCCGCACCGTTCGGCCCCAGCAAACCGACCACTTCGCCACTGGCGACATCGAGGGACACGTCATGCACGACTTGACGGGCACCATAACTCTTTTGCAGGCCGCGTACAGCCAGAGTGCTTCCCGCCATCTTATTGACCCTTGCTGTCGCTGGACTTGTTGCCCGTCTTGTTGTCAGACGGCTTGCTGTCTGCTGCCTTGCCTTCTGCAGGATGCTCCTTCGGCTGCAACTGGACGTGAATGCGGCCTTCGCCTTGTACACTCTCGCCACTTTCGTTATTCGCGCCGGTCACGTATTCGGATTGGCTGTCGTAGGACAGATAAGCACCATCTGCCTCTTCAGTGATTTTGGTGCCGGTCAGGCGGCGCACCTTCGACTTGGTGTAGAGCTTCGCAATCGAGGTCTTCTGGTCGTAAGTGATGCGATCCACCGCTTCGCCTTCCATCCACAAGTCCGGGCCACCATCGCGCTTTTGGCGCATCGTCGCCAAGCCGCCAGGGGCTGCGTACAAAGTCGCAAACTGCCAGCCATCCGGCGATTCCGTGACGACCAGGCGCTCACCCTTCATGACCAGCGTACCCTGCGTCAATATCACGTTGCCGATAAAGATACGGGTTCCCTTGACGTCGTCGTCCTGTGTCGAACGGGAAGTGATGTCAATCTGCTTTTCCGAATCGCCTTTTTCGGCGGCAGCGTGACTGGCGATGAAAGCCTGCAGCGCGATCAATAACAGCGAGAGAATTTTTCGGTTCATCTGTCGAGACTCTTTAATAAGGTTATCGCGTTCGTCATCCACCAATCAATGCTTCTTGGGATGGACGATGGTATGCACATTGCGATCCAGCGTATATTGCAATGTGGCGTCGTTCGCGTATAAAACTTCTCCGGTGATTTCTGCATTACCCTGGACGATGTCCACCGCGCGGTCGGTGCGCATGATGTCTTCATCCGGGAATACCTGCAGATAATCCGTCGTCATATGAAAATGCGGTGCAGCCTTCGATTCCGGGCGATCCGTTTCCACGTCGTCAAACAATTGCACGTCGCTGCCATCGCTATTCGATAGGGCACGTTGCGCATGCGTGATGATCGTCGGCTTCTCCGGGTTCAGTGTTTTCATCACTGGCAAATCAATCTGAAACGTATCGTCTTTCGGAAAGTGCAACAGCTTGACGCCAGTTACCGAATAACGCGCTTGCCCTGTTTTTGATGCCCGTACGAAATTGAAATTTTCGACGGTGTAATCCGGGTCATTGCGTGCGCTATCTGCGTCGGCACCGCCGATGCCATGGCGCATCACATCCAGCAACCACAGCACGCTGCCGCAAGCTAACGCTGCCGATAAAGCGAGCAGGGCTGCAACACGCAGCCGGTTGGCTGAGCGGGCGTCTTTCATCTGAGATACGATGCCAGAACCGTTTCATGCGTACCCTGCGCATGCATGATCAATTCGCACAATTCGCGCACCGCACCGTGGCCGCCACTTGCCTGCGTCACATGGTGCACACGCGAGCGCACCTCGGCACGGCCGTTCGGCACGCTCACTGCAAAGCCGACGTGGGTCAGGATCGGTAGATCGATCCAGTCGTCGCCGACGAAGCCGCACGCGTCTGCCGTCAATCCCGTTTTTTCCAACAGCGCATCGAATCCGGCACGCTTGTCGTGCACGCCTTGCATCACATGCACAATGCCAAGATCCTTGGCACGCTTGGTGATGATTTCCGACTGCCGCGCCGTGATGATCGCCGTCGCGACACCCGTTTGCTGCAACAGCTTGATGCCCAAGCCATCGTGCACGTGGAAAGTCTTGATCGTTTCGCCTTCCGCCTCGTAGTGCAAACTGCCATCGGTCATGACACCGTCGATGTCGAAAATCATCAGGCGCACTTTTGCTGCGCGTGTGGTGATGTCTTGCGGAATGGCTGTCATTAAATCACCTTGGCGCGCGTCAAGTCATGGATGTGCAACGCACCGACCAACTTGCCGTTCGCGTCCGCAACCAGCAATTGATTGATGCGATGGTCTTCCATCAACTTCACTGCATCGACTGCCAGTTGATCCGGGCCGACTGTACGCGGGTTCGCATGCATCACCTCCGCAATCGTCAGCTTGCTGAAGTCCTGCACCTTCTCCATCAGGCGACGTAAATCGCCATCGGTGAATACGCCAACTGCGTGGAAATTCGCATCGACGATAGCTGTCATCGCCATGCCCTTCTTGGTGATTTCCAGCAAGGCTTGCGACAGGGGCGTATCCGCCGTAACAGCCGGAATCGCATCGCCACTACGCATCACGTCACGTACATGGGTCAACAAGCGGCGACCCAATGCACCACCGGGATGCGAGCGTGCAAAATCCTCTTCCTTGAAGCCACGCGCATCGAGCAGTACGACCGCCAATGCATCGCCAACGGCCAGCGTTGCCGTAGTGCTTGCGGTCGGCGCGAGGTTCAGTGGACAAGCTTCCTTATCGACACTGACGTTCAGGTGCACATCCGCCAATTGAGCAAGATTGGAATTCGGGTTGCCCGTCATCGCGATCAGCTTCGCGCCCATGCGCTTGATGATCGGCACGATAGCCAGCAATTCCGCCGTTTCGCCGGAGTTGGATATCGCGACAAACGCGTCGTGCTCGGTCACCATGCCGAGATCGCCATGCGCGGCTTCGGCAGGATGCACGAAGAGGGCGGGCGTGCCGGTTGAAGCCAGCGTCGCTGCGATCTTGCGTGCAATATGGCCGGACTTGCCGATACCGGAGACAACCACGCGGCTGTCACACTGCAACAGCAGTGCGATTGCTCGCGAGAACGACGAGTCCTGCTCGCTGCTCAGACGTTGCTTGATTGTTAAAATGGCGTCAGCTTCGATTTGCAGTGTTTCCAGCGCGAGGTCGAGCGCGCGCTGAGCGGAATTCGCATCGAAGGGACTGGGCGTGATTTTTGCATGCGGTAAATTCATGCCCAAAGTATAAACGAATTCCCTCGGAGAGGAACCCGCAAAGCAAAGAACTTGCCAGAGCTTACAACTATTAGGAAAAGTTTCAAATTGACTAACTGTTGGCGCCAATGTCGAGGATGTTGTGCAAGAACCTGTATCGAATATGCTCGCGCGATCATTTCTGACAGGATACGCACGAAGCAGTTTATGATCTTATTGCATCTCAACCTACTATCCCACGACACCCGCCTATGCCGATGTTTTCACCACTTGAACTGACACTGATGTTGCTGGGAGCCGCAGTGCTAGGCGTGGTTGCATTCCGCATGCTGCATTTGCCGCCCATGCTCGGCTATCTGGTGGTCGGCATCCTGATCGGCCCTTTCGGCTTCGATCTGGCGCACGATAACGAAACCACGCACACGCTGGCCGAATTCGGTGTCGTGTTCCTGATGTTCTCGATCGGGCTGGAATTCTCGCTACCCAAGCTGTCGTCGATGCGCAGTATCGTCTTCGGGTTGGGGATGGCACAGGTCGTCGTCACGCTGGTAGTGACGATGATATTCGGCTGGCTGCTGGCGTATCTTTTGCCGAGCCTTGCGGACATCAGCTGGCAGGCGGCATTCGCACTTGGCGGTGCGTTAGCCATGTCGTCCACCGCTATCGTCTCCAAATTGCTGACCGAGCGGCTGGAACTGGAAAGCGAGCATGGCCGCCGTATCATGGGCATTCTGCTGTTTCAGGATCTGGCGCTGGTGCCGCTATTGATCGTCGTCCCGGCGATGTCGCATCCACATGGCGCACTGATCGCCGAACTTGGCTGGGCCAGTTTGAAAGCGGTGATCGTGCTGTTCGTGTTGCTTTACCTCGGACAGAAGGTAATTCGTCGCTGGTTCAACGTCGTCGTGCGGCGGCGTTCACAAGAATTGTTCATGCTGAACCTGCTGCTGATCACGCTTGGTGCCGCGTGGATCACCGAGCGCGCAGGTTTGTCGCTGGCCCTCGGTGCTTTCGTCGCTGGCATGCTGATATCCGAGACCGAATACAAGCATCAGGTGGAAGAAGATATCAAGCCCTTCCGCGACGTGCTGCTCGGTCTGTTCTTCATCACGATAGGCATGTTGCTCAACGCCGGGGTGGTGATCCAGCACTGGTGGCTGGTGCTGATTCTGCTGGCAGGCCCGGTGCTATTGAAGTTTGTCGTGATTGCAGGATTGGCGAAGTTGTTCGGCTCCACCAGCGGCGTCGCGATTCGCACAGGTCTGGCGCTGGCGCAGGCAGGCGAATTCGGCTTCGTGCTGTTGAACCAGATGGGTGGTTTGCAGATGATCGATTCGCAATTGATCCAGCTGGTACTGGCATCGATGGTGCTCTCGATGTTGCTGGCTCCCTTCATCATCGCCAAGTCGGACGCGATAGTGATGAAGTTCTCGTCGTCGGAATGGATGATGCAATCGCTGGCCTTGACGCAAATCGCGACCCGCACGATGGCGACGCAAAAACACGTGATCATCGCGGGTTTCGGTCGCAGCGGCCAGCATCTGGCCAAGATGTTGCAGGAAGAGGGCATCGCCTACCACGCACTCGACCTCGACCCCGATCGCGTGCGCGAAGCACAGGCCGCTGGCGCGCAAGTTTCCTATGGCGATGCCGCTCGGCGCGAAAGCTTGAAAGCAGCAGGTATCCATCGCGCCTCGGCAATGGTGATCACCTATGCCGATACTCCGGCGGCAGTGAAGACCCTGCATTTCGCACACGAAGTCGCACCAGCCTTGCCGGTGATCGTACGTAGCTATGACGACATGGACTTGGACAAATTGCGCGAAGCAGGCGCCAGCGAAGTCGTGCCGGAAGCGATAGAAGGTAGCCTGATGCTGGCCTCGCACGCACTGGTGAGGCTGGGTGTGCCGCTACGGCGCGTCGTGCATCGCGTACAGGCAGCGCGCAACGAGCGTTATGCATCACTGCGCGGCTACTTCCACGGTGCTGGCGATGCACCTGACGATGAAGAGAACGTGCAGACGCGACTACATTCCGTGTCAGTCAACGAGGAAGCACGCATCGTCGGCAAAGCCATTGCAAATTTGAAGTTCGCTGACATCGGTGCTGAAATCATCGCGCTACGGCGACGCGGCAAGAGCATTGAATTCAACATGGAAACAGAATTGCAGGCAGGCGATGTGGTCGTGTTGCGTGGGCAGACTGAAGCGGTCGCACGCGCGGAGGCGCGCTTGCTCAGTTAGCTTGCTTTAGCGCGTCGGCACAACCTGCACATGCTGATGCGCAGGCGCAGACTCTTCACCATCGAACACCTGCACACTTTCCACGCGTGCAGCTGGTGGCCCATTCTTGGCCCAAGTTACGATTTCTGTGATGGCATTGTTGTCGCCATGTACACTGGCTTCCACTGAACCATCGAGCCGGTTGCGCACCCAACCGCTCAAGCCGAGGGCATTGGCTGCATCGGCAAAAGCCATGCGATAGCCGACACCTTGCACGCGGCCATTGATCATCAAGCGTTTGCCCATGTCGTTCATCCTCGTGAACTGCAAATGCGGCTTATTTTACACCTTCAATCAAACCTGCTTGTGGCGATGGCTGGCTATCCCCAACGCCTGTAAATGATGGGCTGGCATC
>Ga0116226_10005609_pt1 | contig 11214 bp, 4 predicted proteins | sample S1TSphfallax_FD_89692 | JGI IMG/M metagenome (GOLD analysis project Ga0116226, IMG submission 89692) | Host-associated microbial communities from peat moss isolated from Minnesota, USA - S1T2_Fa - Sphagnum fallax MG | ecosystem: Host-associated > Plants > Peat moss > Unclassified | place: USA... | reverse complement strand
GCTCACGAAATTGAACACCGTGTTTGACATGATCGCCGGCGCTCAATACCTGGTGGATCAGCGTTACACCTCACCGAGGTTCCTGATCGGTGACGGCACCAGCGCCGGCGGGATCACCGTCGGCGGAGCATTGACCTGGCGTCCGGATCTATTCGGTGTGATCTTCGACAACGTGGGCCTCTCGGACACGCTACGTTTTGAAACAGAACCGAACGGGCCGCCGAACGTTCCAGAATTCGGCTCCGTCGCCAATGAGCCAGGTTTTCACGGTCTTTATGCGATGGCAGCCTACGAACACATCCGCGATGGTGTCGCCTACCCTGCCGTCTTGTTGACGACCGGCGTCAATGATCCGCGAGTCGCACCCTGGCAAATGCTCAAGATGGCGGCCCGGATACAGGCAGCAACCGCGAGCGGCAAACCTGTGTTGCTGCGTATCGATTACGACGCAGGCCACGGCATTGGGTCGAGCGAATCGCAATATGAAGCCGACCTTGCCGACAAATGGTCGTTTGCGCTCTGGCAAATCGGCGATCCCGAGTTCGTACAGGCCAGGCCTTGATCATGAGCCGGCTTGGGAATCGAGCCGCGAGCGTGGGCGCAACAGAACACGGCAACACGGTCGTGCTCGTCACCGTTGCCGGCGGCGGGGAGTTTCTGGATCGACGCCGCATCGAACTTGGCGATCCCGGTCTGCCGGCGCTACCGCACCACCACGAAGGATCATGGGCCGTGGGGCGCTATTTGAATAGCCCCTGGGCGCGGCCGAGGGCCTCGAAGAACTCGCTGAGGCGGTGTCCGTCCCCATCGGGCACCTGGCGATTCGGGTGTGTCCCCAGATTCCGCCCACGACCGAAGAACGCATTGCCGACAATCGCGCGCAGACGGTCGCCGACTCGGTCATGTATCGTGAAGCGCTCTCAAACGCGGCCAAAGCACCTGGCTGGAAGGTTCATCAATACCCGAAGCGCCACTCGAGCGTGCCGGCGTACAGCGTCGCTATATTGGTCGGATTGCCGCGAAAATGATCGACGCTCACGCCGAGCTCGAGACCACGCCACACACGATATGCACCGGTCAGGCCCGCGGTGACGCCTCCGCCCTCATGCGTCGTATCGATGCGCTCATCCGACCCGATAGCGGATACTTTCGTCGCCCAGAAGAAACCGCCCAGTCGCGGCTCCAGGCTGAAGCGCGGCAAGACCTCGAATCGGCCGGCGTAGGACAAGGCCAGAATGTTCCCATAGCCGCGAATCAGCTCGGTCGTATTCTGCAGCAACGGCGTCAGACTCGCAGACGACGGGATGGTGCCGCTCAGATGCGCAGCCGTCGCATTCCGATACGTGTAAGCCAACTCGACCGCCGTGTGCCGCGTGAATTCGTAGCCCACGAACAAGGTACCTGCCGTACCGGAGTTGTCGGTGCTTGCGGTGACGCCATCAAAGCCACGGTCGGCAAGTCCTTGATCGATGCGATCCGAATATTGTCGTACCGGCATACCGCCCACGCGAATGCCGATGTAGAACGGATCGCTGACCGCCGGCGCGGCGCCTGCGGCCGAATCCGCGCGCGCGGCACCGACTGCAGCCACGGCGAGTAGCACCGACAACATACCGAGACGCATCGTCCGCAATCGGCCGAGAACCAGCGCGCCAAGGAAGAACAGAAGAGTCCAACCGATCGCGCCGCCACCGGACTTTGCCGTCACCGTCACGGCGACGAGTGTCGCAGACAGCACCGCAGTCGCAGACCCGGACCCGCCAGGACCGGTGCAGCTGAGCGTGTAGCTGTAGCTTCCCGTCGTCGCCGGCGTCACGCTCTGCGTCCCCGACGTGGACTCGGTTCCGCTCCACGCGCCGCTTGCCGTGCACGCCGTCGCATTGGTGCTCGACCAGGTGAGCGTTGCCGCAGATCCCGCGGCGATGCTCGTGGGGCTGACGGTGATGCTCACCGTCGGCGCAGGCGTCGCTCCTGCAGAGACATTAAATACGACGGACGCCGTCGCAGAGCTGGCCTGTGTATTGCCGGCGAAGCTGGCCGTCAATGCCGTGGCACCTGCCTGCGACGGGGTTATGGAGCACGAGGCCATTCCCGTCGCGTTGGTGGTTGCCGTGCAGGATGTGCTCCCCAAGGTAAACGTTACGGTCTGCCCGGCGACTCCGGCGATTGGATCGGCCGAGATATCCAATAACGAAGCGACCACCTTGACCGGCTGATTGACCGTGCCGCCCTGCGGGCTCAGGTTCAAGGTCAAGGAGCTGACGTGCTTCCCCGCAGTCCAAGTGACTTGCGCAGCATTCGAGCTCAGCGGAGTCGCGCCTGAGGAAGCCGCGGTCGCAACCACCGTGTCACTGCCGGCTTGCTGCGCGGTATAGGTTAGCGTTGCGTTGCCGTTTGCATCAGTGCTGGCCAGCTTGATCTGGCCATTCGCACCCGAGACGGTGAACAGAACGGGGACGCCCGCGGGAGAGCTGACGTTCCGCAGCGACGCGGTGAACGTCTGGGAAGTTCCTTGCGCGGGATTCGGTGCCACGGTTCCGGGCGTCAGTTTCAGCGAAGGCGCCGGACTGGTGGGTGCGAACGAGCAGGTGCCGGAGCTGTTCGCCAGCCGATCGACACTGTCATAGCGGCCGGAATACAAGCAGCCGTCCGGACCTGTTACACCGACCCCCGGCGCCCCCGTGGCGAGCACAACCGCGGCACTGGGGTTGGCAATTGGGACCTCTTCCAAGGTGCCGCTAGGCTCGACGATCAGCGACTGCGCACTGCCGTCGGCGTTGGTTACGCCAATCGCCACTGCATAATCCGAGGTCGCCCCGGTTACCGCGGTCACCGTCACCGTGGTCGAATTGGTGCCCGAAATCTGCTCTACGGGTGCGGTGGTGTTGTTGTAATACCCGCTGACCGCATAAAGGGTTCCGTTGGGAGCGAAAGCCATGCCGCCGTTTGGCGTCGTCGGCAAAGTCGCGTAGACGACCACCGAGGTCGGGCTACTCGCGTTGGTGTTCGCCGGATCGATGATCCTGTATATCGACGGGTCATCGGTTCCTCCGCCGGTGCACTGATCGTCGAAGAACAGATCGCCGCTCAGCGGATCGATGGCAAGCCCCGCCGGACAGGTGAGATTCGAGGCGACCACACGCGCAATAGCGCCCGTGGTCGGGTTGATCTGTACGATCTCGGCGCCCTCATTGCCGAGCGAGGCGTACAGGCTGCCATCTTTCCCATAGACCATGTTGCCAAGCGCCGGCGTAAGCGTGTTGAGTAAATTGGCGCTCGACACCGTGCCGCCCGACAGAGTCGTCTGATACAGACCGCCAGTCAGGAAGTCCGACACCAAGACGGTGCCTGCCGAGGTGAAGACGATTCCACTGACACCCGGGCACCCGATATTGGCGTTGCCGTAGAATAATGTCGGCGCGGCCGGCAGACCCGAGATGTAAGAGGTGACGGAGTAGCCCGTAGCCCCTTGAGCAACCGTGCCGAGATTGCACGCGGTGCTGGTGTTACCGCTGTAGGTAACGACCCCGGAACCGGGTACGGCCAGATTGCCATCGGTGACGTCGATGGCCGTGAACGTCACCGTCTCATTGACCTGATCGGTCGCCGTAAATTGAATCTGTCCGTTGGCATCGGTGACCGCCGGCGTGGGTCCCGTAATTGCAGCGTGTGCTCCGGCATCCTGAATGGATACGGTCTTACCGGGTGCCGGTCGGTTCAGAGCATCTTTGAGGGTCACGATAATGGTCGCCGGCGTCTGGCCGTCGGCGGGCACGGTGGACGGATTCGCACTGATACCGGCGTTGGCCGCGGGAGGTACGACGAAGGTCAAGCTCGCCGTGGGCAGCACGAGGCCGTCCGTGGTGTCGGTCGCCGTGAACGTCAGCGGCTCGGCAGTCAAGTCGGTGACCGTGAACACGACGGCACCGTCGCTGACCGTCGTCACGCCGCTGGCGGGCGTGATGACGGCATTCGCGCTGTTTGCGGTGAGCGTGACCGTCTTGCCGCTCACGATATTGCCGTTTGCATCGTAGAGGGTGACGAGCACACCACCCTGAGAGACGCCATCGGCGGCGATCGCGGCGGAGGTGGTCGACGAGGCGATGACCCCTGGTTGCACGAGCGGCGTCACCAATGAGTTGGCCGCGACCGGCACACCGACGGACTGACCGCTCAGCAGCCGATCGAGCACGTTGACGTTGGGCGAGCCCAAACCGACATGCTGGAAGTCGCTGCCCATGGAACTCGCATGATGGAAGGCGTCGGTCGCCGCCAAGGGATACAGCAGCGCATTGAAGGAGCCGAGATTCTTGCCTTGTGACTGGTTGAGCACGGCGGCGAAAGCAGCCCACTCCGGGGCGGCGAGGCTTGTGCCTCCGTTGAGACTGCCGTTCGGACAACCACCATTGTCAGCTTGGCAAATGACGACCCCTTCGGCGGGATCGGCCCGGATGACGACGTCCGGCACCGAGCGCATCGAACCGCTGCCGATGCCTTTCTGGTAACTCGGCTGGCTGAAGTATTTGCTCGTACCGAAGCCGCTCTGCCCCGTGGGCGGCGTGGCAGCCGAACCATCCCACCAAGTCTCACCACCGTAGGTAAACCCGGGTCCGTAACCGTTGGGCCAGGAGGTGCCCCCCACGGCGGTCGCATTGGGTGAGTCAGCGGGCACCGAAATCGTGTTTGCGCTGCCGTCCAGGCAGGTGCTGCCGCTGTCGCCGGTCCCATTGAAGACGCTGATGCCGGAGGCTGCAGCGGCCTGGAGCACGGAGTCGATGCTGCGCGCATCGGCTTCGGAGACTTGGTCCTCGCACGAAGCCCAGCTATTGCTGATCACAGTGACGCCGTCGTTGATCATGGCGTTCAGGAGCGTCGAATAGTTTGCCGCTTGGCCCGTGAAAGGTGCCTCATAGACCGCAACCTTTGCCCCCGGAGCGAGCGTCATCACGGTATCGATATCGAGAAGTACTTCGCTCTCGCCGCTCCCGGGTGACGCCACGCCACCGTTCACGGGCACGACCGACAGATTGTCGATCAGGGACGCCGGCGCATTGAACAAGGCGAGATAGTTGACAATATCGCTTTGATTGAATGCGTCGAATTCGAGCAAGCCGATCTTCTGTCCCGTGCCGTCGGGAATCGCTTGCGGCCCGACCCCCGACTTCATGTTGGCGGCGACCATACTATGGATCAGCACGGCATTCGGATTCCCGGAGCGCGCCTTGATGAGATCCGTGCTGAGCGAAAGTACGTCGCAGAGAATCGTAAAGAAAATCCCGCCGCCTTTGATGTAAGGATTTGGGACACCGCTCGAGAGCGCCGGGATGGCATTGCAGAGGATGTATTTGGTGCCGACCAACGCGGCCTTGACCTGCGCTTTGCACGGCGCCTGGGCCTTTGCCACGGCTGCGCTACCGCCATTCGTACCGCAAATCCAGTTCTCGATCACGGGCCGCGGCTGCGCCAAAGAGGACAAGCCGTTGATCGCCATCACTCGCGCGGCAAGCGCGCGAGGTAGAGCCGGATCCAGCGTGCTCGCGTAGAAGACGCTGTCGCCCATCCGGAAATCATGAATTTCCACTTGGAGCACGCGCTCGACCGTCGCGCGCGAAGCGCTAACCGTCAACGTCAGCCGGTTCTTCGACCGCCTCGCGACGCGAAACCCCCGTGCGCGCAGGTATTCAGAAAGCTCCGCGTAGCCACGCGCAGAGGGACCGAAGCGCCCGGCCAATTGCGCTTGCGTCAAGAAATGCAGGTAGTTGGGCGACCCACGATCGTAGACATCGCGCAGATAGCGTTCAAACCCCGCCTGATCGTCGCGATTGAGCGTCAGCGTCAGTGTCATCCTGCTCTTGGCATGGGATTGGGTCGTTGCCGAAACGTCTTCAGCCTTGGCGAGCACCGGTAGCACATGCCCCGGTAGACGCACAAAGCCCGCGTCCACGTCGCCCGCCACGCCTCGAGCGGCCGCAAGCGCGGCCTTGGCGTCCGCCGGCGGGACGCCCGTGCTCACCGGCGGCAAGGCCGCTACGGTGTTTGCCAGACCCAGTCCCGCAAGTATGAGTACCAACGACCTGACGTACGTCAACGTCTTGTGTGGCGACTCGCGGCTAGCGTCTTGAGACCGTGGCTTGACCTCGTGCATGGCATATCCCTCTATCCGGCGTTCTTGCGGCGGTTCTAGGGAGTGGCGAGATTTGGTGAAACATCACGCCATGCACGAAAATTTATTTTTTCGTTGGCGAGGCCACCACGCCAGTGAGTTTCCAATGGAAAGTGACGGGGACATCGAGCGCGGCACCCAACCTCGTCAGCACAACCGTTCGGTCGCCCGGGGCGAGCGCGGCTGTGGGTACCACGGCTTCGACATACCGGTACGGACCGGCCGCATGAACCGCGAGCGCCGCCTCATCGAACAATATGCGCCCCGCGTCGTCCTTTATAACAAGAGTGTAACTTGTGTCCGTTACCGGTTCCGGCACTTCAGCTTGCAGCCGAACCGCAACATCGCCGGGCTCCATCGTAAGTCTTCGGTCGGCCGCACCGCGACTCACATCGGCTAACAATGAAACGATACGCAAGGCGCTCACCGCGGTCGATGCGGTCGCCCGCGCCGCTTGGGGGCCGGTGCTTGGCGACAGAGCGTTTACGGGCTGCTGCGCGGCGCGCCATCGCGGTATGACGGCAATACCAATGAGACAAGCAGCAATTAGTGTCGCCGCCCAAGCGATTTGTACGGATCGACGGCGAGAGGCCGCCGGCGGGCCCATTGGGGACGGCGGCGGAGAGTAAGCCTTGGGAGTTGGTGTCCGCGCATCGCTCTCGAGTTGCTTACGGAGCGCGCGAGCGATCTGAACCGACCGCCGATTCTCAGCCGAGCCAAGCAGATGTCGCTCGACTGCGTCGGCCTCGGCGGCACTCAGTCGCGACATCGCATAGTCGTCGAGCAAGTCTAATTCGAGTTCACGCAGGCGCTCGACGCAACCATCGTCCATCATGACGGCCTCCTCCACGCGAGCGATTTCATCGCCGCTGAGGCCACCCAGCAGGTACTGCCGCAAGTGCGAATCAGTCATGATCACCGTCACTCGAGCGCTCATTGTGTGCATACCGCCGCATGTCTCTAGTGTGGGTTTTCGCTGGAATATCACTGCCCAAGTTCACAGTTTCACGCTCGAGGTGAGCACTGACGCACTTTTCCAGCGCCAAGCGGCTGCGTAATGCCCGATTGCGAAGCGCATTCGGTGTCAAACCTAGGCTCTCGGCCAAGCGCTGGCGTCTCGCGATCCGCGAGCCGCCGTCGTCGGCGACGTAATACTCGAGAATCAAACGCGCCGAGTCGCGATCCATCGCCTCAAGACAGGCCCGCAAAGCCGGCAGAGCCGGATCGGCCTCGGCCTCGAACGTGTTCAGTTCCATGTCCAGCAGTGCCTCGCGCGCGGCGTGGCTCTCTTTTCTTTGGCGCGCGGCGGCTTCCAACGCGAGAAATCTCGCAATGCCGAGGGCGTATCCCGCGGGATTGTCGATCTGTGTACCATCGTTGATGCGACGCGCCAGACGGTCGATCGCTTCGTCGGCGAGCGCTTCGGCCTCGACGGGAAATCGCAGTCGGAAAAAAGTCACCAAGCGCAGGCGCAGCTGTTCATAGGCGGAGGCTACGTCGGTACCGACGGCCAGCCGCTGGAGCAATGACTCGAGGGGAGCCGACTGTCCCGCGGAATTCGCGTCGGTTTCGATTTCGCTCCCCGCATCCATCGTCAGTTCCAGTCGCCCTGTAAGACAAAGCCCGCCCAATAATACGGCGACGACCAACGGCTGTCGCGCGCCAGGCGCTGCTGCGCGACGCGCAGCGCACCGGCGGGCGACATATGGTCAATGAGCAAGGCCCGATAGAACTCCGGCATGAAGGCCGCCGTGGCGCGGTCCTCGACCGGCCAGAGGCTCGCGAGCACGCGTTCGGCGCCGGCATAGAAAAACGCTCGCGACAAGCTGAAGACGCCCTCGGAACCCATGCCACGGCCGGCTGCGGTCTCGCAACCGCTCAAGACGACGAGATCGACCGGCATCTCGAGATTGTAAATGTCGTTCATACGCAGCATACCGTCTTGACGATGCCCGTCTTGTCCACGCGAGGATAGAACGATGCCCGAGATCTCTGGGCGATTGACATCGACGATCGCATGCGTTGCGAAGTGTACGATCGAGAAATGGCCCCAATCCGCGGCGAGCGTATTCGCACGAGTCGCGTCCGCTCCCGTGGCCAGCCAGACTCGGTCCTTGGGCAGCAAGGCCGCGATCGCCTCTGCCTCATCATTCGAGTACGGCAACGCCGGCATGGAACCGTCCGTAATCGGTGCTGCGAACACGGCCAACGACGGCTCTCCAGCGTGTGCGGGGCCGGCGCGCCTAAGCCACTTCAGCGTCGTAATCGACGGCAAATAGGTAATTTCGTGTTCGCTGCCGAACCTCCCGCCATCACCGACAGGCAAGATGCCAAATGGCACGGTCTGCAAAGACCCGTCGGCGATGATGGCGATTTTCCGCGGCAAGCCCTTGAGGACGGCCGGTCCGATGATCGCCGTTGCGAGACGACGGGCGGACTCTTGAACCCCGGCAGCCGATCGCTCATCTGCGCGTGCCAGCGCCTCGAAACCCTGATCGGGCATATCGCCCGGCGGCGACCGTAGCCGTGCGCCGAGTTCCTCACCGAGCCGGTTGATAGATGCTTGCGACGCGAGCCGCACCGCGCGAAACGAATGCCGCGTCAGGATCCAAACGTAGCTTGCGTGCGAACCAAGCCAGTACTCGAGCACGGCTTCATCGTCGTCGAGCAGTGTCCTTTGCATGACTTCGATTTGCGGCATCACGGGCTGCACGAGATCCGCATAACGCGGATTTGCACTACGCACGCGGCCACGGACCTCGTCCAATTCGTGGCTGGCGGCATCGAACGCGTCGCGTACCGACGCGCTGCTCCCCGCCGAAGAGGCATTTGCCCGATCGAGTTGAAAGGCCGCGGTGCGGAGTTTCTCTTCGGCCGCGTGCAGCGACTCTGCCAGTTCCGGCGAGAGACTTCGGGAAACGCTGAGCGACCTCTCGGCAAACATGTCTTGCAAGGTTCGAGCGCGCGCGGCCTCCGAGGCGGCCAGCGCCGCAAGCGCGTAGCGCCCAGCGGGACGGTGGGCGTCGAGTCGCATCAATATCTCGATCTGCGCATCTGGATAGGTACGCATGGACGAGAAGTAACTGGTCCGCAGGCTGGGATCATCGATCCGGCCGCGTTGCGTCTCAATGATGGCGATCGCCTGATAGATCAGGGTATGGGCACCGGAAAGGTCACCGTCTTCGGTGTGCACGCGTGCCAGCTCGGCCAAAGTGGCCGCCTCAGCATCGCGATCGGCCGCATCGCGCGCCAGGTGCAGCGCTGCCTCATCGTTGCGCCGTGCCGCGGCGAACGCGTGGTTACGAAAATCGACAGCGCCAATGGCCCGCAGGGCATACGATTGCGCCCTAATTTCCCCGGTTGCGCGCGCAAGCGTGAGGGATTGGAAGAACCGGCGTCTGGCCTCCGCGAGCCGCCCCTCGGCCAGGGCGGTTTCGCCCAAACCACGCAGCGCGCTGGTTTCATCGCTCTTCAAGCCTTCGACTTGAGAAATGTTCAAGGCCGCGGTGAAGTCGCGAGCAGCGGCATTCGATTGGCGCAACTCCAGCAGCGTTTGCGCCTCGTTGATCAGAGTGTCCGCCTCGCCACCTCGACTATCCATCTTTTTCCAGACCGACAACGCCATCGCGTAGGCTCGCAAAGATTCTTGGTAATCCGCCATCCGGTGATACACGATTCCGAGATCGTCCCAGGTCTCTCCCTCGATCATCGGATACGGAGTGGCGGCGAGACTTGTGAGAGTGCTTCGGTACTCCTGCAACGCGCTTGCGAGTTCGCCACGGGCCAGATGAATGTCGGCAATGCTTTTTCGACTGAAGACTATCCCCTGGCCGTCGGCGGTGTCTTCCGCCGCCTGCAGCGCACCGCGCGCCGCAGAGAGCGCGCGCTCCGTCGCGCCCAACTGCATATAGACCTCGCTCAAGTTACCGAGCACGATACCTTGATAGCGAACGTCGCCGGTCTTGCGATAGAGCGTCAAGGCGCGTTCCGCAGCGTCGGCGGAGCCATTGAACTCACCCAAGTAAGCGGCCGCCATGCCATTGGTCTTGAGCGCCTGGGCTTGTTCAGCCAAATCGTCCTTGCAATCGGCCGCGATCGCAGCGTTCGCAATCGCTCTTGCTTGCGCGTAATTCTCCAGAGCGACTTCCAGACGCGCCCGGCCGATCAGTGCGCGGCGTCTGCCGCACCCGTCTGACGCGGCCGCATACTGCGCCTCCGCGAGATCGTAGGCACTCCGGGTCTGCGCTGTGATGTCGGCCGGTCGGGCGGTAACCGCGGTCTCGCGGTAGTTGGCGAAACGCAGCGACTCTGCTTCAACATAGTGCTCGTAAGCGGAGGCTTTCCATTCGTCGGTCTGGTTGGCGCTGCGCAAGGTCGATAGTCGCAGGCCGACGCGACCGGCGCCCTTGCCTTTGCGTGGCGCGAGAATCACAAGCCAATGCGGCGACTGCGACGCGAGCAAACTCGCCTGGATGCGGCCCAGCAACCCGGACTCGATGCGGACCTTGAGGGTGACGCCGCTTTCCTTGCGGAGTTCCAGATCGACGAAGCCCGCTTGCTGCGTCATCTCGAGGTCGGCGGCCGTGCCTTCGGGAAGCGTGACAGTGAACTGCTGCGGTTGGTCGGCCGGCACCTGAACCTCGAGATCCTTGCCAGGCGTCAACTCTGAGGCTTGCGCGATTGCGCCGTACAAGAACGCAATGACGGGGACGATCAACCAGACACTGTAACGCATGGTGCTCCGGCCGGGCGTTAGAATGTCGGCGCTACGCAATTCTTCACATAGTCCTCGCGTGAGCCGCGCGAACTCCAAGATTAGAGGTGCGGCAACCCAACAATACAGCATGCACGCGCCAGGCCAAGTCATGGCGCGCGATTTATGGTTGGCGTTTAGCGGACTTGGCGGGTCGCGCACCGCTGCCGCCGGCCAAGCGGGCGATTTGAGAACCACAACACTGGTTCTGTCAAATCGTCCGTCTAAGCTCTTGCTATGCACGAGCGGTCCGCCATAAAGCCATCGCAGTCTATCCGGCGCAACGGGAGATTCGATC
>Ga0116226_10005608_pt1 | contig 11216 bp, 5 predicted proteins | sample S1TSphfallax_FD_89692 | JGI IMG/M metagenome (GOLD analysis project Ga0116226, IMG submission 89692) | Host-associated microbial communities from peat moss isolated from Minnesota, USA - S1T2_Fa - Sphagnum fallax MG | ecosystem: Host-associated > Plants > Peat moss > Unclassified | place: USA... | reverse complement strand
TTTTTTTTTAAATCTAGGAAATTTAATTTGAATTTTTTTAAAAAATAGATATTTTACCCAAAAAATTGCCAATTATCAGTCATAAATACAATTTGTGAAAACTGAAAATGTCAATTTAAATTGCTTATGGTTGAAACCTAGGATCATCATGCTTGTGACTTGTTTTGCAATTTTTTCATTCTTGAATAATGAAAGTAACGTTCAATCGTTTGAAATGATCTATAATAAAAAATTTATGGAATTAAAAAATAAGATTTTAAAGTTATCCATGTTATGAAAACCAATTCATCAATATGCTTCAAACAAAAAATCAACTTGTGCAATAATGGCAACCAAATGAAAGCCATTACAACCACCTCATTTAAAAGCTAAAGTTTATTCATGATCAAACATCTAACTTTGAAGTTTAGTTTTGATATTGGTAAAGCTATTGGGTTACAAGTGTTAGAAAAATCATTGGGTACATGTTCATGTGATCAAAACCTATATTTCAATCATATTTGTGTGATATGACCTAAAATAATTTGTTCAAAATTTTTGTTAATAGCAATATTTACATTAATGTGAACAAAAAATGATTTAATCAATGAAATATTGGTTAAGATTAAAGGTTTCAAGGTAGGAGTTGAACATAAAGGAGGACGTGTAGGATGAATTAGATTAAATACTTCATGGCAAGAATTGGAACTATAGAAGGGGGTGCATCACATGGTGGCGTTAGATAAATTATGTTGAAGGTTGTGGAGTGGGAACATTAAGGAATTAAAAAGAAGCCATGTCACATGTTAATGTGAAACAAGTTTAAAAAGGAAAAGGAAAATGAATGATGAATCAAACTCCCCAATAGAATATCATGTGTGGGTAGATGATTAGAAGTTGGGATAAAAATAAGGTCAAGGATTTTTAATTGTGACAAACTTGAAGTAAAATGATGGAATGGGGGTGAGAAGGTAGGGTTTTTGGTTTGGCAAGTTGGGTAAAAAAAACATTCAAAGGAGTCAAATAACTCATAGATTTACTTATTTTCCCATTTGAAAACCATGGCATAATGTGCTAAATGACCCAAATGAATGTTAAGATATTCAAATTTAAAATATATTTAATTCATTTTTCAGTTATGATTTTGTTTAGGACTTTTGAAGTGAGCAAAAGGTCCACCAAATAAGGAAAATTTTGCAAAGGATTTTATATTTTTCATCCCATAAAAACATTTTCGACAATAAAAGATTTTTGATGATAAGAGATTATTAACACAATTTTTTTTAATATTTAGAATTTTAACGTTTTAAAACATATTTTGAATTTTTAAAAAAAATCTTGAAACATGTTTTTTAATGTTAGAATTACAAGAATCTTTTATCATATGTAAATTAAATAAGGTATAATGTACATGGTGCATTTAATGTGAAGTTGTAGTTTATACTAAAAGAAATTGAACCCATGAACATATTTTGGAATGATTTGAAATTGTGATCATTTCTTTTCTTTTTTAATTTTAAAAATCATAAAATTTGCACACTTTTAAATTTCATATTTATTCAAAATTATTAACACACAACATGTGATATTGAGAGTAAATATAAACATATTTAACAATAAGTTGCCAAAAAATAATTTTAATGAAAATTTTAATTCTAGGCAAAAATATACATAACCCTTAAATACAATAATCCCAATAGTTCATGTAATTTGACATTGGAAGGTAATAGTTTAAATGTGAAGGTTACTTTACAATGTTGAAATAGTAAAAATCAAAACATCATGATTTCCCATTTTAGCAAGTCCTACAAAACTTATACATATCATAATACCTAGGACAATTTGACATTAATTATATTGTTTCCCAAAATGTTGAAATTTTCCAAAAATAAAATTTGAAAGAAAATAAAATATTTATGGAATATTTTGGAATATATCATTTGTCAAAGTGGAATCATCAGAATTACTTAATTGTTCAATAAACATGTGTCAAAATGGCCACAATACTAAGGGTATTTTTGTTCCATTTAATCCCCTTTTAGTTGGGAAATTAGAATGAGTGAAGTTTAAGGAGTAAACTAACCTTTATGATGTTCATGAAAGGGTGTACATTAAAATATTACAATGGGATTAATCTAACCCCATATTAAGTAGTTCAAACCTATAGTGAAAATTTTAGATGACATTTTCAATGACACCTAAATTATCCTAAAATTAGTTTTGGGCTGCTAATTCAAGTTGGGACATGACAAGGAAAATGAGACAAAAGTGATGCTAAGGCATCCCTTCAAACAATTGCATTTTCACAAGGTGGGAAATCTAAAAGAAAAACCAACATTTCCATTTCTAAGAGGATTTGCAATTTGGGAATTAGGAGTTTCGAAATATCTTGTTATATACCCTTTGTAGTTGCATGCAACTTTGACATCCTTTTGCATATATTAAGCCATTGCAATCCAAATAAAATCAAAATGTGGCCCATAATGATTCTAAAACACAAAACTTACAAATTGGGGTCACCATTGGATGGAGGGGCAACATACATGAATAAGATTGAAAAGGTGGTGGTTAGTTGCTTTTAGATAAACCCTTTCACATAGGTGGCATCAATAATGAATTGTTTGATATATGATACAAACTTTCATCACATATCAAGAAATAATACCTTCAAGACTAAAAGATTACCCCCATCTTGTAACAATTTCCCCTTGCCTTTGATGAAGCCTTTATGCAATTTTCCCCAAACGTTATAACAATTTCATAATGACATTCTTTTCTTGAAGTTGTAAAATAATTATATGGAGGATAATGGTGATTTTTCCCAAAGTCCTAAGTGTAATGAAGCTTGTGAATTTGTGTTAGCCCATGGTTCAATTGTGCACCATTTTGGTTGTGAATTACAAAAAACACTTCCTTTTCCAAATTTACGAAATTTGACATGATTATGAGTTCAGCTTAATAAAAATTGAGTTTATTTTGCTGTCTCACCTTGTAAAATCATTCGTAATGTGTACGTTTATTTTAATATGTGATGCAATGCATGTTGAATGCACCTAATTATGAATTTTTTGATAGAGCTAGTTTAATTTGGGTTGTCACTTTGTAGTGGATTCAAGATGAAACATACAGATTCATTTTCATTTGAAAAATGTGTATTGCATGGTTATGAACACCAATGTATACAAGATTGATGAATGAATTTGATTTTGTGTTCACCTTTATGTTGTCAAGGACATGAATTATTTGATTTCATTGAAATTACACCTTCCCAAGATATTTAACAACTATTTTTTTTATATTTGTTTAATCTAAAGGTATAATGCATCTTCTTCTTTTTTAAGTAGTATTAGAACCATGCATTAGAAAATGCCAATACATTTTATTATTACAAATTCCAATTTTCTTCCTTATAACCTTTAAACATCATTGGCGTGATTTTAAAAAATAATTTCCAATCTTCAATTGAATTACAGCGGCAATTAGATTATCCAATAAGATGGTTGTAATATTTAAAACCATACAAATAAGAATGCTTCCATTATGAATTTTATAGTTAATGTTTTTTAAGTACTTTCATTATTTTAACATAACATGAGAAAAAAAAATGTTTTCAATTTCTATCAAAGTTTTCTTTTTAAATATCCTTTTATATTAGTGGCTATCTAATACAACTTATCATAAAAAAAATTGATTTGGAAGGAAAAAATCAAAATCTAACAAATTTGGGTCATTTTTTCCACGAAAAATCCTTTGCATATGTCAAAATAATAACCCTAAGGCCAAAATTTGGCATAAACTTACTAATTAAAAAGTCATAATACCTTGGTACTGCAACACATGTTTATCAAATAATTGATTCATTTTGAGATTTTCATTCCCAAAATATTATTTTTTGAAATTTCAATATTTTACTTCATCAAAAATTTGTTATTTCAATTTTTTTGAGAATTTCAACATTTCTAAATATATATATATAATGAATGTCAAAGTTTACAACATAGTATATTAAGTTATTTTGCATGATATCATTGTTAATTATATGTGGAAGAAGACATGGAGAGGGATGTGCTAAATGAAGGACTTTGTCAAATGCAAATTGGCCACAATCCAAGTTTTTACCAATTTAGACTCATCAATGCCATGTTGATAATATGGTTGAAATTTTAAATCATTGCACAACTAATTAACAATGAAAACTTGGAGAAGATTGAAGTTAAATGTAAAGTTGCCATCTCTTTGGGCTTTAGTTTGACCTTACAATCATTGTGATTCCTTATGACCCTCTAGTCCTTGTTTCATCCCCAATTTGAATGTAGTCAAAATAATGTGGTGTAAAATGGGGTACCCCTTAATGAAACTACTAGGGATCAATTTATACAATTTCTTCCAACAACATTTGATTTTATGAAACTTGAGCATCATGTAATGAAGAATGAGAGCAAGAATGGAAGGTGCAAGTAAAACAAATCCAAATTTGAAGGTAAACTCATGTGAGGATCAATTTAGATGAGAAAAAAAAATTGGTCTCTATTTTATTTCCTTCATTTTTGTCATGACTTTTGATTTCATCCCTAGTTTTGTTGGACCAATAACCCCATTTTGAGGTATTTACATGGTGTAGTTTTTTGAAATTATGTGTAGTTTGAACTTTGAACATGCCAACTAGATATAACTTGGGCTTGATACACATAATGAGATGTTGGTCTTTTTTATGGAGTTGTACAAAACCTAATATGGACATTTATAAATTTTATTTTCTAAGAAATAAAAAATTATGATCTTGAACTTTAAAATGACATGTTGCCAACCAATACACCATAATTTTTGAAATTTTAAAATGTGAACAACCTTAAGCATAAAGCCTCAAAATGGAAACCCTCCATTCATTCATGTTTACTTAAGCTACATGTCTTCCTTTTTCTTTCCTTAAAATCAATGATAAAACCATGATTCAAAAAATTTCAACCAAACATCATATTGAAATGTCTTTTCACATTATATATATTTCTATAATTCTATAACTTTGGGTGTGCCAGGGAGTTTGTAGGTGTGCTTAAGGCTTTCACCCCTTTTGCTTCAACTTCAACATCATCAAAGACGGTTTGTGCGTTGTAAGCCTTACATCCTTTGGATTTGGATTCCCCATGCCTAGACTTTTTGATAGATTTTCAACCAAACATAGATGCGGAACCTTCCATGGGTTCTTTTAAGGTTAGTTTTTTTGTACATGTCCCATTTGTTAGCAAATGGTTGGTCCAACATGGTCATTGAACATTTTCAAGATTCTTTCAACCTTGAGGATTCAACTAATGGTTTCATTCAACTTCATTAATTGAATTCCCATGTAATTGTTGGCTACATCGCACAATCCATGGGCCACATTATTGGTGTCGCTAAGATTCTGACTTTGGCCAAGCCTTCAGATGGCATCCAACCACTTGTAATGGGTGAGGCGTTTTATCAACTAGGGCACATGGCTTTATATTTATATTTTTGTTATGTGTTTTTTTCTCATTTGTCATTGCATTAGTTCGGTGTGGTGGTTAGGGGTGGTTGTGAAATAATGGTCCATGGTTTTTGAATTGCTTTATATGTCAACTTAGATTGGGTTGTGCTTTAGGTGGATGTAGCAAATGCCTTCAACAACATTTTGCATATGACCATCTTCTAAAAGATTTGAACAAAATGAAGCTAATTATTTCAACTTTTCCCCTTTGTTTGTTCTTTTTATGTTTTTTAGTTTCCTTTGTTATTTAGTCATCACCCTCCTTCATGAGATTTGTTTGTCATCCTTTCATCCATGGGCACATATTAAAGTGACCTCCTTGCTGGGCCTTTTTTTGTGTTCATTCATTTTTGTGTTTTGTGTTGTTTTTCAAACATTTTTCCTTCATGTCTTTTTTCTTGGGTGATGACACCCATATTTTCAACCTTACCCATGTTATTCCCCCTGCTTTGAATCATTTTGTTTTCCAATTGGTTTGTACGAGGTTGGATGTTTATCCTCACAAGTGTTCGGTTGGGCCCCTTCTAGCTTGCCTCTTAAGTTCACCCTACTAACTAAATTTTATTGCCTTATTGATGATATTAATATCTTGGGTTTCCTTTTTGGTTCAAATTCCTTCTCTTCATCCTTTTTGTAAAAGGTTTTAGATGAGGATGTTTGTCATGCTAATGCGTTCTGAAGGTTAGGGGATGTCTAGATAACATTTGGGATCTTCCTTTGGTGTTTTTCTTATAAGCTTTCCTATTTACTCCATTGCTTCCCCCCTTTTTTCGGGTTTTTCAAGGCTAGTATGTCACTTTCAATTTGGCTTTGTTGGGATTTTCTAAGAGGCTTTTGGGCCCATGTTCTTTTGAGTGCCCTTAGGTTCCTTTAGTTTAAACAACAAATTTGTTTCCCCATTTTTACTAGAAGGTTAGGCTTCATTTATGCAGAAGGCATTAATCCAATGATTTATCTAAGGAATTAGATTGTAGTTGCCCCATCATTACTTCTAGGTTTCTATTGGACTTTTGCCCATTCTTATTAAAGGTGATAGGAATGAACAATTCGTGTTTTTCATTGTGACAATGGTGGGGAGAAGATGACTTCCCATGATGTTATGTGGGATGTCTTTGCATCTATCACAAAGGGATGAAAACTTTTAGGTTTTATGTAAGTAGACCCATGTTCTTTCATCACCTATTCTTCAGTCTAGGTGTTGATGAATTGACATTGTGGTTTTGATGGATGGTATCCAAATGTTCGTTGAGAACATCATTTGTGACCCCACTGTAGCAAATTTGGTTTTGTGGGCAACTACATTTTGTGGGGTTGTCATTATAATTATGGTTTAATCTACGGATGGCATTTATCATGATTGATACTTAGTGGATTAGTTTCTCCTTCTAGCCATAAAGGTGTTTGGGTGTTCGCATTAACAAGCCAATGGTTTTTTTCATCAATGTATTAACATGGCATGGGGTGCAAAAGGCTTTAGAGGCCTTATTTTTTCAATTTTGTGTTCATTTTATAAGTAGAAGGTATTGGCGGCATCATAACGAACATGGGCAGCTTCTATTGCAAGGTGTGTTGTTACTGTAGGTGAGGTTTTTTTAGGCTAAATGTTTTTTTAGGTGTTCTTCCCCTTTCCTTATCTTATATGTTCCTTTTAATTGGGGGGGTTTGAATACTTGATTTGTTGATGTTCCCCTCGTTGTTCACCCTTGTTGGTGGTTTTTTTTTTTACACAAACACGGGTCTATCCATCTTGTACCAAGTCCATCCATTTTGTAGTTTTTCTCCCCCTTTTTGGGTGTTTTATTTCATTGATGATTAGCAAATTTTCAACAATTTTATTATTTATGTTTTTGGATAAAGGCACAAAACACAACATGGTTTTCAATCTTTGTTGTAATTAATTTGATGATCAACAATGGTAACAAAATTTTCGACTATCAAGGTGCAATCGTAATCAAATGAGCTAATGGTGACAAAGGATTCAATCACAAATGTGCCCTTTTTGAACATCTTGATTTTTTCATAAAAAGGATTTTTTGAAGGATTTTTTTCAACATGTTCTTAAATATATATATATAATTCTCCCAATAAATTACATTATTTGTGGTAACTTTCTTAAAATAAATATGAATTTTCTGAAGGTGTGTAAATTATGCCAGATTTTATGTTTCGTCTTGAAAAATGATCATAATTTCAAATCATGTTAAAATATGATAATTACTTTAGACTTTAATTTTTTGTATCATAAGAAATAACTTTGTTCATATGTCATGCACATTATGACCTACTTAAATCTAGCAAATGCTTTTTGAAATTTGAACATTTTGAAATTATATTTGAATTAAAAAAATCTCAAGTACCACAATTTTTTAATTATGAGTGTTTTTCATATGTGGATGGTAGGTTATCATCATTTCAAAAAAAAAGCCCATCAAAAGAAATATATTAAAAGGTCTTAGCCTAATGTTTTATAAAATTGATTTTTTGGTGTTAAAGCTTTAAAATCATTTACTAAAATCAAAACTCAATTTATTAAATTAAATGATTTAAAAAAAATTCTTCAACTCAAGTCATTTAAAACATTTAGCACAAATTTCTTTGATCAACATGACATTAAAGTGGCATTATGTACATATGTTTGAAAAAATTGATAGTTTTTCAATTGTTTGGCATGGTTTTTAGCTTGTTTCACTATGATCACACCCATCAAATTGCACTTTGTTTAATATTGCTAGTCAATTTCAAAGGTTTTTCATGGAGAAACAAGACACATAATACATGTATTGTCACTTACAATTGAAGTTTGCATTACTTGTACTCTGTTTAAAATAATGCAGGTGCAACACTACTAACATGTAACTATGAATTTTTTATTAAAATGTAATCAACTATTGATTTAGTCGTATGAGATTTCATATGAACAATGAACAATATATTTAGGAAGATGATTTCATGGCCAATTAGTGCAAAAATGTTGGATTACTTGTCAATGTTACTCAATTTCAACACCCATGTTAATATTTTTTTTGAACATTGATTCAATGAATTGTGGAATGTATTTGTTTCCTTTTTGAACTATTTCAACCATGTTCTTCTTTGCTTGTGAATAAATCCTTTTAATCTTTATATTTTTACCAAACGTGTTTTTGGCCACAAGAGACAACATGGGCAATTTTTTTACAAAATCATTACAAGTGTTATCCATGGGTTCATTCTTATATAATGTTATTTGGAAGTTATAGATAAAAGGTAAAAGAACAATTGGTGCATAATCAAAGATGTCTTGTAAGGAGGTAAAAACGACATACAAAAACATATGTAAAAAATAAACATATATGTGATATTTGGAAATCTTTTAAAAGTTTTTAACAACTTCTATGAGACATGTATGTGGTTATTCATAAAAGTTAAAGGCCCTAGGGGATACCTATTAATTTATTGTGTCTTTTTAACATGGTTCAAAAGAAAAAGACACCTAGGTTTCATTATTAACCTTTGCAAAAGCTATTACATTATTGTGGGCCCATATGAAGTATTTGTGCATTTTCTTATGAGGTAGTATATTAAAATGTTTTCAAACCTTTTCTTTTCGTTATTGTCAATTTCAAATCAAGGATGAAATCATTCCTTCTTACTTTGAAAACTTGCTTAATCAAAATTCATTTTATAGCTTTTGAATTCCTTGTTTAGTTTTTATTCAAATAGTGTATTTGATAAGAGGTGTAGTTGTTACTTGTTACCTTTGATCTTGTCAATTATAATGATCTCATACTAAACTACCTTATAATGTTACTTGTAGGTAAAAGGATATTGAGTACTTGAATTTATTTGATTGGTAGATTATTGTGTAAAAATGTCCTTTAAAGGCCTTTTTCATGAGTTCTTTTTTATCCTTTGTGGCATTATTGAAATGTGAAATTTGGTGCTTCATCATTAGAATATTTTCATTTTCTTGAGGTAACTTAGTGGCAATGTAAACATTGTTTTAACTTCCATTAAATCTTGAACATATAGTGGGTTGACAACTAGCTTTGCACCCATAAATTAATCAATCATATCATATCATAATGACAAGGAATATTCAACATGTGCAATTTTCTTTCATTGGGTTGATAAGGAAATAATTTGTAATCCTTGTGCTTGTTTTGTAATTGAAGTTTTTTCTTGAAATCACCAAAGATGACATACCATTTGTCTTTACATGATGGTCCATTTCAAAGGAAAGGAAAAAGGCTTACATCACTTACTTCCATCATGAGTTTGGGTTACTTGATGACTAATGAATTCATATGAGCACAAGGATCAACATTATTTACATTAAGAACTTCAATGTCTTCTTAGCATCAATCAAAGCTAAAATATTTTGGTGATCCCAATTGGGTTGTTCATTTTCTAAACCAAATCCATCATGTCATACAAGTTTAAGGAATGATCAATTGGTGTTTTACCTCTACTTATATTTACTTGACCTCTTTTTTTACTTACATAAACACCTCTCACCACATGTGGAAGTTTTTTTTCTACTAAAGTCTTAACCTTCAAATTAACCATGGATTCAAAATTGTCATGAATTTGGATAACACAAAATTGTTAAAATTAAATCTTCTTTTATTCTAATTAGCTTGTTATGGTATCAAGATTTGCAAATAAAAAATTGCAAATAGACAAGTATTGGCATGTGAATAAAGTGACACAAGATTGTCATAAGCTTGGATAGTCAAGAAATGCTAAAATTTAACATTACTTGAATCTAATTAACTTGATATGGCATTGCAATGTATAAGTAAAAAAGTGTAAGCAAACAAGTCTTGGCATAAACAAAGTGATTTTAGATTGTCATGAAGTTGGATAATGAAAACATGTTGTTTAATTCAACCTTTTTTTATTGTAATTAGGTTGTCAAGTGGCATTAAAATGTGTACGTAAAAAATTGAAAGTAAACGAGTATTAACATAAACACAATGAATGTACATGGATGATAAAATAAAACTCCCTAGTATTGAGAATTGAATTTGTACCATTTGTTAAAACATTGCCAAAACCCTCCATTGTGCCCTCCATTTTGTCAACCAAGAAACAATACCCTTGAATAACTAACTTTGAATCACAATAAGTATTACATTGCTAGCATATCACAAAAAAATGTTCATGAATCACAAAATCCATTGTAGTGGTAAGGTTGAGGTGTAGGTCCAAAAGGTTTTATGAGCTTGTGTGGAAAAGCAAGGGTAAGATCAAAGTGGGGGTTGCAAGAAAAACAACATTTGAAAATAAGGGCTTTTGAAGTGACAATAGGGATGGTAGAAAGTTAAGATGACATGTGTCAAGGTCAATAGGTTAATGTTAGTTTAGTTGAGATTATCACCTCATTTTTAGCATGTATTTAAACTAACACCAAACCTTGTATAAAAAAATTGAAAAAACATAGTGATAAGTTAGCAATGGGTGATGAAGTAACATAATCCTTAAAATTCCTCTCCATTCCTCTACCATTGGAGGTGTGATGCTTAACACTAAACTCATGTGTGGACTTGTGGCTTAGTTTTTGCAACTTACACAACCTTTAGTAATTATAAATCTTAAGACCTTTGATTTTTTGTGTTTTCAATTTGTATACAATTAAAGATTTGCAATATTTACCATGGCTGAACATGTTAAAGAAACTCTTAAAATCAATAACATGTAATACAATAGTTGTAGGTTTGAGATTTTAATGGCTTCTAGGGGGTGCACT
>Ga0116226_10005607_pt1 | contig 11216 bp, 9 predicted proteins | sample S1TSphfallax_FD_89692 | JGI IMG/M metagenome (GOLD analysis project Ga0116226, IMG submission 89692) | Host-associated microbial communities from peat moss isolated from Minnesota, USA - S1T2_Fa - Sphagnum fallax MG | ecosystem: Host-associated > Plants > Peat moss > Unclassified | place: USA... | reverse complement strand
GTATTGCTGGTCATAGCCGCTGTAGAAATATCCCTCCCAGCCCCATTCCTCGGGGCCGACGATTTTGGCGGTCGGATCGACCGAGCGGATCATGGCGGCAGTGGCGAGCACCTTGTCGCGGAACTCGGTTGCATGGGGACCCACAGGGTGGACGTCGCGATGCGTCGAATACCAGAGGCTGGGTTCATTATCGGTCAGGTAATAGCCGACACCGCCTTTGGCGGCCGTCCCCCATTTCTTGACGAGATGCTGGACCCAGCCTCTTTCCTGGGCCGGGGCGTCCTTGATGTCGGCATCGGTTGGATCATTGCCGGTGATGAAGGTCTGACAATCCGGCTTGATTCCGTCGCCTGCGTCTGCGTGATACGTGTCGACCGCGCATTGCGGCCCATATTTCTTGACAGAGAAGCTCGCCAGGATCGATCGATTGGGTCCAAGCTTTGCGACCCACCCCAACATGGGGATTGTGATCATGGGCGCGGACTTCGCCGCTCGCGCTGTCGCAATGAAGCTATCCGCATCGGCGCCAGCGACACCGCTGGTATAAGGATAGCTCTCGAAAAAATAGTCACTGGCGAGGTTGGTCGCGTTCTCTCTCCAATTATAGCGGCTCGTGTTGTCGCCGCCGCGCCGGTCGAGCGGTGCCCCCAGCGCGACCAGATCCGCCCTCGTGGCAAAGCCGGTGCCGTAGATCAACGGATTGATCACATGGCGATTGGCGGACACATTGATCGACACCGTCACCGGCGTATTCTGCGCGGCGGCGATGCCGACCGACGAAAGCGTGAGACCCATCCACAGCGCAGCGCGATTCATCGTTTGCCTCCCCAGGAACCGCAGAATTATAGGCTCTTTGTCGGGCGCCGGACAGGCATGATCATCGCTGGTGTCACCCGGCTGGACGAAGCCCCTCTCGAACGGCTAGGGTCCGCCTCTTTCTTGCTTTTTGGATTCTTCCGATGCCCCGTCCTTCCGGCCGTGCTTTCGATCAGCTTCGCCCCGTCACGCTCGAACCCGGCTTCTCCAAATATGCCGAGGGCTCCTGCCTCGTGAAGTTCGGCGATACCCATGTGCTCTGCACGGCCTCGATCGATGAGCGCGTGCCGCCGTTCCTGCGCAATTCCGGGTCCGGCTGGGTCACGGCCGAATATGGCATGCTGCCGCGCTCAACCCATACCCGTACCGATCGCGAAGCCGCCAAGGGCAAGCAATCCGGCCGGACTCAGGAAATTCAGCGGCTGATCGGCCGCGCGCTCCGGGTCGTGACTGATTTGAAGGCGCTGGGCGAGCGGCAGATCAAGATCGATTGCGATGTGATTCAGGCCGATGGCGGCACGCGCACCGCGTCGATCACGGGCAGCTATGTCGCGCTGCACCTGGCGCTGCGCAGTCTGGTCGATAAGGGCACGCTGGCATCGCTGCCCCTGAAGGAGTCGGTGGCCGCGATCTCCTGCGGCATCCATAACGGCGAGGCGGTGCTGGATCTCGATTATGCCGAAGATTCAGCGGCCGGCACCGATGCCAATTTCGTGCTGACCTCGACCGGCAAGATCGTCGAAATTCAGGCAACCGCCGAAGGCGAGCCGTTCAATGAAGAGGCCTTCGCCAAGCTCTTGAAGCTGGCACGCAAGGGCGTCGGCGATTTGAGCCGGCTGCAGCTTCAGGCGGTGACGAATTTGCGCCATGGCTGAGCGGCGGCGCTTCATCGGATCGGCGCTGATCCTCGCGACGCATAACAAGGGGAAGCTGCCGGAAATCGCGGCGCTGCTGGCGCCGTTCGGTATCGAGCTCCGCGCGGCAGGCGAGCTCGGCCTGCCGGAGCCGGAGGAAACCGGCGAGACCTTCATCGCCAATGCCGAATTAAAGGCGCTGGCCGCCGCCACAGCGTCGGGCATTCCGGCGCTGGCCGATGATTCCGGGCTCGCGGTCCGGGCGCTGGGCGGCGCGCCGGGGATCTATTCCGCGCGCTGGGCCGGCCCGGGCAAGGATTTCGGCGCGGCGATGGCACGGGTGCAGCAGGAACTCGACGCGCGCGGCGATCCGGATCGGCGTGCCGCCTTTGTGTCGGCTCTGTCGCTCGCCTGGCCCGATGGGCATGTCGAGAGCGTCGAAGGGCGGCTCGATGGGCAGCTGGTGTTTCCGCCGCGCGGTGATCGCGGCTTTGGCTATGACCCGATCTTCATACCCGCTGGCTATGACCAGACCTTCGGCGAGCTTGATCCCGATCTGAAGCAGCGGATAAGCCATCGCGCACTTGCCTTTAGGCACCTGGTGGCGGCCTGTTTTCGCCGATGACGAGCGAGGCCGATAACCGGGGCTTCGGCCTCTATATCCATTGGCCGTTCTGTCTCAAGAAATGCCCCTATTGCGACTTCAACTCGCACGTCCGCACTGACATCGAACAGCTGCGCTGGCGGAACGCGCTACTCTCCGAACTCGATCACGTCGCCGTACTGACCGCGGGCCGCACGCTGCAATCGGTGTTTTTCGGCGGTGGCACGCCGTCGCTGATGCCGGCCGGGACGGTGGCGGCGCTACTCGACCGGATCGCCACGCGTTGGCGGCTGGCACCCGATATCGAAATCACGCTGGAGGCCAACCCGACCTCGGTCGAGGCCGAGCGGTTCCGCTCCTTCGCCGATGCCGGGGTCAATCGCGTCTCGCTCGGCATCCAGGCACTCGATGATGCAGCCCTCCGCTTTCTCGGCCGTGCCCATTCCGCCGATGAAGCGCGGCACGCGATCGGGTTGGCAGCGGAGCATTTTGGCCGCTACAGCTTCGACCTCATCTATGCACGGCCCGGTCAGACTCTCGCAGCGTGGGACGCCGAACTCACAGAGGCGCTGACGCTCGCGCGTGAGCATCTCTCGGTCTATCAGCTCACGATCGAGCCCGGCACCGCGTTCCATACCGAGCATGCGCGCGGCGGCTTCATCCTGCCGGATGATGACACCGGCGGAGCGCTTTATGAGCTGACCCAGGCAAAACTGAGTAATGCAGGGCTCACCGGTTACGAAATCTCGAACCATGCGCGGCCAGGGGCGGAGAGCCGGCATAATTTGACCTATTGGCGCTATGGCGATTATGCCGGCATCGGCCCCGGCGCCCATGGCCGCCTGACACTTGACGGCGTAAAATGCGCGCTGCGCCAACGAAAAGCGCCGGAAACCTGGCTCGATTCGGTCGAGCGCGACGGGCACGGCACCGAGGAGCAACTCGCCCTCACCCCGGCCGAACGTGCCGAAGAAATGCTGATGATGGGCCTGCGTCTCGCCGAGGGCATTCCGCTCAGCCGGTTCATCGACGAGCTTGGCAGCGGCCCCGAAGACTGGCTCGACCCAGCCGGGCTAGCGGCGATGATCGAGGGCGGGTTCGTGACGCTGGATGGTGCGCGCCTTACCGCGACGGCGGCGGGGCGACAGCGGTTAAATGCGGTGCTGGGGCGGTTGGTGCTGTAGGGTATCCAACTCAGACCTGGAGAATCAGGGCTGTTTGGTGATCATGGGCCAGCGGCACAATCTTGAAGGAGCTAAAGAGAGGCAGCCAGTATTGTTCTATGTAATCGCGCCCAACAAACACGTTGCACGCGTAGTCTGCAGCGTCGTTATAGGTGTGCACCTTCCGTCCGCGGAGCTCAGGGTTGGCTGCGTGATGCTGCCGAAAGTCAATGCTAGCGAAGCTTATTGGAGCCATTATCGTCTGCGGCAAGATGTTCCAAGTGGATTGGTCGTGGATCGTAATGTAGAGGTGCCCACCCGGTTTCAATATCCGCCGCAATTCCAGTAGCCACGTTATATCGTCTGCGTCGATGTGAGTGAACACGGAAAACGCGACCACACAATCGAGGAATCCATCTGTAAAAGGCAGTGTGGGCAAACCATGGTTGTGCAGTGCGGTCACCCGACCGCCGAACATTTGCTTTGTCAGCAAAATATGCTGCGGGTTGATGTCGCTTAGGTACAGCTCAATGTCTGGTGTCCAGTCGACGAAATGCCGGATCACTCGTCCGGAGGCCCCCCCGAAATCGAGAATGCGCGGCGCCCGCAGATGGTCAAGCCCGGTCTGCGCCACGACCTTTCGCATGTCGCGCAGACCAGACAACCAGTACTCGATGTGACGTTCGTCGAAATATCCCTCCCGTGCCTTGGTGGAGGGCAGCGGTGTTCTATCGCGGAGGATCTTCAGCATAACTTGGCGTTCGGCAAGAAGCGCCCTGTTCTCCGATTCATGAACCGCCGTGTCGAGATAATCGGCCGGGGCACCCGGCAAAAGGAGGTGGTCGCAGCTATCAACTTGGAAATTACCGACCATTTCGCCTCGCGGTCATTGCAGTACTAAGATCTGGAGAGGTAGTATTCAACCGCGAAGACCCGAGCAACTTCACTGGAGACTTCCCCCGGGAAATTAGAGAGGCAATCGAAGAGACTAAGCCTGTTGCGGTGCCCGTTCGCCTTTGCGTTCCTGCTCTCCGGGTGCATCGTGTAGTAAAAAAGCGGGTCTGGGTAATTATAGCAACGAATCCCGGCCGCTGCCGCACGCAGGAAGAACTCCCAGTCCTCCCAGCACGCCTTCCGCTCGGAAAACCCGCCGAGGGCGTCGAACATGGAGCGGCGCACAAGGGCGCAGACATCGCCGACGACGTTATGAATGAGACCGAGCGCTATAGGGCCCCCGGGAGGAATGTATTGCATAACCACGTCCTCGGCGAGTGGTCGGCGCTCCATTGCGGGCACGCCAACATAGGGCGCGCAGATTCCATCCGCCCCTGTGCGTACTATCGCGGTCCAAAGGCGCTCCACGAAGTCCGGAAAGGCACAGTTGTCTGCATCGAAGAACAGCAGCAGGTCGTTCCTGGCGAGTGAGACGGCGCGATTGCGGGCGGCGCCAGCTCCTGCATTGACCTGGGAATGAAATATATGTCCGAGCGGCTCGAGGTCTCGACGGAGCGCGTCGAAGTTCACGCGCTCAAAGGCCGGTGTGCCGTCATCGACGACCACAAACTGCATCCGAGGTAAGTCCATGGCTAGGAAGCTGGCGATCATTCGCGGGAGATACTTGTCATGGCGGTAAAACGGCACGCAGACCGATATCGGTGGCACCTCTTCGCGTAGCACCTGGACGCGCGTCAGTCGCCGCGATTCCGCGACCTCAGCCTTGATATGTCCGAGCCAGATAGCACGAGCCGAGGTCGGATCATATGGGTGAGACAGCCGAGTGAAGTCGATCCGCGAAATCTCCTTAAGCTTCTGGTGCAGCCCCTGCACCGTGGCGGGAAAGCTTATTGCAGGGTCAATCATCTCGGAGATACCGCCTGCATCTGAGGCAAGAAAACAAAACCCGTTGGCAATCGATTCAATCACAGTCAGAGGATAGTTGTCGAGCACCGACGGGATTATAACAATACCGTTACTCTGGCGAATGTAATTAACCGCCTGCATATAGTCGAAATTCGTCTCAATACAAAACTCAACTGGCCCAAGATCAACCTTGAGTTCTTTCAGATAATCTGATGTTGAGATTCCATCAACCTGCGCAAGCTTTCCGAGGAACGAGATTTTACGCGGCAAGGGATCCCCAGAACGCCGCAGCGCGCGCAGGGCATTTCCCAGCAAGTGGAGGCCCTTTCGAGTCTCCAGCCGACCAAAGAAGATGAGGTGGTCGTGGTCCACCGTCTCCGGACTGCCCCGGACCATCGGGTCCTCGAATGTAATTGGACATATGACAATTTGCTGAGGCAGCTTATACCCCTTGTCGCGCAACCAGCCGATCATGTGGTGGCTAGGACTGATTAGGACGTCAACGGACGCAATCGCATCCCTTTCCGCCCATTCCATTGCCGCCTCTTCCACCGGGTACTTGCCAAAACTGCTCATTCCCGCCTTCTGCCACTCGTTAGGCGAGTGTGAAATCAAGCCAATCCGGGTCGTGGCAAACGCTGCGCCCAACAGCCGTGCGCGAGCCGCCCAGAAGCCATTGGCGTGCCAGTCCTGAAAAACCAAGTAGTCGTAGTTGCGTCCCCGCAAGAAGTTCATGATGCGCAATGCACGCTCGGTTGGCCACAGACCCACGTAGCTCTTAATCTTGACGTCTGGGATGTCGTCGAGCGTAAGGAATGTGATGCCGCGTTCGGCATACCAGGCTGCCCAGTGTCGACGGGCATGTTTCTCGACGTCGCCGGAGAACAACACGTCTACCCTATATCCAGCGTTCGCGAGCGTCCGCGCATAATGGAAGCAGGCTGTCCCGATACCACCGTTCTTCACAGGCCCAACAATGTCGGGAGTGATAATAGCGATGTTGCCTTTATCATCAGTTCCGATGATGGCCCGCTCGCGCGGGGTTGCGCTCATTTGTGCCCCGGCCTCAGAGCGGAATCTCTTGTGATTGTCATCTTGTCCTAGTGAGTTGCAAGTTTTAGATAATAACTAAGGAGTCATTGCTTCATCCTGGCCGCAAAGCGACGGCCAAAACATATCGCTTTAGAAATAGGGATCACTCGGAGAGCGTCACCACAGAACCGCGTAGCTTGGCAATAACAAGTCGGGCTTCGAGCAAGGCATTCTCGTCTTCAATTTTCGCAGTCTCGAGCGCACGAAAGCGCCGAACCTCAGCCTCGAGCTCGCTCTGTAGATCAATGATTTTATCTTGCAGTGTTTTGCGGCCGGAGACAACCTGTGCCGCAGAAGGGTTAAGGAACAGGGAAAAGATCAAGCCTTGCACCGCGTCCATACCGGCAAGATTACGTCTGCGGGTTAGACCGAAAATCACGCGGGGATTGCTCAAAAAACCAATCGTGGAGCCAGCGACACGCGCGGGCACGCGATGCACCCGCAAGGACTCCTCAATTATCGGTCGAACTTGGGCAGCATGACCCGTCAAAATTCTACGCGAGAGTCCTAAGAGAACACGATTGCGTGCCATCCAGGAAGAGAACTGTCGGATCGCTTGGTAGTCTTCAGGGTCGTACGGTAACGCTGTTTCTGTTGCCTCAGTACCGAAAACGACTTTCGTCTGATGGAAATTTTCAGGTTTGACCGCAGCCCGGTCGAGGAGTTTGCTGAGCACATCGCGCTCCAGCATGATGTCGCCGAGTTCACTGATCGCGTTCGCTCGCGCTCGCTCCGCTTCCACGAGCTGGGCTTTGAGGCGATCACAGGCGAATTCAACTTCACTGAGCTTCTGGATCAAATCAAGGTGCTTAAGTCGTAGCTTTTCGAATGCGTCTGCGTCCGACTTGCTGCTTTCAACTTCCCGCAGCTTTTGGAGCAGGCGACCATGCTGTCGCCGCAGCTCATCAAACGCGAGCGTTTCCTTGCTGTCGCCGATCAGGTCGCCCGAGTCAGCTGGCGCGAAACGAGCGACTCCCTCAGACAAAAAGGGAGCTACTGCTCCCGTCCGGTCCGCCGGGGGATCCTCTAATGTCTCAAGCTTGGCGCCCATCCGGTCGGGAGCTGGGCTGGCGGCGGATACCGCACTAACGCGAACCGTCCGAGCGCGGCGGTTTTCGCCGATGACCGGAAACGAGGAAAGATGGGCGGGCAGTGTCCAGGCTTGCGACGGATCAGGAACATGCGCGACCGGCTGTACTGCGCCGCGCGTAGCCACGCCCATGATTTGCATAGTCTGGTAGATTGCGGTTTCCCATCCCTGGCTGCGTAGATATTCAAGACCGGCAGCAACATCAGGCGATGTCATATCGTGGAAGAGGATCAGCGCATCATCCGCGGCGTAGCGCTGAACAGTCTCCGCATCAAGCCGCGGCGCATCACCCTCATGATCACCATCGATGAAGGCCATGGACCAGCGTTTGCCAGTGCCGGCCGAGATCCTCTTGACCTCCTCGGGGCTAGCCCCGTCATGGAAAATCACGCTGTCCGCCACGCCGGCTCGACGCAGCGACGCCAGTACGTCCTGTTGGAAGGCGGGATCGTGCAGAACCGGATCAATCACTTCAAGGTTGCCGGAGCCCAGCGCGAAATGTGCCGTAGACCAGCCCCGCCAGCAACCAATCTCCAGGCAGGGAAGGCCCTGGAACATGCGGGCAGTGTGGTAGAGGATCGAAGCCTCGTCGCGGGAAAGAAAACCAGTCGTAGGGTTCCTCCGATCTACATACCAATTATGGCTGATCTCTCGACGCAGATACGGCCATAGGCTAGACGCGGTGTCGCCAATGACCATGTCTGGAAATGCATGGTCCAGCTCCACGATATCAAGAGTGGGTGAGACGTAGTCACCTTGGGGAAGGAACTTCTTGTCTTTCGGGATTGCGGCAGGTTTCGCGACGGACATTAGCAGTTCCAACCCCAACCAGACCGGCAGCTAAGCATTGCCAGGTGCGCGCATCTTATTATGTTCTTGGCGCCGACTTCGTCGTCGTACACTAGAATGTACATGGTCATGACATACGTTAACCGCCAGCGTTTAGCGCGAAAATCGCGAACATACCAGGATATTGATAAAGGATAACACCATAGTAGGCAATAGGAACGAAGCGGGCACGTGGTGCAGGGCTTCCCGAACCCTGTCTACTGCGACACCGCCTGGAAACTATCCGGCGCCGGACTCACCACCGATACCCCGCTCCGCTCGACCTGGAGCACCGCTAGGCCGCGTTCGGTCGTCCCGTCGGGGAGCAGCCGGAAGATCCCGTTCGGGCCGGCAAAGCCGCTTGGATTGGTCAGCGCCGTAGTGCTGAAATCAGCGCCGGGTGTTTTTTGTAGGACGGCGGCGATCCCGACCGCATCATAGGCGAGGGTTGCCAGACGTTGCGGGTTGTGCCCGAAACTCTGCTTGAACCGGGATTCGAAGCCGGCCCGCGCGTCCGGCGATGGAGCGGCATACCAGCCGCCGATCAGGGCGGGCTCCGTGCCAAGATCCGGCACATCCCAGGCGTCGGTGCCGAGCAGGCGCACATCGGGCTGCCCAATATTATAAACCGGCAGCAACGATGCCATGTTTTTCAGTCGCTGACCGTTCGAGTCAGGGACCAGCAAGCCTTGGAAATTCGGCTTTCCGCCGTTGGCTAGCGCCTGGACCGTTGGGCGTGGGTCGGGCAAGCCCGGATCATAGAACTGGACCTGATCGATCGTCCCGCCGACATCGCGTACCGCATCCTGGAACAGGTCGGTGGCGAGCTGACCATAGGGCGTCGAGGGCGCCAGCACCGCGAACCGATCGACTCCGGTCGAATGGGCATAGCTGGCAATGCGCCGCGCCGCCTCTTTAGGCAGGAATCCCAGCAGGAACACGCCATCGCCGGCAATTTTGATCTGATTGGAAAACGCGACGACCGGGATCCCAGCAGCCTCAGCGATCGGTTTGACGGCGGCGACTTCCGGCGTGGTCAGCGGGCCGATAATGAGTTTGGCGCCGTCGCCTGTTGCCGCGCGGGCCGCGTCGGCTGCCCCGTCCGGCGTGCCATGCGTGTCCTTCGGTGTGATCGCGAGCGATGGACCGCCCAGTTCCAAGAGTGCCAGATCTGCCGCATTCAGCATATCGTGGCCAAGCGCAGCATTGGGCCCGGTCAAGGGTAGCAGCAGGGCAATGTCGGTCTTGCCGCCAAGATCGACCGAGGGCGGCGGTGGCAGAGCCTTGCTTGGGAGTGGCGTCGGCGTTGGCGCTTCGATCATCGGCGGCGGGGTCGGCGCTGTTCGCTGCACTTGCTGCGGCGGTGGCGTTGCCGGTATCTGTTGATCTTCCACGACACAGCCGCTCAACGCCACGGCAAGGACAACATATGACGCGGCCGCAAGGCGATGAAACGGCAATCGACGCAAGCGAGACCTCCGACCCAGAAAGCATGTTCGGAGCGCACCCTAGCGGCGACCCGGTGCCAAGTAAACGCGCTGTGGCGCCAGGGCTCCATCTTGTCGCAACCCCGATCGGCAATATCGGCGATATTACCCTCAATGCGCTCGCTGTGCTGAGTCAGGCGGATCTGATTGCCTGTGAGGACACACGAGTCTCCGCCAAGCTGTTGAACCGCTACAATATTGCCACGCCAAGGCTCGCCTATCACGATCATAATGCCGAACGGGTGCGGCCGGTGCTGCTGGCGCGGCTGCGGGAGGGCGGGAAGGTCGCGCTGATTTCCGATGCCGGCACGCCGCTCGTGTCGGACCCCGGCTATAAGCTGGTGCAGGCTGTGTTGGAAGAAGGCCTGCCGGTCCATGTCGCCCCGGGCCCGTCGGCGCCGCTTGCCGCGCTGCTGCTGTCGGGGTTGCCGAGCGACCGGTTTCTGTTCGCAGGGTTTCTCGATTCGCGGCAGGGTGCGCGGCGCACATCTCTGGCGGAACTGGTGGATGTCCCGTCAACACTGATTTTCTTTGAGTCGGCCCCACGGCTGGCGGCCTCGCTCGCGGATATGCTGGATGTCTTGGGCGATCGGCCGGCCGCTGTCGCGCGCGAACTGACCAAGCTCTATGAAGAGGTGCGCCGCGGGTCGCTGGCGGCGCTGGCGGCACATTATAAGACAGCGGGTCCGCCTAAGGGCGAGATCGTCGTGGTGGTGGGCGGGCCGCTTGCCGATGCGCCATCGGCCGAAACGCTTGATGATCTGCTGCGCGCGGCGCTTTCGGTGCAGTCGGTGCGGGATGCCGCGCAATCGGTTGCGGTCTCGCTCGGCCTGCCGCGCCGCACCGTCTATCTGCGGGCACTCCAAATTGCCGGAGAAGCGCCATGACGCGGCGCCGAAGCTATCGAGCCGCCCAGCGCCATGGGCTGCTCGCCGAGACGCTCTGTGCCTGGACGCTGCGCTTTAAGCTTTATCGAATCCTGGCCCGGCACTGGCGCACCCCGGTCGGCGAGATCGATCTCGTCGCCTTGCGCGGCCGGACTGTGGCATTCGTCGAGGTAAAAGCGCGCGCCTCGCTGACCGGTGCCGCCGAAGCGCTGCTGCCCCGCCAACGGCAACGGATCGCCCGCGCCGCCGCGCATTTCATGCTGACCCGGCCGGATCTTGTCGGCTTTGATCAGCGGTTTGACGTCATGCTGGTGGCGGGCGGTCGTCTGCCGGTCCATCTGGTTAATGCATGGCATGTGTAGTGACGTTGGATCGGCTATAATCGATTATGGTCATGCGTTTAGGAGTAAACCGCGGTGAGTCTTGCCGTCGGGATCCAGATGGATCCGATCGAAACTATCAATATCGATGCCGATTCGACCTTTGTGCTGGCGCTTGAGGCGCAGGCGCGGGGGCATGTGCTGTATCACTATCT